>Ga0315554_1001704_pt1 | contig 12963 bp, 8 predicted proteins | sample SalMarSW160370MG_FD_202114 | JGI IMG/M metagenome (GOLD analysis project Ga0315554, IMG submission 202114) | Salt marsh sediment microbial communities from the Plum Island Ecosystem LTER, Massachusetts, United States - Salt Marsh Sediment SW1603-70 ... | reverse complement strand
GGCGCTCGGCCCGACCATCGGTGGTCCTCGGGCGGGGATTCGGCCCCGCATGTAGAGGGTTTCGGGTACAGGGCACCCCTAGCGCCCCGCCTAGCACGGTCTCTTGAAGGGTACCGCGGGGTGTGGTGAATTGGGACCGAAACGCCGAGGGGGCCCGGCGTGGGAAGCAGGACCCCCTCGATCATCGGGCGACGTCAATCTCCGGCTACGTAGTAGATCCACTCGCCGTCTTCGGTGATGCCGATGCGGTAGCCGATGAAACTGCCGAACAGTTCCCAGTCTCCGATAGCGGCTTGGCCGTAGAGGGTGGCCAGCATGTCACGGTCCGCCTGGGGGACGTCGGCCCATGTCGGGTAGGCAAAGGCGGAGGGCCATACGTAGGCCGTGCCGAGATCGCCGGCGTCGGTGGTGGCGAAGGAGAGATTGAGCGTCTCCGCCAGAAAGCGCATCGGCTCCTCGCCGTCGGCCTCGAGCTGAGCCCAATACGCCGCCGGGTCTCCACTGCCTCCAAACGAGTAGGTGAACAGGTCCGGCGACGTCAGGTCGGCGAGCGAGTCGTAGTCGCAGACCACTGCGGCCTGCCAGATCTGCTCTCTCATGTCGGCGACGGCGACGGGCAGGTCCGGCTGCTCGAGGAGGTTCCCGGCCAGGGCGCCGGAACAGGTGTCGGTAGAAGATGACGCGCTGAGCCACACCGGGTGCTCACGCACGTTGGTCTGGCTTCCGTCCATGGCTGATGCCTCCCAGGCGATGACCGCTCCGAGCCGCGCCTGGGTCAGGTCGTACGGAATGGCGATCTCGAAGTCGCCGCGGCAGCCGGTGCCGCACGACGCCATGGTGGTGCCCTCCCACAGGATGAGGCCATCGTTGTCGACCAGAGCCAGGCTCACCACGGCCTCGAACACGTTGGCCGTGCCCTGCACGACGACCGGGTTGCCGGCGGATCCGCCGTAGACCGGAGTCTCGATCATCACGGCCGGCAGTAGGTATTCGAAGTCATCGCGCGCCAGGGGGGAACCGACGATGACCGGTAGATCGGGGTTCGCTACAAATCCGGCCGCTTCACCTTCGACAAGGAAGACGACGCTGTCGATGTTGGGGAGTCGGGTGAGGGTGAACACGACTTGGCCGAGCGGGTAGCCGGCGGCGTCTTCGCAAGACCTGGCGGTCTCCTCCGGGTAGAAGTAGAGGGTGCCGGACCCTGTCGAGTACCCGGTTACCGCCTTGCCGAGGAACTCGGCGGACAGGTCGATGGTGGCGATACCGTGGTTGACGACGATGTCAAGCAGTCGGGTCCCTTGGGGGATGGCCGACGACAGCGCCGGCACCGAGACCGCCTCGTCCTCCGTCGGCCCGGCCAGCAGCGCCGCCAGCGTGTTCTCCATCGGCGCATCTGCGGCGATGGTTCGATGCACCGGCACCAGGGTGGGGCAGGCTTCGGGATCTGAAGTGCTGTCGAGGTACAGGTAGATGACCGTGTCGATCGGCTCGCCGGCGGGGGCGGTTGTGGCCGTTGTGACAACCCCAGATTCACTTGTTGTAGTCGATTCGGGGGCTATGGGCACCGTCGAGCTGCCGGCGACCTCGATGCCGCCGTCCCCGCCGAGCCACCAGAGCCAGGCTCCTCCTGCGATCAGGACCGCGGCGGCAACGGCGCCGGCCAGGGCCCATCCGGGCCAGGGGCGGCGGTGGGGTCTCCCCATGATCTTCTCTGCGGTGTCCATGGGGGTGTAGACCGTCCGGTCGTCGGGCATGGGGTTCTGCTCCTCGAGGATCTCGAACGGGTCGCGGCTCATGGCGTGCCTCCCGTCTCGTTCATTGCTTCTTCCAGGCGGCGGCGGGCTCGGTACAGCCGGATGGCCGCCGCGTTCGGGGAGCAGCCGATGACCTCTCCAATCTCTGCCGGGCGCAGGCCTTCCCAGGCGGCGAGCCGGAGGATCTCACGGTCCTCGGCTCGAAGGTCGGCGAGGGCGGCAATGACGCCGGTATCGGCGGTCATGGTTGGCGGGTCGCCGGCCGTGGATGCTCTGGCCGCCAGGCGTTGGCGCCGCCGTCTGGCGCGTTCCATGTTGGAGACGACGTTGCGCGTCACCGCGTAAAGCCACGGGAGCGTCCCGGGCTCGTCCGGGATTCGCTGCACCTTGCGCCAGGCGACGGTGAAAGCCTCGGAGGCGGCGTCTGCGGCGTCGTCCCGTCCCAGTCGGCGTGCCGCGTAGCGGTACACCGCTTCGTAGTGACGGGAGAAGACGGCGCGGAACCGGTCCTCGGGTGAGGCCGCCGCCGTCTCGAGGCGGTAGAGGGTCATGGTGCTCTCCACACTCCCATATGTCCGGATTCTGCGCGGGATTTCGGAGACGGGACAGAGCGGAGGCGGCACTACGCTCCGGGAGGTGCAGACCTCGTTCGCCGAACCCCTTCATCATCGCCGTTTCCGTTGGCTCTGGATCGCCTCGGTGGTCAGCAATGTGGGCGGCTTCTTTCAGTCGGTGGCGGCGGCATGGTTCATGCTGGAGTTGACCCACTCGCCGGTGTGGGTGTCGGCGATGGCCGCGTCCACAACCTTGCCCCTGCTGTTCTTGGCATTGCCTGCCGGGGCTTTGGCCGACCTGGCCAACCGGCGGAATGTGCTGCTGGTTTCGCAGCTGGGCATGGGCGGCGTGGTGGCGGTGATGGCCGCGGTGGTCATGGTCGACGCGGCCACTCCGGCGCTCCTGCTGACGCTGGGGCTGCTGCTCGGGGTGGGCGTTGCCTTGAACGCTCCGGTGTGGCAGGCGGTGGTGCCGGACCTGGTTCCGCGGCAGCTGGTGGCCAGTGCGGTGGCGCTCAATTCGGCGGGGTTCAACGCGGCGCGGGCGGTAGGTCCCGCCCTGGCAGGGGTGATTGTGGTGACCCTGGGTGTCGGAGCGGCTTTTGCCATCAACGCCGTCACGTATCTGGCGGTGGTCGCGGTGATCGCAAGCTTCCGGGCCCGCGACTGGGCTCCGCAGGAGCATTCGCCGCTGGTGGGTGCAATGGCCCTGGGTATCCGCTATGCCCGCTTCACGCCGGTGCTGCGATGGCTGCTGGCTCTCGCCGCCGCGTTTGCTCTCACCTCGGCGGCCTTGCAGACGCTGCTGCCGAACTTGACCTACGAGGCGCTCAGCGGTGGGGCCGTGATGTACGGCGTGCTGCTGGGTTCGATGGGGGTCGGTGCCCTGGTTGGTGCAATGACCAGGAGCCGCTTCGGTGGGGAGATGGGCCGCCAGACGGTGCCTTTGGCTATGGCCTTGTACGGCGTTATGGGCGTTGGAGTGGGCTTGAGCCGGGAGCCTTGGCTGGGCGCGGTGCTCATGGGGGGCGCCGGCGTGTGCTGGGTGTGGGGCCTGACCACTCTGAACGCCACCATCCAGAACCTTTCGCACTCGTGGGTGCGGGGCCGGGCCATGAGCCTTTACATGCTTGCCTTTTCGGGTGTGCTGCCGTTGGGGTCGCTGCTGGCCGGCGCAGTGGCCGACAGGATCGGAGTGCCCTGGGCGGTGGTGGGTCTTTCGGCGGGTGCCGCCGCCGTGGGATTGAGCGCGTTGCGGCTCCCCATCATCGGGATCGACGAGGTGACGGTGCCGGAGGCTGCGGACGGCTGGGAGTTCGCGCCGCACGGCGATGAGGAAGAGGTGCTCGGCGGGCCGGTACTGGTCATGAACACCTTCGTGATCGACGAGGAGCGGCTCGGCGAGTTCATGGAGGTTCTCGCCGAGCTCCGGCTGGTGCGGCTGCGCACGGGTGCGTACCGGTGGCGTCTGTATCGGAATGTTGACAGGCCCAATCGGATGACCGAGGCCTTCAGCCTGGTCTCGTGGGAGGAGCACCTGCGGCAGCACAATCGAATGGATGTGAGCGCCATGGAGACGATCAGGAAGGCCCGGTCGTTCGATGTGGAGGGTGGGCCGGTGAGCCGCCATCTCGTGGCGTTCGACGTGTCGGACCCGCGGCGGCGGCCGGAGTGGAGCGAGCTGGTCGGTCGCCACGGCGATATTCATCGTTCCGACGGGTCGATTCCGCTGGTGGAGATGGAAGCGGAGGAGACGGGTCGGCGTGAGTGACCGATGCCGGGGTCTCGGACTCCGAGGACGTTGAGGCCCCGCCGGGGGCGGGGCCTCAATCGCGGAGAGGGAGGGATTTGAACCCTCGAGGAGGCTTTAAACCCCCTACTCGCTTAGCAGGCGAGCGCCTTCGTCCGCTCGGCCACCTCTCCGTTGCGACGGCGGCTTGGAGGCCGGCCGTCGGAGGAGGGAGTGGGATTCGAACCCACGGGACCCGCGAGGGCCCAGCGGTTTTCAAGACCGCTGCCTTCGTCCGCTCGGCCATCCCTCCAGGGAAGCCGCCGGGCGGAGGGGGTGGGATTCGAACCCACGGGACCGGTTACACCGGACCAACAGTTTTCGAGACTGCCGCCTTCGTCCGCTCGGCCACCCCTCCGGAAACCGCGTGATTGCGCGGCTCGTGGATTGTACAGAGGCCGGTGTCAGGGGGTGGAGGGGCGGCGCTCCCGGAAGAACCGCTCCAGGAGCAGGGCACATTCCTCGGCCTCGATGCCGGCCACGATGTCGCATCGGTGGTTTAGGCGCTCATCCTGAGGGATGTTGTACAGGCTCCAGGCCGCTCCGGCCTTGGGATCGGCGGCTCCGTAGACGATGCGCTCGACCCGGGCCCACACCGCGGCCATGGCGCACATGGCGCACGGCTCGAGCGTGACGACGAGTGTGTGCCCGTCCAGGTGCCAGGTGCCGGCAGCACGTGCCGCCTGGGACAGCACGAGCATCTCGGCGTGGGCGGTGGGGTCGCCGAGTTCCTCGCGCCGGTTGTGGTCGGCGGCGACCACAGCGCCGTCGGCGTTGAGGAGCACGGCCCCGACGGGGACGTCACCGTGCTCGATTGCCGCGGCCGCTTCTTCGAGTGCGGTTCGCATGGCGGGGCCAAAGTCGTTCGCTGGCATGGCGGACCTAGACTCCTTTCACCTCAGGAGGGATCGCACAGTCTGGCCTAGTGCGCACGCCTGGAAAGCGTGTAGGTGGTCCAAAGCTGCCTCGTGGGTTCAAATCCCACTCCCTCCGCCGGCAGGCGCGTCGCCCGCCATTATGTCCTCAGCCGCCGAAGGCTCAGGCTTTTCGTTCCACCTGGCGATGACTACCGTTGAGCGACGAGCGCCCGTAGCTCAATTGGATAGAGCGTCTGGCTACGGACCAGGAGGTTGGGGGTTCGAGTCCCTCCGGGCGTGCCCAGCGGCCCTCGCTCAGAGCGAGGGCCGCTTCTTGCAGTATGGGCAAGGGGGTCGCCTTCGGCGACGGTCGCTCCGGTTGCAGCCCTATTCGGTCTGTAACCGTTCGCTTCGAGGTGCCGGACCTTCGGTCCGGCACAGTGTGGGCTGGCTGGGGGTTCGAGTCCCTCCGGGCGTGCGAAGCGGAACTCGGTCACACGCTTGATTACCCGATGTCATGATCTACCTGTCATAGTTGGTAGACCTGAGGTGGTCATGGACGAGACGCAGCGCCACAGGTCTGCAGAATGGGCCCGTCGGCGTAAGGTGACGCTCAGTCTTGGTGTCGGGCTGTTGCTGGCGGTTGGGGCAGTGGCTCTGGCAGCAGGACTCGCTCGGGTGTCCGATACCAGCGTGGCGGATGTCAGGGATGACGACACACCTGGAGTGCGTTTCGACGAGGTCGATGACGCTGAATCGGGCAGCAGGTATTTGGCCGAGACGATCGCCCTTTATCTCCGTGATGGCGAAGCAGCTGGCATATTCGGGTTCATGAGGGTGCCGCTCGCCAATGTTGTTGTCTTCCAAAAAAGCTTGGGCATCTCGGAGCTAGCTTGGGAGACCAACACGAGCGAGACGGCCATCGTGCTGACCTGGGTCCCATCGTCCGATATCGAATTCCTGGTCCCAGGACCGAGGCCCGGTGTTGATGCAACTGTCCAAGCAGACGCTTTCGTCATCATTATTGAGCCTGAGGCCGGTCTCGAGATCCAGACATTTGCCACTGCGACCGCCCTGGAAGGCTTGAGAGCAAGGGCGATCGGGGAGCGCCCATACGCCGCGGTTACGTCCGCCGGTGTGGTGTACGGACCATGCCGCGCCGGCTTTGTTGTGTTCAGCCGTGACCTTGTGCGGGCGGCCTGGTGTTCGTTTCGGCTCGGGATCTTGTGATCGGCAGTGCTGATACGCTGGCGTTGTGCAGTCCGAGTCTTCGATTCGCCAGGCCGCACTGGAACTCGATGAGGCCCTCGAAGCCGGGGATAGCGAGCGGGTCGTAGCCTGTTTCTCCGAAGATTGCACCATTGAGCTGCTCGGTGTTCGTCTCCGCGGGCATGACGGGGTGCGTCGATGGCTCGACTGGGTGTTTGGCCGCGTTGGGCACGTCGAGTTCACCCCGCGGGTGATCAGCGTCGATGGCGACATGTTGATCGAGGAGTTCGGAGTAGCCGCGACCATGGCTGGCGGGCGGCGTCTCGAGAGTCAGTGGGCCGAGATCCTCACCTATCGAAACGACAAGGTGACCAGCCTCCGGCTCTACTTCAATCCGATCGATTTCGCTCCGACGTTGGGAATCATCGGTCGGGTTGTCGGTCCAGCTGTCGCGAGGCTGGCCCGCCGGGGTCTCGAGCCCTTCGAGCCAATCCACTACGGCGGGTAGCCAACACACCTCTTCCCGCCAGGCGCATCCGTGCCGGTTGGTGAGCCATGTGCGTCGCTCGTACTCGCGCATGTGGACGATCCCCAGGGCTGGTTGCTGGTCGGTTTGAACCGGGCTGGACGGATTGGCAGTGCAGCGTGCCGGCCGGTCGATACGATCGACACGGCGTGAAACACGGCATGCAGCCGGCGCTGAAGTGGCAAAGGGCCGAGTGTTGGCGGCGTTCGGGTGGAGGTTGACCTGGTCGCTCTCTACCGTGTGGTCGCCCAGAGATCCCCCGACTGGAGGCAGGAGCGTGGAGAGGTGCGTAGGGGAGGCTTCCGCTTATCTAGCTATCGGGCTGCTTGCTGGGTTGATGAGTGGAGTGTTCGGTATCGGCGGCGGTAGCGCCAGGATCCCCTTGCTCAACATGGCCGGGCTTCCGCTACTGAGTGCCTTTGGGATCAATCTTCTGGTGATTCCCTTCGCCTCTGCGGTCGGTGCGGTCGCGCAGAGGACAAACATCGTGATGAGAGTCGGGTTCTACGCCGTAGCTGGGGGTGTTTTGGGCGGGGTAGTGGGAGCAAGTCTGGTTGGCCTGATTCCCACCCTGGTCCTCGCCATCATTTTTGTAGTGCTCTCCGTGGTAGTGGTGCTCGGCGTGTTCTCCAGACGTCTAATGCCAACTGTTGTGGCGCGGCTCCATCCCGGCCCCCGTGAAGTCGTCACGGCTTCGTTCGGTGTGTGCCTCATTACCGGGCTCCGAGGCGGCAGCGGCGGCTCCCTGTTTCCAGCACTGTTCCGTAGCCTCCGACTCGACTCTCACCAAGCAGTTGCCACGTCGCTTTTTGTTTCGATCTTCACGGCGCTCGGGGCTATCCCGATCTACGGACTGCGTGGCGATATGCCAGTGGTGCCAGCGCTCTTTGTGATCGCCGGATCGATGCTCGGTAGTCAGCTAGGCAGCAGGATCTCCCTTCGGGCCAAGCCGATATGGCTTGACGCCGGACTATCGATTCTGATCATGAGCATGGCACTTCTTACCGTGTATCGAGCCATCACAGGATGATTGGCGGCGGCGTTGGCCTTTTAGGGTTTTGCCGTTGCCTGGTCAATGGCGGACGTGCCGGCAAGCTTCACCGGCCGGCGGTGGAAGGTGGCCTTTGGCGACGGTCGCTCCGGTTGCAGCCGTATTCGGCCCACAACCGTTCGCTTTGAGGTGTGCCGGACCTTATGTTTGGCTCAGTGTGGGGTGGTTGGGGGTTCGAGTCCCTCCGGGCGTGCCGACGAAACCCCTGCGTGAGCGGGGGTTTTTGTCATCTCCCGCCGATGTCGATGCCCCGTGACCGGTGGTTGGGCCGCGGCTGGACCGCGACACTTCGAGACCGGATGCCCTCCAGCCGTCCCAGCATCGATGTCCGTGGGGAAGAGGTGGGTGTAGCGGTCCAAGGTCACCGAGATGGATGGGTGACCGACGTGGACCTGGAGGGCTTCGGGATTGGCGCCGGCAGCGCCGCCGAGGCCGGTGTAGGTGTGTCAGATCTCGGCGGATGCCGGGTTCCTTGAGCAGCGGGTTGTGCGTGACGAGGGGCGCCGGGTTTCCGGCGCCCCTCGTCCATCTTCATCTGGAGATGTCGGTGGTCGTCATCCTCCCGGGCACTGGCCGATGACTCTACGTGTCACCGTGTTCGGCACGCCGTTGTCGGTGGGGATGGGATGGTTCATGAGGCACACCATGAACCCGTTGACGTAGTTGCCGGAGACGATGATCGGTTGGTCACCGGTGTTGTTGTACATCAGAGCCAACGTGCCTCGGACCGAGTTGTCTGTGATCTCGAGGAGACCCGTCGTGCCGATGATGGTGATGGGCCCGCGTACGGTCGTGCCGTCGAGGACGACGGAGTCCGTGCTGATGATGCTGATCGGCCCGAGCACCGTCGCGCCGTCGAGGACGATGGAGTCAGCCCGGCTGGCGACGATCGATCCGTTGATGCGGGCATCCTTGGCGACGAGGCTCGCTCCGGGACCCAGGAGAACCGGACCACGTAGGATCGTTCCCTCGGCAACGAGGCTCGCTCCGGGACCCACAAGAACCGGACCATATACGACGGCTCCCTGGGCAACGAGGCTCGCTCCGCGACGCACGAGAACCGCACCACGTACCACGGCTCCGTCGGCGATGCAGGTCACGCCCTCGCTGGCGATGACCGGGCCCCAGTGGAAGCCCTCGATGACGGTGTCGCAGACCAGCGGCGCCGCCACCAGTTGAGCGACACCCCAACGGGCGGTGCTCTGGTAGCCGATGCCGGTCGGGTCGGCCCAGGTCCGGATCGAGGTCCGCACCCCGTCGGTGCCGTCGTTGATCTGGAAGTCGAGTCCGTGGAAGGTCCCGAGTCCTCCATACTCGAGCAGGCTCACCGAAGCTTCGACGATGTATCCGGTGTCGGTCATCGTCGTGGCGCTGTCGAGTCTTGCCTCCTGGAAGGCGACGTCACCGGTGCCGAACGACGTCTCGTTCGCCGAGTTGATGCGGATCTGGGTGTCGTCGTAGCGATACGGACCGTTCTTGAAGTTCCCCGCGTCGAGGAAGATCTCCAACGAGTCCTGGATCCACGGATCGGATCCGCTGATGTCCGGCGTTGCGTCAGTGACCTCGGCGAGGACGTACAGCAGGTTGTCCTTCCACAGCGTGCGGACGACCGCAGACGCTCCATCGGTCCCCTGCACGGCGATGTCGGTGGTGACGCTGTTGGCGCCTGCCCACACGTCATCGACGGCGCCGTCGATGACCGGCGCAACCGCCGCTTCGATCGCCTCGGTGTACGACAGTGCCTCGACGAGGGTCAGTGTCCCGACGGCTCCCGGTTCGTTCCATCCGACGGTTGTGTCACCGTCGGTGACCTGCAGATCGAACGCGACGAGGTCGCTTTCGGCGGCGCCGGGAAGTGGCAATGAGGCCACGATCGACCACCCGGTGCCGGTCTCGGCCACCGTGGCGGCGACATCGCCGGAACCGTCCCGGTTCACGACGTACGTCGTTCCGTCGACGAGGAACGCCGCCGCGTCAGATGCGTCCACCGTGGCGTCCGCCACCTCGACAAAGGCGACCAGCGTGTCTGTCGTCCAGCGGAGCTGGAAGGCCGCCGTCGTGTCCACGAGATGCAGCGGCAGACGATCCCATTCCGGTGCGTCGAGCCCGAGCTCGCCGTCCGCCATGAACACGAAGGCCGTGCGCTGGCGCGATGGGAGTTCACCGTCGACGATGCCGTAGTAGGCGGGCTTCGCCTGGTAATCGTCGTCGAAGACGAGCGGGTCGCCGGAGCCGATCCGCCAGCTCCGGCTGTCGGTGAGACCCCACACCGTCACCGAGAACAGGTCGTCGGTGTAGGTGCGGAAGATCCGGAAGGCGTCTCGGAAGTAGTAGCCCTGATCGATGAGGAGCGCCTCGGTGACCGGGGTGCCGGTCGTGACGTCGAGCTCGCTCACCACCTGGGTCACCGGCAGGTCCTCGAAGGCGACGAAGGCGTCTTCCAGCACCTGGACCGGCGTCGACAGGTTGAGGTGGAACTGGTGCCCGACGATGTCGATGGGAACACCACGGTCGATGAGCCGCGCCGTCACGTCGTGGAACCGGTCCCGCTTCCCCGCCTGTTCGGTGTTGTAGTCGTTGATCGCCAGCAGCACCGGCCGGTCGGCCGCCGGATCGGCATAGACGTTGTTGAACGCGTCGTCGGCGTACTGGAAGGCGAGATCGATGTACTGCTCACCGAGCACGTTGTACCAGGGGCTGCGGCGCAGACCGTCGTCGGTTGCGCCGTCTGACACCACCTCGTTGACGACGTCCCAGGCCACGAGCGGATTCGTCTCGGAACCGAACAAGCCGTACTCGTTGCTCAGTGCCTCGGCGATTCCGTAGATGTGGTCCTCCAAGCGTTGGCGCAGGATCTCCTGATCGGCAGCGCTGTTCGTGAGGGGAGTGCCGTCGGCGGCTTCGAAGAACCACGCCGGGGTCTGGCTGTGCCACACGAGCGTGTGCCCGTACACGGCGAGACCGTTGGCCTGGGCGAAGTCCATGATGGCCGTCGCCTCCGGATGGATCCGGAAGGTGCGATCGGCGTCGTACCACGCCTCCGGCTTCATGTGGTTCTCCGGCGTCACCTGATCGAAGTGCCGCAGCAGCAGCTCGGCTGCCGACCCGGTCGTCTCACGCGAGTCGATGGCGACGCCGATGTTGAAGTCGACGGTGTCCTTGATTGGGGTGAGGTCCTGCACCACGGGTGGGGCCAGCGCCTCGATGGTGACGTCGTCGACGAGGAAGTCGCCGTTGCCGCCCGTGCTGTACGACGTCTCGAAGTACAAGAAGGCGGTGTCTGCCTCGGCCATCATGTAGGTGGCGGTGACCTCCCGCCATGCACTGTCGGTGGTGTCGTTGAACTGTCCGACGGTGTCGAAGGAGTCCGCCCCATCGTTGACCCGCTGCATACTCAGCCAGATGCTGTCACTCCCGGCACCCGCCGCCATCTTCACCCAGGCGGTGATCTGGTAGCGGACTCCGGGAATCATGATGCCGGTCACGTCGTGGCCGATGCCGTCGCCTTGGCCGGTGCGATCCGACACCAGCGCCGCCTGGAGCCCGCCGTGGGCTTCGGCGGTCGTTACGGCAACCGTCGGGGTGCCCTGCGAGTCACGGGCGACCCAGCCGTCGAGACCTGCCTCGAAGTCGGTGGCGAGCACCACGCCCATCGGGGGCGGCGACGTGATGAGGATGTCGTCGACGAGGTACGTGTAGGTGTCGCCGTCGACCGAATGGGTGCCGGTGCCGATGAACACGGCGACGGCCTCGGACGGCGTGTACGTGCCGGTGACGGTCGTCCAGTCGTCGCCGTTTACGGTCGTGTTGCCGATCCAGTTGTAATTGGGATCGGTGACGAACCGCACGTCGGCGGTGCCGGGTGTTGCCAGCTTCACCCGCATCGACAGCGTGTATTCGACGTCGGCGACGAGCAACCCGGCCGGGCTCTTGATGCCGTCGTAGTCGTTGGAGCGGTTGGCCACCTCCAGCACCATGTTGCCGCCGTCGTCGATGATCGTCAGCGTTGGGCTGCCACTCTGCACCCACGGGTCGTAGGAGCCGTCCTCGAAGTCCTCATGGGCCACGATCACCTCGGGAGGAGGTGGCGGCTCGACCTCGCTGGTCTGGATGAGGACGATGTCGTCGACGAGGTACGTGTAGGTGTCGCCGTCGACGGAGTGGGTGCCGGTGCCGATGTACACCTGCATGGCTGCAGGGTCGCCGTCCGACGGCGCCGTGTAGGTTCCGGTCACCGTCGTCCAATCGTCACCGTTGACTGTCGTGTTTCCGACCCAGGTGTACGCCGGCTTCACCACGAACCGCATGTCGGCGGTACCCGATGTGGCGAGTTTGGCCCGCATCGTGAAGGTGTATTCGGCGTCGGGTGTCAGGATCCCGGTGGGACTCTGGATACCGTCGTAGTCGTTGGCGCGGTTGGCCACCTCCAGCACCATGTTGCCGCCGTCGTCGATGACCGTCAGTGTCGGACCACCGCTCTGCGTCCAATCGCCCGTCGTCCCGTCCTCGAAATCGACCGACGACACGACGATCGGGTCCGCTGCTCCTGCTGGCGATACGAACGTCATCGGGACCAGCAGCGCGACGGACAATGCCGCCGCCCACCACCTCTTCGACCGCATGAGCGTTCTCCTCCCTCTCTGCCCGGGATCGGCACCCGAGGACGTTGGCTTGCACACGACGCTGGCGCACCCACACATGGCGTCAGCCAGTCCCATGCAAACGTTTACATCGCTCGCTCGGACATCAGCCGCCCGGGATTCGACGCATGAATCGTTTACAAAGGTACACCGTGGATCGGCGCCGTGATGCGGGAAGCTCGAGGTGGGGAACCGACGGTGGGTGGCCGGGTGAACCAGGATGCGATCGATCGGGGTCAGGCTGGCCAGCGGTGAGTGGCAGGGATTGGCCGCGCTGGGTCGGGCGAACGCCCGGTTGGGGATGGCGCGTGATCTCTACAGGCGAGCTGTGGCCTTCTGGGTGAGGGCGAGGATCGTCTCGATCCGTCCCTGCCGGAACTCGCCGATCACCCGAGCCGACGTACTCACCCGTTGTTTCGCCGGCAGGCCACCGTGCCGTAGCCTGGAGAAGTCCCTGCGCTCATGAGGACCAAGAGAAACACCGATTGATGGCTGCAGACCGCCCTTTGAACGGCAGCTCTCTCAAAGGCTCACCGGCTCGGTCGCCCGCCGCACCACCAGCCAGATTCCCAGCGCCATCGAG
>Ga0315554_1001703_pt1 | contig 12964 bp, 11 predicted proteins | sample SalMarSW160370MG_FD_202114 | JGI IMG/M metagenome (GOLD analysis project Ga0315554, IMG submission 202114) | Salt marsh sediment microbial communities from the Plum Island Ecosystem LTER, Massachusetts, United States - Salt Marsh Sediment SW1603-70 ... | reverse complement strand
CCTTCGGAGACCTGAAGGCTGGTCACCTGGCTGTACACGATGGGTTCGGCGGCTTCGGGCTCGGTGATGTCGAAGACGACAAGGAAGGGATTGGTCAGATCACCCCAGCGGAGCCTGCCCTGCATGGCGACCACCGTGGTGTCGCCGTTTACGGCGACCGAACTCCCCAGACGGGTGTCGGCTTGGGGCTCCCACAGCGCCGTCAAGGGCTCGACGGGTCCGACCAGTCTCCATTCACGCTCCGGGTCCAGACGAGCACACGGCCGGTGGCCGCAATCGTGTCGTCGCCGCGGACGACCGGGCTCTCGGGAGCACCGGCCACCAGATGCGGCAGATCCAGGTCGACCGATGAGCCGAGACTGGTGAGGCCGGGCAGGGCGGGAATGGTGGTGGGTGACCACTCGCTCCCACGTTTCTCGAACACGGTCACCGTGCCGGCGCCTGCACTCTCGTTCGGCGCCCCGACTGCGATGACATCGTCGTCGATGGCCACCGCGGTGCCGAAAGCCCCGCCGTCGGTGCCGGAAGGCGAAACGAGACGCTGCGCCACCCATCCGTAGTCGAGATCGGCGTCGTCGGTGATGTTGGCCTCTGTGGAGCGGGTGTAGACAAAGACGGCCCCGGCGCCGGCGTCGGGGGCTCCGACCACGATCGTCTCGCCGGAGACGGCCACCGCGGCGCCGAAGCTCCTTTCGGAGGGAGCGGTCAGTACGGCTTCCGGGACCCAGTCAACCTCCGACCGGAGGAAGACGTACGCCGCCCCCCGCCCATGCGCGGTCCCGGGTGCGCCCACCACGGCCACCGGTCCGTCGACGGCGACCGCGGCTCCGTAGAGGTCACCCTTCGTGAGGTCGACGGCGGGTTGCAGGGGTATGGGCGACCAGGTCGAGCCGGTGCTGCTGAAAGCGTATGCGGCGCCTCGGTGGCCGCCGCCGACTCGGGCCCGCGGCGCTCCGACGATCACTGAGGATCCATCGGTCGCTATCGCATCGGCATAGCAGTCCTGGTACGAAGGAACGCCGGCGTACAGCGATTCAGGCTGGCCGGCAGCAAGAGAACCCCGATTGCCGGCCCCGACGATGGTGACTACGGCCAGCACCGTGAGCAGCACAGTGGTCAGGGCGGCCCCAATGCGTGTTGCCAAGCAGTTCATCGATGCGCACTTGGAGTCATGGGCGAGGGCCGCCGGGCCGGGATTGGGGAAGTGTAGGCGGCGGTCCTGGGGTCCAGCATTGGGGCCTGGGGGCCCAGCGGGCCAGTGAGGGCGAACGGCTACGATACCGACGGCCCCGCAGTCCACCGGGCCCGGTGTCTATGGAAGCCGTTAGAACAGCCGTGGTCGGTGCCGGATACTGGGGGCCGAACCTCATCCGCAACTTCCGCACCACCCCTCTGGCCGATCTGCGTTGGGTGGTGGATGTGGACCTAGAGAGGGCGCGGGCTGCGCTCCCGACGCAGACGGACGTCCGGACTACCGACACCCTGGCCGAGATGCTCGGCGACGACCAGGTGGAGGCGGTGGCGGTGGCGACGCCGCCGGGTACCCATCACGACATCGTGCTCCAGTGCATCGATGCCGGCAAACACGTGCTCGTGGAGAAGCCGCTTGCCTCGACGGCGGCGGAGGGCAAGGCGGTCGTTGAGGCCGCCGAGGAGACGGGCGTGACGATCATGGCCGATCACACGTTCTGCTACACCGAGTCGGTTCGCAGGATCCGCGACATCATCGCTTCTGGGAAGATCGGCGACTTCCTCTACTTCGATTCGGTGCGCATCAACCTGGGGTTGATCCAGTCGGAGGTCGACGTGTTTTGGGACCTGGCGCCGCACGACATCTCCATACTCGATTTCATCCTCCCGCCGGGTGTCGCCATCGATAGCGTCTCTGCCCATGCGTCCGATCCTCTCGGGGTGGGGCACGCATGTGTCGGCTACCTGTTCGCCCGGCTCAGCAACGGTGCAACGGCACACGCTCACCTCAACTGGCTGAGCCCCACGAAGATACGGCGGGTGATCATCGGCGGGTCGCAGAAGATGCTGGTGTGGGACGACCTGCAGCCGGCGCAGCGGGTCACCATCTACGACAGCGGCATCGAGCTCACCAGCGAGCCCACCGAGAGGGCGCGTCTGCTGGTCTCCTACCGTGTTGGGGACATGCTGGCGCCGGCGTTCCGTGAGGTGGAGGCCCTGCGGCGTGTGGTCGACGAGTTCGCCACGTCGATTAGGGAGAACCGGCGTCCGCTCACCGACGGCCGCGCCGGGCTCAGGGTGCTCCAGGTCCTCGAGGCGGTGGGCACGAGCCTGAGCTGCCAGGGAGCGAGCATCCCCGTAGCGTCCTTGGTGCCGGAGTAGCCGTGCCGGGCGAGCGGGCGCGGTTCAGCGGCGACTTCCAGATGATCGGCGACGATGTGGTCCTGGGGCGGGACGTGCGCCTGTCGTCGTTCATCAACCTGTACGGCTGCGAGATTGGGGACGAAACGACCATCGGAGCGTTCGTCGAGATACAGCGGGGGGCGGTGATCGGCGCCCGCTGCAAGATCTCCAGTCATACGTTTGTATGCGACGGTGTCACCATCGAGGACGAGTGTTTTGTGGGCCACGGGGTCGCCTTCATCAACGACCGGAATCCGCGCGCCGTCACCGAGGAGGGCGACCCTTGCGGCGACGGCGACTGGCAGAAGGTCTCGACCATCGTGCGACGAAGGGCCTCCATCGGGTCGGGGGCCACGATCGTGGGAGGCGTGGAGATAGGAGAGCGGGCGGTGGTGGCGGCGGGCGCCGTGGTCACCCACGATGTCGCTCCCGGGGTCTTGGTGATGGGTGTGCCGGCCCGTCCCGTCGGCTGATATCGGAAGGAGTCTGATTCGGTGAAGGTCCCCTTCCTCGACTTGGTGGCGCAGAACCGCGGCCTCCGCGACGAGATCCTGGAGGCCTGGGGTCGCATCTTGGACACGGCTCGATACGTGAGCGGCGCCGAGGTCGCCGCCTTCGAGGAGGAGTTCTCCGAAGCCTGCGGATTGGGACACTGCGTGGCCGTGTCGACCGGCACAGATGCGCTCATGCTTGGGCTTCGGGCGCTTGGGGTTGGGCCCGGGGACCGTGTGGTGCTGCCGGCCAACACCTTCATTGCCACCGCAGAGGCGGTGAGCAACGTGGGCGCCGAGCCGCTGCTGGTCGACTGTGATCCGGTGACCCGCAACATCGATGTCGCCGCGGCAGCCTCCGCTCTCTCGCACCCGGGGGTGGTCGGGGCGATCCCGGTGCACCTCTACGGTCAGCCGGCCGACATGGACCCGCTTCTGTCGGCGGCCGAGGCCGCCGGGGTCTGGGTGATGGAGGATGCGGCGCAGGCCCATCTGGCCAGGTACAAGGACCGGCCGGCGGGTTCTTTGGGGATGCTGGCCGGCTTCTCCTTCTACCCGGGCAAGAACCTGGGCGCTCCCGGCGAGGGCGGCGCGGTGACCACCGGCGACGCCGATCTCGCCGGTCTAGTGCGAATGCTGCGTGACCATGGCCAGTGCGCCAAGTACGAGAGCCGGGTGGTCGGGTACAACGCCCGCATGATGGAGCTGGTGGCGGCGGTGCTGCGGATTAAGCTGCGCCACCTTCGGGCGTGGGTCGAGGAGCGTCGCCGCCTCGCCGCCCTCTACATCGAACGGTTGGCCGATGTGGATGGGGTCGAGACCCCCTTCGAGCCGGAGTGGGCCTGGTCGGTCTATCACCTGTTTGTGGTGCACACTGCGCAGCGTGATCGTGTCATGCGTCGGCTCGAGGAGGTGGGCATCGGCGTCGGGCTTCATTACCCGATCCCCATCCACCTCCAGGAGGCGTACCGTCACCTTGGGCACTCCGTTGGGGATTTCCCCAACGCGGAGGCCAATGCCTCCAACGGGATGTCGCTCCCGATGTTCCCCGAGATGACGGAGGCCCAGGTCGATTACGTCTGTTCGGAGATGGAGGCGGCGGTGTCGGGAGGTGCCGCGTGACGGATTGGCTGCGTGGGAAGCAGGTTGTCGTGACCGGCGGCGCCGGGTTCATCGGCTCGCACCTCGTGGAAAGAATCGTGGAGGCGGGCGCGGCCGAGATCGTCGTCGTCGATGACCTCTCGAGCGGCTCGCGAGACAACCTGGCCGCGGTCGGTGATGCCGTTCGTCTGGTGGAAGGCGACGTTTGTGACCCGGAGGTGGCCGGGACGGCGGCGCAGGCCGATGTCGTGTTCCACCTGGCGGTGCGGAACATCCGGGCCTCGATCGGGCGGCCGTTGGAGAATTTCAGGGTCAACGCCGACGGGACGCTCATGGTGCTCGAGGCCATGCGGGCGGGCGGCCGAGGCCGGTTCGTCTACGTCTCGTCCTCAGAGGTCTACGGCATCCCACCTGCCGGGGCCTTCACCGAGGCTGTGCTTCCGGCTCCCACCACGGTGTACGGAGCGGGGAAGCTTGCCGGCGAGCTGATCGCTCTGGCCTATCGCCGCACCTATCTGATGGAGACGATGGTCGTGCGTCCGTTCAACAACTACGGCCCTCGCTCTCACTTCGAGGGCGACTCCGGGGAGGTCATTCCCAAGTTCATCATCCGGGCTCTGGCGGGGAAGCCCTTGATCGTGCACGGAGAGGGCACGCAGACTCGCGACTTCATGTACGTGTCCGACACCGCCTCCTGGCTCGTCGAGCTGGCCTCGGTGGATGCCCTGATTGGAGACGTCGTGAACATCGGGAGCGGAGTCGACATGGCGGTGATCGATCTCGCCGAGTTGATCCTCCGGGAGACGGGCTCGCAAAGCGAGATCGTGTTTGGGGAGCCGCGGCCCGGCGACATCCCTCGGCTCTGTGCCGACGTCACGAAGGTGCGTGAGCTGGCTCCGTTCGAGCCCGCCATCGATTTCCGCGCCGGCCTCGGCAGAACGATCGAGCATTTCGCCGTTCAGGACCTGGCCGCGCTGCTGGAACGGGAGGTGGAGCGGACGTGGACTTGATCCCGGTCATCAAACCCTGGCTCGGGCCCGACGAGGCCAAGGCCGTGGCCGACGTCATTAAGTCGGGATGGGTGGCTCAGGGCCCGCGGGTCGCCGAGTTCGAACGCGCCGTTGCCGAGTACACGGGAGCAGAGCACGGGGTCGCCGCTTCGTCGTGCACGGCGGGTCTCCACCTGGTCCTGCATGCCATCGGAATTGGACCGGGCGACGAGGTGGTTGTGCCGTCCCTGTCGTTCATTGCATCGGCCAACGCTCCCCGGTACGTGGGCGGGGTTCCGGTCTTCGCCGACGTCGACGGGACGACGCTCAACCTGACGCCCGAGTCGATCGAACCGGTGCTGACCGAGAGGACTCGGGCCGTGGTCCTGGTGCACCAGTTGGGCATGCCGGCGGACATAGATGGGGTCAGGTCGCTGTGTGAGCCCCGCGGCATCGTTGTGGTCGAGGATGCTGCGTGTGCCATCGGGTCCACCTACAAGGGCCGGCGCATAGGTTCTCACTCACGGCATGTGGTCTTCTCGTTCCATCCCCGCAAGCTGCTCACCACCGGGGAGGGCGGGATGATCATGACCTCGGACGAAGCGACGGCGGTGCGGCTGCGGGCGCTCAGGCAGCACGGCATGGACCGCAGCGCCTTCGATAGGCACCTCGCCGGTGGACCGGTGTTCGAGCACTATGCCGAGATGGGCTTCAACTTCAGAATGACCGACATGCAGGCGGCCGTGGGCCTGGTGCAGCTCTCGAAGCTCGACGAGATGGTGGCCCGCCGCAGGGAGCTTGCCGACGCCTACGGGGAGCGACTCGGAGACTTGGGGCTGTGCCTGCCCGGAGACCCCGAGTACGGGAGGACCAACTACCAGTCGTACTCGGTGGTGCTCGAGCCGGATGCGCCGGTGTCGCGCGACGAGCTGATGGCCCATCTCGAAGTGCGGGGTGTCTCGCCCCGGCGAGGGGTGATGGCGGCGCACCGTGAGCAGGCTTTCGCCGGCTATGGCACCGCGGATCTGCCGGTCACCGATTTCGTGACCGATCACTCGCTCATCCTGCCCATGTATCACGAGATGACCGAGCACGATCTGGATCGGGTGGTGACGGCCCTGGTGGAGGTATTGACCTAGGGGTGGCGGCGGTGAGCCGGTGATAGCATGCCGCCGATTTGACCAGCTTCTCTGCGGCCGGCCCCGGCGACGAAAACGAAGCCGCTGCCTGGCGTCTTCCCCGGCTGCGCCCCCGCTACGAGATGGCGCTTGCGGTCGCCCTCGGCGCGGGCAGCATGGTGCTCATTGCCTGGCTGGCGCGAAACACGTGGTTCCACGTAGATGTCTGGGATCTCCTCGGCAACCGTGAGATCGGGAGCCTGGATGATCTGCTGCGGCCCCGCAACGGGCACTGGGCAACCCCGGCGGTGTTGCAGACCAGGGTCCTGTACGGGGTCGCCGGCATGGACTTCTGGCCAACTCACTTCTTGCCCCGTCTGGTGGGCTGGGCCTTGCTGTCTTTCGGGGTGTGGAGGGTTCTGCTGCGCCGCGGCGCCGATCGATACGTTGCCCTCTCCGCCTATGCAGTGATGCTGGTGCTCGGCACCAGCTGGTACCTCCAAGCCTGGTTCATCGGGATAATGATCGTGAGCGCCTGCCTGCTGGCGGCGGCTCTGCTGGTCGAGGGCCGGGCCGAGCCGGAATGGCATCATGTGCTGCTTCTCTTCGGGCTTCTACTGCTGTCGGTCATGTCGGCAGGGGCAGGTGTGGCGGTCCTGGCGGGCACAGGATTGGTGATGCTGCTGACCCGCCGCTGGCGCTGGTTGATCGCTGTGGCCGCGGCGGCTTTGGTGTATCTCGCCTGGTTCATGCACTACCACGTGTCGTCGGAAGCGGATCTCGCCACCTCGCCGGGGAGCCTGCTGGCGATGCCTCGGCAGATGTTCACCGTGCTGCAGTCGGCGCTTCACAAGGTTCTCGGCCTCCCCGAGAGCTTTGGCCCGGTCCTGGCGGTGATGCTGATCCTCTGGCTCGGCTACCTGGCCTTGCGGGGAAGGCTTTCGGTATTCGACTGGGTCCTGTTGGCTTCGATCACGGCTTTCCTGGGCCTGGTGGTGATGGCGCGGGCGAATACTCTGCACGACCGGTATTCGAACGATCTGCTCCCCTGGCTGCTGCCTGTGGTCGTGCCTCGGCTGAGGATCGTGGCCAGACGCGGCGGCTATCTGGCCGCGGGAGTCGTCGTCGCGGTCATCCTGGCGGGGAACCTGAGCCGTCTGGAGAACGGTATCGAGACGCGTACTGCCGCCGTCGCCGACAGCAGAGCCAAGGTGGAGACGGCCGCCGCCCTCATCGGGGCGGGGGAGCCGTACGTGGGGGCGGCCGTGATCGACCCCTCGTCGCCGGGACTGGCCAAGCAGCTGACGGCCGATGGGCTGGCACGTCTCGTCGATGGTGGATGGCGTCCGGAGGCGGTCGGTGCTCGTGAGGAGGCGGCGCGGGGCACGCTGCGTATTTCACTCTCTGAAGAGCCGTCCGAAGGCCGGATGCCTTTGGCCGCGCCGGGATTGATCGACGCACAAGGGTGCACCCAGGTCGGCTCCGGCGAGCGGCTCGAGCTGGTGGTGACTGAGGGTGAGGCCGTCCTCACCATCGAGGCGCAGCGGCAGACCGAGCTCCGTTTCGGCTGGCAGGACCAGTACGGGCCGGGGACCTACGTCTCGGGGGACCGGCGCACGTCGAGGTCTATGTATCTCAGCGTGGTGGCGCCAACGGGGGGCGCCACACTGCGAGTGCAGCCGGGCGGCGGCTCCGTCGAGGTATGTGGTCTCACCGAGGGCTGACGATGACGCCGCCGGTGATCCGGCGACGCCGAACGGGTGGGGGTGACGGCTCAGAGGACGCGGCGGTAGACCCGGTGCCTCTTGTGAAAGGGGACGCCGAGCATCTCCATGTTGGTGAGGCTGCGTACGTTGCGGTCCTCGATCTGCACCACTTCAGCCCGGTCGTAGCGAACACCGTCGGCGGCCCGGGCGATCTCGGCGAAGAGCACGCTGCTGATGCCCATGCCCTGATACTGGGGCAGCAGGCCCATTCCGTTGAGGTTGACCAGCCTGGTGCTCCTCAGAGCCCACAGCAGGCGGACCCAGCCCAGCGGCCACACCCTGCCTTCCGTCTGCCGAATGGCTGTGGAGATGTCCCGGAAGACGAAGAGGTAGCCGATGATCTCGTCGTCCTTCATGAGGAGCTTCAGCAGGCTCGGGTCGGCGATGGCGACTAGGTGGTCGCCGATGACCTCCAGCTCCTCGTCGGTGATGGGGCAGTACTCCCAGTTGTCGACGAAGGCGGCGTTGTAGACCTTGCCGATGCGTGGAATCCAGCGGTGCAGCTCTCGTTTGCTCCGAAACGATTTGATCGTCAGGCCGTGCTCTCTGCGTAGTGCATCGGCCACTTGGAGAAGCTGGGGTGGGACCGGGTGGCCGCGCCACAGGTGGCCGGAGACGTAGCCGGTTTCCTTCTCGAGGCCGGCCGCGGCAAGGAGATCGGGGTAGTAGGCGTGGTTGTAGGGCATTCCCATTGCGGGCATGTGCTCAAAACCTTCGACAAGGAGTCCGATGCCGTCGCTGGTCAGGAAACCCTTGGGGCCGATGATGGTGTCGAGACCTCGGGACGCAGCCCAGTCGGCGGCGGCGGCGAACAGCCGCTCGGCGACCGACGGATCGTTTATCGATTCGAAGAGGTAGAAGAAGGCGTCGTTGCGGCCGTGGTACCGGTTGTGGTTCTTGTTGTCGAGCACGGCGATGCGGCCCAACGTGGTGCCCCCACTCTCGACGAGGAAGAAGTCGGCGGTGGAGTGGAGGTAGAAAGGGTGTCTGCGCCGGTTGAGGACGAGGCGGATGTCGGGGAGCAGCGGCGGCACCCACTGTGCGCAGCCTCGGTAGAGCCGGAAGGGGAGGTCGATGAAGGCGTGCACGTCTTCTCTGCTGGTCGTGTCGATTTGCCGGACTTGCATCCCTTCCTCCGGAGGCTGGGCCCGAAGCTACCCGCGCTCCGATGGTTGATGCGCGCCGGCGGCGGCCGGAGATCCGGAGAAGCGATGAGGCCGCTATCTACCCTGGTGGCTCGAAAGGAGTGACCATGAGAAGCTTCCTTGCCCTCGTCGTGGCCTTGGCGCTGGTCTTGGCGCTCGGTGCCTGTGGTGACGACGATGTGACGACGACCGTCGCTGACGTAACCACCACGGTCGCTGCGTCGGAGACGACGGAGGAGGTCACCACCACCGAGGCTGCGCCTACGACCGTGACGCCGCCGGCCGACGCCCATCCCGACTGGGGGGTTTCGTGGGCGGAGATCTGGCCTGCCGAGGGGGAGTCGGCCGTGTACCAGCTGGTTACTCACGACGGTGTGGCCGTGGAGCTTTCCGCTCACATGGAGTACGGCGTCGAGTGGCGCGGAGGCACCTGGGACCGTTTTGTCGTGGGGACGCCGGAGCCGGGGAACGACGGAATGGCGCTGTATCTCGAACGGGTGGAGCCGTGGGTGATACGTGTGGGTGGTGTCGAGGGATACTCGGCCAGCATGCCTACGGAGCCGAGCATGATCGAGGTCTTCGTCGAGCCGCTGCTGCTGGAGGCCACACAGCCTCTGGGAGAGCCCTACCAGGTGGAGAGCGAGATCACCCTGGAGGGGATCGGCTCGCCTTCGGTCCTGGATGTGACCTATGAGATCACCGTGGTGGCTGTGGACGACACGGTGACGGTGCCCTTCGGGACGCTCGATGGCTGCGCTCGCGTCGAAGGCGCGGTGAGTGGCTCTTTTATCGAGGGCATCTGGGAGGTCGAGGCCTGGTTCCATCCGGAGCAGTTCCTCGTCTCCATGACCAGCCTCCCGACGTTCGATGAGGTGGAGCTCGTCGAGGGCTGGTCTTAGACCAGGGCCCCGTTGGAGAAGCCGATCTCGGCAGGCGGAAGGGCGGCAGATCGTCTGCGTCGGGCCGCCACCGCGGTGGAGGCGGCCGGGCGCTCCTACCATCCGGCGCTGAGGCCCAAGTGACGACGAATCGAGACCTTGCTCAGGAGCTGCCCGAGCCGGTTCCTCTTCGCTCCGGATCGCATCTGCGGGTACATCCGGTGCCGGCGGGCTACTACATCGGCCGCATCGAGGAGGGGGACTGCTTCTACTTCGTGAAGGCCAACCACGGGCTGTGGGAGCGCTACCTGGACGTGCGCCGGCAGGAGGCGGCCGGTGCTGAGGAGGCGAAGAGCGTCTCGCCCGCGTTTGTTCTGGAGGGGTCGTTCAGGAAAGAGCTCGAAAACGACCTCAAGACGCTCCCGGACGGTCGCTCGTTCATCTTCGGGGTCAGCCATGTCGCCTATGAGGGCCACGAGGGTATCGCCGGGCAGCGCGACGGCGCCGCCATCGTCGACGTCATCGAGTCGATGCTGCCCGCCGGCTACGCGCCGGTGAATGGGACCGTGTGGAAGGACGCCTGCGTCAACGGCGAGATCGGACGGCTCTGGACCGTTTTGTCCGACAAGGACGTCGTTGTGGTCGGGCCCGAATACCTTTCGGATCTCGCCGGCCGCCTCGATTTCGGCAGCTTCCACCTTGAGGCCATCCACCGGACCGCCGCCCATGAGGAGCGGGAGCAGATCCTGGAGCGGCTCCTTGCCTACCGGGGTACGGCGGCGCGGCCCGTTGTGTTCCTCATGCAGGCGGGACCTCTGTCGATATGGCTGGCCTTGCGTATGTTCGAGAGGCTGCCGCATTCGTTTATGGTCGATCTGGGGATAGTGCTGAACCTCTGGCTGCCCGACCATGCCCGCCCGGCCGACTTCCCGTGGGAGCGCTACTTCCTCCGGGAGATACGCGAGCATCTGGACGTGGAGTTGGCAGGAGGTGGACATCGCCGGGCCAGAGAGGTCATAGAGGACTTCACCGGGGGAGTAAGACCGGCTCTGCGGGCGGCGCCGGAGCGCCGGCCGGTCCCGTACGTCGACGACAAGCCGCCCGACCTTGGGTTTCTTGGGGCGGCGTTGCGCGCCAGCGAAGCGGAGAACCGGTGGACCAACTTCGGGCCGGCGAGCTTGGCGCTGGAGAAGGCCATCGCCGCCTATCTGGAGCTGCCGGAGGATCGGTGTGTGGTGGCTTGCGCCAGCGGCACGGCCGCCCTGTTCGGGCTGGTGAATCTCCGGCAGCATCTCGAATGCAGGCCGCTGCGGTGGGCGGTGTCCGATTTTGGCTTCTTCTGCACCAGACAGGGTCCCTTGGGGGAGTCCACGGTGCTCGATTGTCTTCCGAGCACGGGCATGCTGTCCCGGCGGCTGCTCAACAGGGCCGATCTGGCCGACGTCGACGGTGTGGTGGTGACAAACGTCTTCGGGCTGTTTCGCCGGCAGGCTCGGGCGGCAGTCGAGTTCTGCAACGAGCAGCACCTTCATGTGATCGTGGACTCGGCGGGAGCGTTCGATTTCCCCAGGGTCGATGCCTTCCCTTCGGGGACGTGGGAGGTGCTCTCGTTTCATCACACCAAACCGTGGGGGATGGGCGAAGGTGGGGCGGTCATCGTGCCCGTCGAGCTGGAGGATGCCTTCCGGTCGGTGATCAACTTCGGGCTGTATATGGACATCGATACCGGCCCCACTTCGTTCAACGGCAAGCTCTCGGATCTCGCCGCTGCGGCGATTATGCAGAGGCTTCATGAGCTGCCGGGCCTCGCCGCGCTTTTCAAGGCGCAGCACCGGCGAGTGGCGCGGGTTGCCGATGAGCTGGGCTTCCGTCTGCTCAACCCCAGGTGGGGAGAGCTTCGTGCCGAGCTGGCGACCCCGGCCGGCGTCGCCCTCGTCGCCGAGAGGCCGGTTTCGTTCGAGGCGCTCGAGAACGACGAGGTTGTCCTGCGCAAGTACTACCGGCCCCTGGCGGGGCTTCGCGGCGCACGGGAGCTGTACGAACGTATCGTGATGTTCCCCTGTCATCCGGGTGTTGCCGCGATCAGTGAGGACACCATCGAGGGTGTGCTGAACCGGGTGCTGGACCAGGCTGGGCGGGTGTAGCCCGCCGGCGACTGAGGGGCGGCGTCGGGACCAGGAGATCGAGGAGTTAGGGCTGGCGCGGGCGCGCCGGCACCCCGTAGACCCTGGCGCCGTCGGGTAGGTCGTCGACTACCACGGCGCCGGCGGCGACGAGAGCCCCGGCTCCGACCCTGACCCGGCTGGCGACCGTGCAGCCCATGCCGAGCAGCGCGGCGTCTCCGATCGTCACATGTGCGCCGACGGTTACGCCGACGGAGATCAGGACATGATCGCCGACCGCGCTCTCGTGGTCGACTGATGAGTTTGTGGCAACGATCGTGTCGACCCCGATGCAGGCTTCAGTGTTGAGGACGGCGCCGGGAAGGAGCGCGCAGCCCGCTCCGATGTGAGCGGAGGGAGAGACATGCGCCGTTGGATGCACGACCGTCACGGGTTCCAGGCCGATTCCCACTGCCATCTCGAAGGCGCGGCGGCGATCCTCGTTGTCGGTCCAGCCTCCGATGCCCATGGCGAAGTGGTGAGCGGAGCCGGTGAGCGTCTCCAGGCCGGCGAGATCGGAGAGGATGCGATGGCCGGCGACGAGCCGGCTCGGGTCACTGTCGTCGCTGGCCAGCCCGATGATCTCGTAGCCGCCCATGGCCTCGATGATGTCGATCACGACCTTGGCGTGGCCGCCGGAGCCGATTATGAGCAGAGGAGTGGGGCCCACGGGCTCACGATACCGGCACACGCTGGGACGCATGCCGCCGAGGAGAGAACTTGAGGTTCGCCAAGGCTTCATCTTGGTGATGCTCGGCGACACTGTTCAGGTCGGACAGGACCGTCGGTGTCGCCGTTTCTTTACAGGGGCTGATCGCCTCCGGCGGGGGGGAAAACGTTCACAATGCCGGGGGTTTTGGAGCGGTCGGCAACGGCAGAGAGGTCGACACAGGGAATTTGGGCTGGCGGGGAGGGGGTCGCGCTTGGCACAATGGAGCCAT
>Ga0315554_1001702_pt1 | contig 12971 bp, 12 predicted proteins | sample SalMarSW160370MG_FD_202114 | JGI IMG/M metagenome (GOLD analysis project Ga0315554, IMG submission 202114) | Salt marsh sediment microbial communities from the Plum Island Ecosystem LTER, Massachusetts, United States - Salt Marsh Sediment SW1603-70 ... | reverse complement strand
CCGGTGACGAGCAGCTTCCCTATGTCTGCGTGCAGGTCGCGTACAGCGAGGACGGGGCACACCGCTACCAGGTGTGGCGCTACAGCGAGGGTGACGAGATCCGCCCCATGGGTGGCGGTATCGGCGTCAGCGCGGAGAGCGGGCGGGACGTGGCGGACAAGCTGATCCATCACTTTTACGCGTTCGAGAACGCGTGGCGGGAACAGCCGACGCTGCGCGAGGCCAAAGAGGGCGCGACGCGGCGGCGGATCGGGTTTTCCGGGCCAGAGTAGAAAGAATCTCCTGCTACAACAAGAGTCTACTTGCTTTCCTGCCAGGAGATTCCTTGTCGCTAGCCCAGGTCGGGCCGATGCTGGAGGGAGGACAGGAACGTGGATGAGCTCAGGTGGGGCATCATTGGCACGGGCATGATCGCGAACAAGTTCGCGCAGGCGTTGCAGGCGGCTGAGACAGGGACGCTGTACGCCGTCGGCAGCCGGTCCCAGGAGCGGGCCGACGCCTTTGGCGAGCAGTTCGGTGCACCGCAGCGCTATGGCAGCTACGAGGATCTCCTCGCCGACGAGGAGGTGGACGCGGTCTATAACGCGCTGCCAAATCACCTCCACCTAGAGTGGACGCTCCAGGCGGCGTGGGCCGGCAAGCATGTGCTTTGCGAAAAGCCGCTCACGGTCAACGCCACAGAGGCGGAGCGGATGATCGAGGCCGTGGGCGCGACCAGCGTGTTCCTGATGGAAGCGTTCATGTACCGCTGCCATCCGCAAACGAACAAGCTGGTCGAGCTGATCTGCGACGGCGCGATCGGCGAGGTGCGCGTGATCCAGGCGGCATTTGGCTACGATCTGGGCGATTCGGATGCCGCGTACGAGAACATCCGCCTGCGGAGTGACGTGGCCGGCGGGAGCATTATGGACGTCGGCTGCTACACGATCTCGATGGCGCGGCTGATCGCGGGCGCGGCGCTGGGACAAGAGGCGCCGGCCGAACCGGAGCGGCTGGAGGGCGTGGCCCACATCGGCGAGCGAGGCGGCGTCGACGAATGGGCAGCTGCGACGGTCCAGTTCCCAGGCGGGGTGCTCGCGAACCTGGCCTGTGCGGCGCGGGTGGGCATGGACTCCAAGGTGCACGTCTGGGGGTCGAGGGGTGAGATCGAGGTCCCGGTGCCTTGGAACCCGCCCGAGGGCAAGATCGTGCTGCGCCGCCGCGGGGCAGACGAGGAGGTGATCGACGTTCCCGCCAAGGGCAATGCTTACACGCTGGAGGCGGATATCGTGGCGCGCTCCCTGCCGGCACGCCAGGCGCCCTATCCGTGCATGACCTGGGCGGACAGCCTGGGGAACATGCGCGCGCTCGACGCGTGGCGGGCGGCGGTTGGATTGGCCTTTGAGGGGGAGCGCTAGAATGCGCCCCTCTAGCCCTTTGGTCCACCGGGGGAAGGAAAGACCGCTGGGCGTCAACTACCATCGCGGGCTCATTTCCCCTGCCAGCGGCAGCCAGAAGCGCACGCATGTGCCCTCTCCCGGCGCGCTTGTGGCATCCACCGTGCCTCCCATTGCCTCCACCAGGCCCTTGACGATGGCCAACCCCAGCCCACTGCCGCTGCCCAAGCGATCCCCGGGTCGCGGGAGCGTCCGGGCGCGGTCGCCCCGGTAGGAGCGCTCAAAGATGTGCGGCAGGTCCTCTGGCGGGATGCCGGTCCCGGTATCGCTGACGCGCACCTCGACTGCTCGGGGTCGCGCTTCGGCCTCGATGGTGACGATGCCCCCCTCCGGCGTAAAGCGCAGCGCGTTTGCGACCAGGTTGACCAGCACCTGCTCGGCGCGCTGTACATCGGCCTGTACCGGGGGCAGGCCGTCGGGCAGGCGAGCCTCGAGGACGATCCGCCGCTGCTCCCAGGCAAATCCCTTGTAGGTGGTCACGACCTTTCCGATCACCTCGGACAGCGCCACCGGCGAGAGATCCAGCTCGAGCTCGCGCGCATCCAGCCGGGACAGCTCGAACAGGTCGCCGATCAGCCCGGAGATGCGGTCCGTCTCATCGCTCAGGATGGGCAGGTACGCATCCAGCCGTTCGGGGTGCTCGGAGAGCGTCTCCAGGTGCGCAGCAAGGGAGGCGATCGGCGTCCGTAAGTCGTGAGAGATATTGGTCACCAGGTCACGCCGTGCGTGTAGCAGTGCCTCGACCTGTCCCTTTTCGGCCTCCAGCGCCTGCAGCGAGTCTTGCAGTTGGCCGGCCATCTGGTCAAATGCTTGGCCTACCCGGCCAATCTCGTCAGGCGAGGTGTCCTCGACCCGCAAGCTGAGGTCACCGTCTGCCATCTTGCGCGCCGTCTGCTCCAGCGGGGACAGTCGTTTGCCCAACGACCGCGAGACGATGACCCCCGAGATGGCAGCCACAAGTGCGGACAAGAGCAGGGCGGGCGCGGTGCCGAGCGCTGCGCCAAACAGGTAGCCGGCAAAGCGCACCCATGGCGCGAGGTCTCCCGCTGTGCCGGTGCCAGGGATGTGCGCGCGACGCGACGGTGTCTTGCTCAAGATGGCGACGATCACTTGCACCATCACCAGCGTGCCAAAGATGGCGACCAGGTGGTAAAAGGCCAAGCGCCGCCACAGGTAGGCGGCGATCCAGCGACGGAACCCTTTCATCGCTCACCCCCGCTCGAACTTGTAGCCGATGCCCCGTACGGCGACGATGCGCTGGGCGATCTCGCCCTCTGTGCCCAGTTTCTGGCGCAGGCGGTAGATGTGGGTGTCCACCGTGCGATCATAGGCTGCCGCTTCGTAGCCCCAGATCTCGTCCAGCAGGTAAGCGCGGCTAAAGACGCGTCCCGGGTGTCGCACCAGCAGGTAGAGCAGGGCGAACTCTTTGGGGGTTAGATCGATGGTCTGATCCTCCAGGCGCGCTTCGTAGGTGGTTGGGTCCAGGTACAGCCCGGCAAGGGTCACTACCTGGTTCGCAGAGAGATCGGTGGTCTGCATCATCTCAACCCGGCGCAGGAGCGCGCGCACGCGGGCCTTGAGCTCGCGCATCGAGAAGGGCTTGGTCAAATAGTCGTCGGCGCCCAGCTCTAGGCCGAGCACGCGATCGATCTCTTCAGCACGCGCGGTCAGCATGAGAATGGGCACGATCGAGTCCTGCCGCAGGCGGCGGCAGACCTCCAGCCCATCTATGCCGGGCAGCATGATGTCCAGGATGACCAGGTCGGGTGCAGCACCCTTGACCATCGCCAGCGCAGATGGGCCGTCAAAGGCCTGTAGCACGTGGTAGCCCTGCTCTTGCAGGTTGTCTCGGATGAGGTCACACAGGTTGCGCTCATCCTCGACGATCAGGATCGTGGGCATGGGGCAGGCCCTCCGCGAGCAGTATAGCAGCAATCGACAGTCTCGGCAATTGGCCTCTTACGTCCTACAGGTAATGGAGGCCCTGCTCGCGAGCAGTACGCTCCAGGCGCCGCACGGCGAGCTGAGCCAGGAGGCCATAGAGGACGACCTGGCCCAGAAGGACCGCCCACTCGTACGGCAGGTCGAGGACGGTCCGCGTGCCCATCACGTAATGGCGCAGCAGGTCCATGCCGAAACTCTGCGGCAGCGCCACGATGCCGATCATGCGCAGGGACGGAGGAAGGACCTGCATGGGGATGAACATGCCGGTCAGCATCTGAAAAGCAAAGTTGAACAGCCCAAAAATGGCCGTCACCTGCTGGTGGCGCAGCACCAGCGCGGCAAAGCAGGCTCCCATCTGCGCCAGCGCGCCGACTGACAGCGCGGTGGCGGACAGGCCCAGCAGCAGTCCCAGCGGCGTCAACGTTGCGCGCGTGAACCACAGCCCAACGGCAAACACGGGGACGAAAAAGACGGTGCTGCGCACCGCCAGGGCGGCGACGTTGCAGATCATATAGCCGTAGCGGGAAAAGGGGCAGCTGAACGTATAGTCGATCTGTCCCGATCCCAGTTCGTTGCGAAACATCTCGGCTGCCCCCCACAGGGCCACGCTCTGCCAGCTCTGGTAGGCTATACCAAAGATCATGAACGACACATAGTTGGTCGTGCCCACCGTCCTTTGCAGCAGCGCGGTGTCAAAGGCCAGGGCAAAGAGGAGCATGCCCAGGCCAAAGAGCACGCTGGAGAACAGCTCAAAGACGAAATTGAGCTTGTAGCGCTTGAGCGAGAGCCAGTCGCGCCACACCGCCATGTAGAACAGCCTCGCCGTGCTAGCCATCCGCTGCCTCCTTGCCGTTGTTCACCAAGATGCTGAACGCGTCCTCCAGTGAGGGCTCGACCATGCTCACCGCGGCCCTCGTGCCGCTCCGGTCCAACACGGCCACGACCTCCTTCAGCACCGCAAACCCGTCGTCGCAGTAGAGCCGGATCGTGCCTTCTGTCGTGGTGCGGGTCACGCCTGGCAGTCCTCGCAGTTGCTCCACGATCGCATCGCCATCCTGCATGGCGACCTCGACCGTCTCCTGCACCGTCACCGAGCGACGAAAGGCCCGCGGCGTGCCCACGAAGCGGATGCGACCGTGGTCGATGAACGCCAGCCGGTCGCAGATGTCCTCTGCCTCGTCCATGTTGTGCGTGGTGAGGAGGATGGTCATCCCTTGCTCCCGCGCATAGTCGACCAGGTAGCCCCGCACCCGATCGGCAGTCACCGGGTCCAGGCTCTTGGAGGGCTCGTCCATAAAGACGATCTGGGGATGGTGCAGCAGCGCGCGCATGACAATCATGAGCTGCTTCTGGCCCCCCGAGAGCGTGGAAAAGTGCTTGTCGAGCTGCTCGGTGAAGCCGACCGCCTCGGCAAAGGTGTCGATCCGCTCCTTTGCCGTGCGGAGGGGTACGCCGCGCAGGGCATGTCCAAAGTAGAGCAGGTTCTCCCGCACCGTCAGCCGAAAGTAGGCCGAGCGCTCCGAGTCCTGCCCGGCATAGCCGACGATGCGCCGCACCTCCCCCTCGTCCTGGACGACGTCATAGCCGCCCACCCAGGCGCGTCCATCTGTGGCGCGCAGCAAGGTGGCCAGGACACGCACCAGGGTCGTTTTTCCCGCGCCATTTGGCCCCAGCAGGCCAAACACCTCGCCCTCCTCGATCTCGAGGTCGACGGCGTCGAGCGCGCGCACCGTCTTTTTGGTGCGATACTCCTTGACCAGTTCGCTACATCGAATCGCGATGGCCATATCTCCCTCTTCTACTTGCTATTCACTGGGAAGGGTCTCCCGACCGGTCCCCAGCACTGTGCGCTTGCACATCAGCCTCTGAACCGGTCGTTCCGGATCAGGTAGCCGTTCGTGACGCCTGTCCAGAACAGCCACCGCTTGCGCTGCATCGAGCGAAAGCGAAAGGGAAGCCCGGCCTCTGACGCGCTCTGCACGTGCAAGTGCAGATGCGGGGCCTCGCTGTTTCCCGAGTTGCCCACCCGACCGATCAGTGTGCCGGACGTCACGACCTCTCCCTCCTCGACCGCCAGGCTGCCCGCCGCGAGGTGGGCCAGGAGCACCTGCCTGTCGTTGCCGATGTCGATGACCACGTGGTTGCCACCGGGATGGACCGTGTCCCTGTTGCCGATCGGGCCGCAGGGAAGGCCGTCCACGACCTCGACGACCTGCCCATCTGCTGGCGCGTAGACAGGTTCGTCATAGCCGTACCAGTTGGTCACGACCAGATCGCTCCCGTCCATCAGCCGGCCATCCGGGCCGAGCTTGAGGACGTCGATGGCATACGGGTGGGTCGTGTGAAGGTTAGTGAACGTGGTGGCGCCCGCGTGCCCGGCCAACCACGTGCCCCGCACGGGCAGGTCCAGCACCACGCACTCCTCTGCCGGCGGGTAGGGCAGCGTCTTGGCGATCAGCCAAGAGAGAGATGCGGCGATTGGCAGGCTCAGCAGGACCGCACCCCAAAAGGCCAGTCGCCTGAACCATGAACCGTTCAGCAGCCGCACGCCGATCGAGAGGCAAAAGTACACCTCCAGGAGCGCCCAGGCGCAGAGCAGTACATAGAACAACGCTTTGGCGCACTCTCTGACCACCGTCGTGTACAAGATGACGACAGAGAGGGCATAGATGACCCCGAGGGCCAGAGGCAGGAGCGATGCTGCCAGGGCGAGCTTGCCGGCCCGGTAGGCGATGCCAACGCGCTGGTCCCAAATCGGCATCCTCGCCGCGCGCCCGCTCGTGGCGCCTTGGATGCGGAACGCTATGGCCGCCAGCAGCGCTCCAGCGAGCACTAGGTACAGTGTCGTGAGCGCGATCTCGACTTGCTTGAACATGGTTGCCTCCTCATGTACGATTTGAGCTCATCGTACACGGGCGCTGTGACACCAGCGTGATGGGATGGTCACAGAACGGTCAACTCTGTGGGGTCGGCTGAGCGGTGTTGGCCTTTCCTCATGGTTCACATGCACGACGAGGGGGATCGCGTCCCGCTGACCATCGCCGATGATCGGCAGCGGGGGGCGCTCTCACCAGTCGTGCAAGAGGTCGCAGGACGACCATCTGGGGAACACGTGCGCGCTGGATACGTGGCGGGCGGCGGTGGGGTTGGCCTTTGAGGGGAAGAGGTAGGGCCGTACGGGCGGGACCCGCGCATTCTGATGCGGGCCCGCCCGTACGGCGAACTGCCTACAACTCCAGATTGACGATGTTCGAGATATAGTTCGCCGGGTGCTTGGGTGCCCCAGCGACCTTGTCCTCGCCTCCCTTGGACGGCTTGCGCTCGACCCAGTCCCCTTCACCCGATCTCTGTCGGAGCTGGAGGATCGCTATCTGGTCGGCCGTGCCGGCGATCATGCCGCGGTTGTACACGGCTGCTACGCGATCGGCGAGCAGCTCTGGCGTGACGTCGTCACCGATCGCCAGTGCGCCGAGGACGACGACGGCTAGTTTCTCCTCTGCGCGCTCTAGAGATGCCGCGGATAGCGAGCCGCCCTCCTCGGTCAGCCACAGTTTGCCCTCGTAGAACAGGATATCGGTCTCGAGGACGTCGAGCTTCTGTCCCAGGACCGGGCTCAGCGCTGCCGGGCAGAGGACGAGGTCCTTGGCGATTAGGGCATCAAGCGCGCGTTCCAGCGCGTCTGTATCGACGTCCTCGCCGATGCGGACCAGCTCGGTGCAGTACAGCTTACGTGCGGGGATAGCCTTGAGCAGCGCCGCGCTCAGCGTGAGCGGCCGCTCCACTAGCTCGAACCCGGTCGGGATCACGGTTACGTGCGGCGCGCCGCCCTGGTGGACAAGGCGTGGCAAGAGCGTCGCGCTGTTTTCCTCGCGGCAAATGACGCCATCGGCGACGTGGATCTGGGCGATCTTACTCGCCAGGAGGTCATCTGGGAGCACCTGGCTGGCGTTCAGCCTGCCGGCGACCATGAGCTTGGTGCCGTCGGCACAGGACTGCAAAAAGTGCGTGTCAAGGGTCAGGCTGCGTGCCACCAACCGCGCGTCCCGCGGATAGGCGTGCATCGGCCCTCGAGCCAGGTGCACCTTGCCCTCGATCGCTCCGATTAGGTCCTCGGGGACGAGCAGTTGCCCAAAGACGGATAAATGGCGGATGCCGCTCGCCACGTCATCGGGCGTGACGTCGGATTCGATCTGGACGCGGCCAAAGACGACGGTAGAGAGCGGCTCGTCGAGTTGTGAGAGCATCGCGTGGTTGAGGACCAGGTCGCCGTGCTGGATCGTCGCTCCGGCGGGGACCTCGATGCGGTTGACGATGTTGCCGATGCCCAGCTTGCCGATCAGGCCGGCCGTACCGGGCGAGTAGATCAGGTTGACCACGTTGCCGATGCGCTCGATGCCCGCAACAGTCTCCTCGGTCGCGTGGCGGATGTCGAGGTTGACGACGTTGTCGATGATCTGCGGCGTGTCTGTGTGCTTGGTTTCCATTGCGTTACCTCCCTCTTTGTCTTCCGATGGCGTGAACTCTCGTGTTGCCCGTTCAGGAGCCTTCCTGATCGGCCTCCTGCTGCAGGCGCGAGCGGGCTTCCTGGATCGCCAGGTACAGCCGTGAGCGGACGGTCGCCGCCGGAATCCCCAATGCTTCGCCGATTTCGCGGCTGTTCATCCCCAGCATGTAGCGCTGGATGACCACCTCGCGAAAGCGCTCGGGTATCAGGGCAAACGGGTCGGGCGACAGGACAAGATCCTCCAGGCTGGGCGAGCTCCTCGGCTCACGGGCGAGCTGCTCGAGCAGCTCACCCTGCCGCTCGCTCGCAGACAACCCGTCGAGGTAGAGGTTCTTGAGCGTGCGGTAGAGCCACGCCCGCTGCTGGTAGGGCTTGAGCGCGTCCAGCAGGTCGAGGTGGCCCATCGCCCGCACAAACGTGTCCTGCACCAGGTCTTCGGCCCAGTGCGGGTCACGCGCCAGGCGTGCGGCGTAGCGACGCAGCTTGTTCTCGTAGGTCTCGTACAGCTCGGTGAGCGTCACCGGATGTCCTCTCGCGTCTTTCTATCATTATAACGAGTGAGGAGGCGCAAGTGTTTAGCGGATTTCGTGGTGCGTGGTCCGTCAAGCGCCCCCTTTGGCTCGGTGGGAGGGGGGAGGATGCCACGGGCAGTATAGCCCGTGGCTGCGGGGTGGTCAAGGGCGTGGTCCAGGACAAGAGTCTGCAGCAAAGCCATGCCGGCTGCGTTGGCCACGGTGGATTTGCACTCCGCGCGCCCTTGAGGTAGAGTCTCTATGAGGCGTTTCTCAGAAGTTCGTCATAGAGGTTGCCGAAAGGTGCTCGGCGCGCACTAGATGAACGTGGCAACACCGGACCGGGATCTGCCGGAGGCACTTGCCTTGTAGTAAAGTTGCAGGTTCGCGCTCGATAGGAGGAAGCCACTCATATGCTGGTGACAGACCGCCTGCTACTGCGAAAATTCAGAGAGAGCGACTGGCAGGCCGTGCATGCGATCCTTTCAGACCCGGAGGTCTCACGCTATTGTCCGTTTCAGCCGCCTCCGGAGGAGGAAACGCGCGAGGAAGTCCAAAAGATGATCGAGGGGCGCCATGCAGAGCCTCCCCAATACGACTTTGCGATCGTCTTACGCTCAACAGACACGCTGATCGGACTGTGCAGGCTCACGATAAGGCCCGACGAGCTCCGGCAGGGCGAGATCCTGTATCTCCTCAACCGGCAGTATTGGGGACACGGCTATGCAACCGAGGCCGTACGTGCTGTGTTAGGATACGGTTTCGAAGAGCTGGGACTGCATCGCGTGTACGCGACCTGCCGGCCCGCCAACGTGGCTTCCAGCCGCGTCATGGAAAAGGTCGGCATGCAGCGGGAAGGGCACCTGCGGCGGCACCGGTGGATGAAGGGGGTGTGGCAGGACAGTCTACTGTACGCCATCCTGGAGGATGAATGGCCAAAGCAAAAGATCTAGGCGGGGGGTTCTGGGCTTCTCTCGTCCTTGATCTCGGTAACGATGTCTTCCAGCGTCATGTCCTGAAAGAGCCGTCTCCGCTCCTCCGTATAGTCTCCAAACCCGACTGTGAACTGGCTGATGAATCGAACCGTGTTCACAAGCCCAATCTCTCTATAGAGAACCCGAAGTGCGTCCTGCGTGATCTCGGCAAGTGGTTTGGTATCTACAACCATGCTTCTCTTTCCTCTTCTCGCCATAGTGATACCATAGGTCAGGTCTGAGTTCAATACCGGCCTGCACATCCCCAGGGCTGTTGCATTGTCATCCCGAACCGGTGCTGTCCCGGCGAAGCGAACCCCAACGCGCATACAGGAGCCGACATTGGTGCTCGTGATGCAAGGTGGAGATTGTTGCGCTTCGCTCGCAATGACCGTCAAAGGACCTTGCTACAGCCGTATTGCACCCCTGCGCAGCCAGGGCCATCGTTTTTTTCCGGTGGACGGACCTGTGTGCCAACAAGTGCAATGTGCTATTCTCAGGAAACGCTCTTCGGATCCGGGCAAGGCTGTGGTACAATAGCGTCGGGAATGAGTCCTTGATAGGAGAGGGTAGAACAGCGTGATATCTGGACAGAGGAGACCATCTTGCGAGTTGCGCTGATCAACACGAACCGGATCCAACCCCCGATCGCGCCGATCGGGCTGGAGTACGTGGCCGAGGCGCTGGGCGGGGCGGGGCACGACGTCGAGATCCTCGACCTGTGCTGGGCGGAAGAGCCGGCATCTGCTATCGCGGGCTTTTTCAAGGGGCCTGATTTTGGCCTGGTCGGGGTCACGCTGCGCAACACCGACGACTGTGCCTTTACCAGCCGGCAATCCTTCCTCGACGCGTTTGCCGGTATGGTGCACACCATCGGCGCGCACACGAGTGCGCTGCTCGTGCTGGGCGGTGTTGGCTTCTCGGTCATGCCCGAGCGGGTCCTGGCACGCTGCGAGGCCGACGCCGGCATCTGGGGGGAGGGCGAGTTCGCCATGGTCGCGCTCGCGGATCGCCTCGCGCGCGGGGAAGCGTGGCACGACGTGCCCGGGCTGGTCTGGCGCGGCGCGCACGGCTGGCAGCGCAATCCGCCTTCGATGCCCTCGTTGGTCGACCTGCCTGCGATGAGCCGTAGCCGGCTGGACAACCGGCGCTACTTCCGGGAGGGGGGACAGGCCGGGTTCGAGACCAAGCGCGGCTGCCCGGGCAAGTGCATCTACTGCGCCGATCCCCTGGCCAAGGGGAGCGTGACCCGCGCCCGTCCGCCGGGCGCCGTCGTCGACGAGCTGGCAAACCTTCTCGCGCAGGGGATCGACCACCTCCACACCTGCGACAGCGAGTTCAACCTCCCCGAGCGGCACGCGATCTCGATTTGCCGCGAGATCATCCGCCGCGGCCTGGGCGACAGGCTGCGCTGGTACGCTTACTGCGCGCCGGCACCCTTTTCGCGCGAGCTCGCCGGGCTGATGCGCGAGGCCGGCTGCGTGGGGGTCAACTTTGGCGCCGATCACGGCGATGCGGCCATGCTGAGGCGGCTGGGGCGCGGCTATGCGCCCGAGGACATCCTGGCTGCCACGCAGCGCTGCCACGAGGCAGGGATGGCGGTCATGCTCGACCTCCTGCTCGGCGCCCCGGGGGAGACGCGGGAGGGGATCGCCCGCACGATCGAGCTGGTACAGCGCGCCGCGCCAGAGCGGGTCGGCATCTCGCTGGGCGTGCGGGTCTATCCGGGCACGCGGCTGGCGGAGCAGGTCCTGGGGGGAGACGGGGCGGGGCTGGTCGGCGGGACGGACCCGGCAGAGCCGCTCTTTTTCCTCGAACCGGACGTGGCGCCCTACGCCTTTGGCTGGCTCGATGACCTGGTCGGGGACGACCGCCGCTTCCTGTTCTTTGATCCGTCCAAGCCCAAGCAGAACTATAACTATAACGCCAACCAGCGCCTGGTCGAGGCGATCGCAGAGGGATATCGCGGTGCGTACTGGGATATCCTTCGCCGGTACGAGTAGCGAGGAGGGCTCTTTATGCAGCCAGCACCCTATGTCGAGACGGCCAACGGCATCGTCGAGGGAGTCACTTCACCCGATTCCGAAATTCGCATCTTCAAGGGCATCCCCTTTGCCGCGCCGCCGGTCGGTGACCTGCGCTGGAAGCCGCCGCAGCCGGTTGCCGGCTGGGAGGGCGTGCGCGGCGCAGACCGGTTCGGCCCCTGCGCCATGCAGCGCCGCCTGTTTGGCGATATGAACTTCCGATCCAACGGCATGAGCGAGGACTGCCTCTACCTGAACGTGTGGACCCCCGCCAGGTCGGACCACGAACGCCTCCCGGTGCTGGTCTATTTTTACGGGGGCGGGAACATGGCCGGTGACGGCTCGGAGCCGCGCTACGACGGCGAGAGCATGGCCCGCCGGGGCATCGTCGCCCTGACCGTGAACTATCGCCTCAACGTCTTTGGGTTCCTCGCTCACCCCGAGCTGACTGCGGAATCAACGCACCACGCCTCTGGCAACTATGGGTACATGGATCAGACCGCGGCCCTGCGCTGGGTACAGCGCAACATAGCCGCCTTTGGCGGCGATCCCGATCGCGTCACCATTGCCGGCGAGTCGGCCGGGTCGATCTCGGTCTGCGCGCAGATGGTCTCGCCGTTGGCCAAGGGTCTCTTTGCCCGCGCGATCGGGGAGAGCGGCGCCCTGATCCATCCCGCGCTCCCTCCTGCTCCGCTCGTCGAAGCAGAGCAGGCCGGGCTGAGGTTCGCGGCCAGCGCCGGGGCGACCTCGCTGGCCGAGCTCCGTGCCATGCCTGCGCGGCAGCTCTTGGCCCTTACCGCCCGGCCCGATTTTCCCTTTTCCACGGCGACTGTCGACGGCTATTTCCTCCCGAGACTGCCCGTCGAGTTGCTCGCCGCCGGTGAACAGGCCCACGTCCCGCTGCTCGCCGGGTGGAACTCGGAAGAGATGAACTATCGGATGCTCCTGGGCGCCGACCAGCCTGCCCCGAATAAGTTTGCCGAGGTCGTGCGAACGCTGTACGGCGACCGCGCCGACGAGGCCTTGCGCCTCTACCCGGCTTCCGACGAGCAGGAGGCTACACAGTCCGCGACGGATCTGGCCAGCGACCGGTTCATCGCCTACAGCACCTGGAAATGGTGCGACCTACACGGTGAGACGGGCGGTGCGCCCGTGTACCGCTACCTTTATGCGCACCCCCGGCCGCCGATGAACCCGGAGATGGGGGATGCCGTACCAGGCCTGGCCGGCGGCGTGGTGGATGCGTCCGACGAGGGGGCCGTCGTCCTGCCGCCCGCCCGTGGTGCGGTGCACTCGGCCGAGATCGAGTACGCCATGGGCAACCTCGCCAGCAACAAGGTCTATGCCTGGACGGAAGAGGATTACAGGGTGTCGGGAATCGTGCAGGCCTATTTCGCCAACTTTATCAAGCGCGGCGACCCGAACGACCCGGGCTTGCCCGCCTGGCCGGCTGCCAATCGCGATCGCAGCATTCCGGTGATGCACCTGGACGTGGATGCCCACGCCGAGCCGGACCGGCATCGCGCCCGCTATCTGTTCCTGGATCAGTTCTATAGCTAGGAGAACGGCAAGGGAAG
>Ga0315554_1001701_pt1 | contig 12973 bp, 8 predicted proteins | sample SalMarSW160370MG_FD_202114 | JGI IMG/M metagenome (GOLD analysis project Ga0315554, IMG submission 202114) | Salt marsh sediment microbial communities from the Plum Island Ecosystem LTER, Massachusetts, United States - Salt Marsh Sediment SW1603-70 ... | reverse complement strand
GGCTGAAGGTAAGGGAAAGTGAAAGCTTACATAAAAGATTAATTGGCCTTAAAAGTGTATACAGATTAAAATTAAAAGAAGATGGTTTTTGTAATCATATTGAATTAAGATGGAACAAATCTCAAACAATTCTTCCTTATTCACAGCATGAGAGCGGAAATAAATACTCTTTCCTTTATAATGATCCATTAAAACCTCCAATAGAAGTAGAGCCGAATGTATTGTTGGAATGCCTGGAAGAGCTTTGCGACCTGGAGAAAGAAAAGGAAATACTTGCTATAGGAAAGAGAACATTTGAACCGGCAGGGTTTGATACTGAGAAGTTAGAAAGTGCAATTGAATATCTTGCAACGAATCTCCCTGGTAATTGTTATGAAGATTGGTATAGAATCGGATTTGGTCTAATAACAATTGGCGAAGAGGGAAGAAAATATTTTTTGAAATTGAGCTTAAGCAATCCTAACTATCATGATTCAGAGTTTGAAATAAACAAAAAATTTGATGATCTAAGAAATAAGTATAATGGAAAAATTACACTTGGAACTGTATATCATACAGCAGAGAAGTACGGATGGAAAAAACCGTTTGTGAAATTCTGGTATATAGAAAACGATAAAACAAAAATCTCAAAACAGAACTTTAAAAGATTCCTTGAAGAAAACGGATTTTGTAAGCTGCAGCTTGAACGTGGATATATTCTTCTTAGAGTAAGTAAAAATATTGTTCGTGAAGTTGAGATTTTTAATATTAAAGATTTTGTAATTGAATATTTGAAAAGGATGGATAATGATAATTTTAATGAATCAACAAAGTTAAAAGTAATTGATGCAGTTATAAAAGGCGCACCGCAGCATTTTGTAAATACATACCTGGAATTTCTTGAAACAAGGAAACCTGAATTCCTGCGGGATACAAAAGATAAAGGATTTTTATTTTTTGCCAATTGTTTTGTTGAAGTTATAAAAGATAAGATAGAAGTAAAGAGATATGAAGAATTAGAAGGATTTATATGGGATAGACATGTAATTCCACAAAAATTTTCTATTGAAGAGAAAGAATCGGAATTTGAAATATTCATAAGAAATATCTGCAGCAAGAATGAGCAAAGAATTTTATCAATGAGAAGTGCAATAGGTTACTTACTGCATAATTACAAGGACTCAACAAATGCAAAGGCTGTAATATTCCTAGATGAAAAACTAAGTGACGGAGCTTATGGAAGAAGCGGGAAAGGATTAGTTGCCCAAGCTATTGGTAAACTTAGAAAGACTGTGAGACTCGATGGAAGGAATTTTAATTTCACCAAAAGCTTCAGCTTTCAATCCGTAAATCTGGATACGGCGATAATTGAGTTTAATGATGTAACTAAGAGATTTAATTTTGATAAACTGTTTTCAATTATTACTGATGATATTACTGTTGAAAAGAAAAATCAGAATGAAATGATAATACCGTTTCATCAATCACCAAAGATTATAATATCTACTAACTACACTATTCCGGGTTCTGATGATTCTACTTTAGACAGGCAATTTATAATAGAGTTTTCGGGCCATTACAATAAAACACATAAACCTATAGATGAATTCGGACATAGGTTTTTTGATGAGTGGAGCAGCGATGAATGGAATAATTTTTATAATTATATGATTGGATGCATGCAGCTTTACCTTAATAAAGGTCTTATACAATGTCAACATATCAACCTGGAAAAGAAAAGGATGATTGATTCAACGAGTGAAGAATTCACAGAATATTTTGAATCAATTGAAATAGGGAAAGAGATCCATAAAAAAGAACTTTTTGAGAATTTCAAGAAGGAATTTGAAGAATATGGGGAAATGCAGCCGGTAAGGTTTTCAAGATGGTTGAAAGAAGCTGCTAAAGTTAAGGGTGTGAAAATTAATGAAAGAAAATCTGGTACGGAACGTTATATAACAGTGGGTGAATTGGAAACAGCAAATGAGATGGACACTCTGCCTCCGGCAGATAAATTGGACAAGTCTCTTTTTGATTAAAGAATAAAATGCGAAATAAAGTTGTCCAAGTCGTCCAAACTAGTATAATATTTTGAAATTATCTTAGTTTCAAGGTTTTTATTGGACAACTTTTGGACAGGTTTAATCAGAGAGTTGTCTATCTAAAGATTTTATAAATTTTATTGAAGTTGTCCAAAACGGGATAAAAAAGATGCGAAATTTTATAAAGTTTGAAGAAAATAAAAGTTTGGACAAGTTGGACAGGTTTATTTTGGTTTTTGGGAGTAAAAAAACAAAGTTGTCCAAACAGATTATAATTGTATATTAATTGTAAAAATTTTTAATTTGCTGTATATTTGAATTAAGAAAAAATGCGCCCGTAGCTCAATTGGATAGAGCGTTTGGCTACGGACCAAAAGGTTGAGGGTTCGAATCCTTCCGGGCGTACAGAGGTGACTAAGGATATAAAAAATCGGGGAAAATAAGAATTTTATTTAAGGGCTTGAGTAATCAAGCCCTTTGTTTTTACAAGAGATCTATTGCATCTGTTAAATTTTGATTTTGAAGATGCGAATAAATTTGGGTAGTGGCTAAATCTTCATGGCCAAGTAATTCCTTAACTACATATAGAGAAACACCTCTTTGAACTAAAAGTGATGCAAAAGAATGACGTAATGTGTGGAAATGAATCTTATCATTTAAATTTGTTTTGCGAACAATTTTTTTAAACTGCTTACTAATGAAATCCGGATATAAAATTTTCCCTTTTATTTTATAAAATACGACTTCATCATGGCAATGGGAATCGTAATTGAATCTCTTAAATAAGATATCTCTTACCTTGTGAGTCATTGGGATGATTCTACTTTTTTTATTTTTAGTTAAGAAATCATCTGTACATTTTACAGTGATTTGATTTTGTAAAAAATCAATCCAGTCCCACTGCATGTTAATTAATTCACTTAGTCGTAAGCCGGTATAAAAAGCAACTGTAAAAATATCTCTTAAATGTTGTTCAGGAGTATGCGCTATTATAATTAACAATTCATCTTCGGTAATAAAAACCGGATGATTTTTAGCAAGCTTTGGAAATTTAACTTTTGTAAAAGGATTAATTTCTATATAATTCCATGCAATAGCTTTATTAAAGGCTGCTTTAATTGACCTGTAATAAAGATGAGCTCCGCTTTGAGTACGTGCAAAGGTGGAATTAATAAATTTGTCAACGGTTCTTATATCAACCTCGGACACTAAAATATTACCGCAAAATATAATAAATTGCTTAAAAGAAAATTCTATTGAATCTATATACCTAATTGATTTAACAGGTTTGCAATATTCAAGATATTCATCTTGAAATTCTAAGAGGGTTAAACCATTTTTATTAGTAGTTGCTTGAGGTTCCGGTTCGTTCTCATCGCATTTAATCTCTGGAGAATTGTTATTTTGGTTCCCTCGGGAGAATTCTTCTAAAAATCGGAATGCTTCGCGCTTGTTAGTTCTTTTTGTTGAGACAGTTGTCCTTTTACCATCCTGGAAATAAACTAATTGGTAATATTTTGACCTCGGGATTTTTACTACATACATTGTTAATCTCCTTGTAAGCAATAGCTTACTTTTTGTATGTAGCGTATGTACTTTTGTATGTACTTTAAGGAAAAAAGTGCGAATACAAGCTGAAAAGAGGATTCCCTGTGACTACGGATCAAAAGGTTGAGGGTTCGAATCCTTCCGGGTGTACAAAACATTCCCATTTTATTAAATCAAGTTAAAAATAAAAGGTTGAGGATTCTTCCGAAGGAACTCACATATTATCCTTTAGCCCGCAGAGCAGTTGATGATAAAGTCATGAGGAAATCAACTAATTTTAATATCTATAAAAAATAAAAATTTATTCCATGACAGTATAGTCATAATAACAAATGTAGAAGTAAAAGGTTACTATACTTATATTTTACTTTCATATCATTCTTTGCCTAAGCGTGGCAGCGTAACGTCTGCTTATAACAAGCGGTTCATCAATCCCTTTTAAGTATACTTTGTATGAATAATTAAACCACTCTTCAAGATGAGCCACAAATTCAATATTTATTATTGCACTACGATGTATCCTCACAAAATAATTTATTGGTAGTCTTTCTTCCCATTCTTTTAATGATTTTAAAACCAAACCTTTAAGATTTGAAGAAGTATAAATCTCAGTATAATTTCCTGCCGATGTAATTTTTATGATAGAACCGATTTTAACAAACTGGTAATTATTATTCACTGTAAGAAAAATATTATCATTAAATTCTAATTTTGTTTGAATGTTCTTCTTGATTTCATGTTCCATTTTCAACCGTTCTATTGATTGTGATAATCGTTCTTTATTCACAGGTTTCATTAAGTAATCTATTGCATTGATTTCAAAGGCGCGGATCGCATATTCATTATAAGCTGTAACAAAAATAATTTTCGCTTTAGAATGTATTTCCTCAAGCAAATCAAATCCTGACTTGCCCGGCATTTGTATATCAAGGAATATCAAATCCGGATTTAATTTCTCAATTAATTCCTTGGTCTCCTCAACGGTTTCGGATTCACCAACTATTTCGATTTCATTAAAATCCTTCAATAATGCTTTTAGGTCTTCACGGGCAAGTTCTTCATCATCAACAATTATAGATTTAAAGGTTGTTTTCATTTTACCTCCTTGTAAATCTCAATTATAATTTTAACAAATCCTGCTTCTTCTTTAATATCAATCGTATGATTATTAGGAAATGAATATTCTAATCTGCTTTTTACATTTGATAATCCGGTGTTTGTACTTTGCCTACGATTATCGGTACTCTCTTTAAGCCAGTTCCCGGAGTTGGCCACACATATTAATAAGTTATTGTTTCTAACATTTGCATCAATCTTAATTATTAATGGTAATGCACTGGTTTGCATACCATATTTAATTGCATTTTCTGCCAGAGGATGAATAATAAAGCAGGGGACAGGGTATTCTTCAGCCAAAGGCTCGATAGTAACATAAAACTCAAACTTACTGCCGAATCTAATTTTTTCTATTTCAAAAAAATGTTCAACAGCTTCTATTTCTTCAATTAGCGGAACCTCGGTATTGTTCTTTACTGTCAATGAGTACCTGTAAAACTCAGACAACTTTGAAACCATCTCTTCAGCTTTTACCTGATTTGATCTGATTAATGCTCGCAAAGAACTAAAAGAATTAAATAAAAAATGAGGATTTACCTGATAACGCAGCATTTGCAGTTGAGCACTTTGAGCCATTAGAACTAATTTTTCGGCTCTATTGTGTTCATTTGTCCAATCCAGCCAAAGTTTGATCCCAAAATAAAGCAGACTCCAGGTAGTTACCAGCGGCAGAATCTGTGTAAATCTAAATGCAATGTAACTATACGAAGTGAAGGTTTTTATGTATTCTTTTGATTCGATGGGATTCATCAAAACATAAATTAAATGAGAGGCAGTGTACATAATGAATGATACAATTAGTGAGCAAATTAAAGTAAATCCCAGCACCATCATCAAGGATTTTGCTCTATAAGGAAACTTTTTATAGATTGCTCTAAGGCCGATGGTACTAAAATAACCTGTCGTCCATTGTAGAGTATTGTCAATAAACGCGTGCCAGCTGTTTAATACAAGCTCCGGGGAAACAATAAAAGTATCAACTGCAATAAAAATTATCCAGCCAATAGAATTTATAATCCAGAAGGAAGGGTACCCTCGTTTTATTACACTCTTTCTAAACAAACTTTCAAGAGTATCTTTAATCATCTCTATAATAATGATACTTATTACGGGAATTTGGATTACAAAAGTATATTAATTCATATTGAATCTAAATCAATATTCATTTGAGCGGTCGTATTTTTACTCGAAAGATCGTTACCAAATTCAAAAAGCAATGATTTTATTTATTCAGATAATCAAATTTGTAAAATTTACCAAAGATTTATTGTCTGCCTTTCGCTTATTTAAACATTCATATTGATCTCTTAAATAAGAATTCTGCCATTTGAATAAAAAATATTTCCAAATTTGATCTTACTATATAATTTCGGTACTGTAATAATTCATTGTTGATAAAACATTTACGGAGATTATAACAACATTATTGGGGTTAGATAAAAATATTTTTTTCAGTAAAAGAAAATTAAGTAACTCAAATGTAAGTTACTAAAACCAAATATTCCAAGGATTTTATTGGTTTTTCGGGTAATAGAAATCAAATGAGATTTAAATTATTCACATTATTAAAGGACAATAAAATGAATAAAATAAAATTGGTTTTACGGTTTTTAATTATGCTGGTGTTTGTGCATTCATTATGCTTTGCCGAAGAATATAAGAAAGGCGAGATATATTCAGGATTTAAATTGCTGGAAAAGCGGTTTGTTAAAGAAGTCAATGCAGAATGTTTGTATTTCGAACATGTTAAGAGCAGGGCAAGATTATTTAAAATTGCCGCTGAAGATAAAAATAAATTCTTTAGTATAGCTTTTAAAACGGACCCCGAATCAGATTGCGGAACTCCGCACATAATGGAACATTCGGTTTTAAATGGATCAATAAATTTCCCGGTGAAAAGCCCTTATGATGAATTGAGAAAAGGATCACTCAGTACATTCATGAATGCCTTTACAGGGGATGATCTCACATGTTATCCCATCGCCAGTATGAATGAAAAGGATTACTTTAATTTAATGCATGTATATCTGGATGCTGTTTTTAATCCACGTATCTACGATGATCCCCGCATATTGGAACAAGAAGGCTGGCATTATGAAATGGAAAAAGTTGACGGGTCAATAACGTATAAGGGAGTAGTTTATAATGAAATGAAGGGAGCTTTTTCCAATCCGACCCGAGAACTTAACTATCAGATGTATAAAAATTTATTTCCGGATAATGGATATCGGTTCACTGCCGGAGGTTATCCTTCTGCCATTCCAAAATTAATTTACAATGAATTTAAAAATTATCATAGGAAATATTATCATCCGGCAAATAGCTATATTCTTCTTTACGGTGATGCAGATTTAGCTAAAGAACTAGCTTTTATTGATAAAGAATATTTATCGAATTACAATACAGCTCCTCGTCCGATTACTTTTCCTCTTCAAAAACCTTTTAGTGCAATGAAGCAAGTAACAAGCCAATATCCTGTTGCCGAAGGAAGTGAAACCGAAAATCAAACATATCTTTCACTTAGTTTTGTTGCCGGACTGAACACTGATAGAGCTTTAGTTATGGCATTGAATACCCTAGCTGATGTATTGATAAATCAAGAATCGGCTCCTGTTCGTTTAGCATTGCAGGAAGCTGGGATCGGGAAAGATGTGAGTGCATCTGTGGATGAATTGCAGCAAAATGTATTTCAGATAATTGTTCAGAATGCCAATTCATCAGATAAAGATAGATTCCGTGATATTGTATTTCAGACCCTTCGTGATGTTGTTGAAAAAGGATTGGATAAAAAAGCCGTCGAAGGTTCGATTAACCGTGCTGAATTTCTATTGCGTGAAGGCAATACTCCTCAGAAAGGATTGGTGTACAATTTTCAAATACTTCCAGGCTGGTTTTTTGCTGATGACCCGTATTTAACTCTAGAATACGAAAAACCGTTAGCAAAAGTTAAAACAGCACTTGAAACAGACTATCTGGAATCGATAATTCAAAATTATTTTATAGATAATCCACATGCGCTCCTTCTTATAATGGAACCTAAACCTGGATTGGAGAAGGAGAACAAAGCCATAATTGAAAAAGAGCTAAAAAATTATGAAGGAACTCTTAGTACAAACGATAAAGAATTATTAGTAAAAGAAACAAAAGAATTAATTGCTTATCAGAAAAAGGAGGATTCCCCGGAAGCTCTTTCAACAATTCCTGTTCTCGATTTGGAAGATGTAAACCGGGACGCAACATGGTACTCGATAGATGAGAGAAAGGTATCTGATGCCCCGGTTCTTTATTATGAAGATTTCACAAATAATATAGTTTATACAAGATTTTTATTCGATGTGCGTGTTCTTCCGCAAGAATTGATTACTTACGCCGCTCTTCTTGCCGAAGTTTTAGGAAATCAGAATACGGAAAATTATTCTTACGGGGAACTGGATAAAGAATTGAATATTCACACAGGCGGATTTAATGCTTTCACAATGAACTTTTTTGAAAACCAGGATGACAAAACCTTTATGCCGAAGTTTGTTATTAACTCGAAAGCTTTGAATGTGAAATTAGATAAATTGTTTGAGCTGACAGATGAAATTGTGAATCATACCCGTTTAACCGATATAACTCGTTTAAAGGCAATAATCACACGGCATCAATCTCAATTGGATGAAAAGGTAAAACAGGATGGTTATGGTTATGCTCAAGGTCGTCTCATTTCCTATTTCAATAATTCCGGTATGTTTAACGAACTGACTAATGGATTTGAATACTATTGGTTTGTTACAAAACTTGCAAACGATTTTGATAAAATGCATAAAGAAATTACTGATAAACTGGTCAAAACCGCTACACTGCTTTTCACAAAACAGAATTTAACTGCGACTGTTACTTGCGGAAAAAATGATTATCAAATGTATTCTGATAACCTGGAGAATTTTGTTAATACTCTCCCTGATGGCAAAGCTGAATATCAAAATTGGAAATTTAATCTCGAACCAAAAAATGAAGGATTTCTTACACCATCAAAAGTACAATATGTAATAGAAGGTTATAATTTTAAGAAACTTGGTTATAACTGGAGTGGAAAAATGCTTGTGTTAAATCGAATGCTTTCGAGAGATTTTTTGCATAACAGGGTACGGGTAGTAGGTGGTGCATATGGTGGATTTAGCATTTTCAATCAAAACGGGCTTGTTTTATTTAATTCGTACCGGGATCCGAATCTTAAGGAAACCCTGGATAATTACAATGCAATAACAGATTATCTTGATAAACTAGACTTTTCCAATGATGAAGTAACAAAATATATTATCGGGACAATATCGTCTATTGATAATCCGTATACACCCTCTCAAAAAGGAAATATTGCTGTTCAAAATTATTTGGAAAGAACAAGTAAAGAAGATGTTCAAAGAGAGCGTAACGAAATTCTCAATACAACTTTGAGAGATATAAAAGGGATGAAAAAAATGATGGAGGATGTACTGAATAAGAATACCTTTTGCGTTTACGGAAATGAAGAAAAAATACAGACTCAAAAAGAGCTATTCGGGAAAATTGAAAAACTTAGTCGTTGACTTTCAATTTTTTGTTGTACATAACACATAATGAAAAACTGTTTTTTAAGGAAATACATTTAGTTTTTAATATAGGCTCTTTATTAATAATTGGTGTTAAAGTTGTATTATAATAAAAGTGACGAATTATTCACGAAAGTTTTTCCCCAAAACCAGATTGGAAAATTTATTCAATTTCCAATTACAAGGTTATTTATTGCTCTTTTATTCCTTCTTCCAGTTTCTTTTTTAGCGAATTTAGTAGGATTAGAACTTATTAAATCATTGGGGGAACCATATTACACTCTATTAAGATACCTAAGGGGCATAATATTTTTTGTATTATTCCTAATAGCTTATAGATCATACACCAATTATGTAGAAAAAAGAAAAGCGCTTGAATTTAATACAAAAAGTCTTATACCAGAATTTGGATTAGGATTTATTATGTCTATGAGTATTGTATGCTTTATGGTTGCTTTGATGATGTTATTAGGTTACTACAAAATTGATTCCTTCAACTCTCCCAAGATTCTAACTGACAGAACAGTCGTTTACTATATGGGGTCGTTTACTGAAGAACTCTTGTTTAGAGTTATATTATTCAAGCTGGTCGAAGAATTCGCCGGTAGCTGGATAGGTATTGCTGTACAGGGTTTGGTTTTTGGTTTTGCCCATATTGGAAATGAGAATGCAACGATATTGACTTCACTTTCACTCGTAGTTTCAGACACAATATTATTTGGCGCTGCTTATATGCTGACGAGAAGGATCTGGTTGATATGGGGATTGCACTTTAGCTGGAATTTTTTTCAGGAAGGTATATTCGGAATGCCCAATTCCGGTTTTCAGAGAGATGGATTAATTAAACCAATAATTAATGGTCCGGAATGGATTACGGGTGGAAGGTTTGGTATCGAAGCTTCAATTATTGTAATCGTAATCTGGTTTATTATTGGACTGTTAATTTTAAGAAAAGCGATTGAAAAAAAACAACTAGTTTTGGCGACCTGGAAAAGGAAAATATAATATGAAAAATGTGTCTGCAAGAAATGCACTATACATCTCCATCGTTTTCATTATTGTCGTGTGGATTGTTAAAGTAATTAGAAATACTGTCTTCCTCAATAGTATTCTGTCTGTTTTCGAATCCATGCCTCACGTATTTCTACAAGCTTTTATAACTGCCATTCTGGTAATAATATGTGTGACATTTTTATTGCGATTGTCGAAAGAAAAATATCTTGATATCGGATTCAAAAAAGATAATTTATTAAAGCAGTTAAGAAACGGATTTTTATTTGGAACACTCATATTTATTATAGATACTTTTATCACCGGGCCTATAATAAATATCTTAATTCCTAAATCAGTAGAGCAGGGAATTGATATAAGTAAATTGTTTAATAATTCCTCCTATGTAATCATTTTCCTATTTATAGGATTATTTAAGGGAGGTTTTTCAGAAGAATTGTGGAGAATTTTTGTATTAACCAGATTTGAAAAAACATTTGGAAGGTTTGGACTTATCTTCGCCCTGATATTAAGCTCAATAATATTTGGAATCGGCCATTTATATCAGGGACTCAGCGGCATGATTTCGATTTCAATAATTGGATTCTTATATGCATTAGTTTACTTAAGGAAGAGATCTGCATTGGAAGCAGTTTTTGCTCATGCGACTGAGAATACAATCAGTATAATCTTAGGATATATTGTGTATGCCGGTAATTGATGATATTAAGCAAATGGGTTTAATAGACGAATGGAATATTTTTCATTAAAGGATCCTGATGATAACACTTAGAGTATATAATGAATTTTGTCGCGGGAAGATTAATAGGTTACTAGATTAACTAAACATTAGGTAAAAATAGATGGTATAGGAGGAGTAAAATGAATAATTGGATAATATTTATAATCGGTGCATTAATAGGAATAGGTCTGGGAAGTTATTTTACGGCCCTTGCTAAACCGCAAAAGCAATGGTCGGAATTAACAGAAAGAGAAAAGAAAATTAGAATATGGTTTCTATCTACTGCCATGATTTTGCTGATGGGTGGAGTTGTGGTTTTATTCCTTTACAATTAAAGGTTTATCTATTAATGAAAACTAGTATTTAAAGAATATTACTTAAAGCTCAAAGCTTTTACTGTTCTAAAAATAAGTTATAAAAAAAATTTAAGGAGATTAGAAATGAATAAAATTTTAATCTTTCTATTTTTAATATCACTTTCTGCCTGTAGCTCTGTAACCAATATTCAGGAATCATTTAGAGCCGAGGACTATGATTTTACACTGCTTTATAATAGTAAAATTAAATTTGCCGGAACAGAGAAAATATTCTTAAAGGAATTTGTTAAAACATTCAATGATGAGTATCCGGATGCCAAAAAGTTAAATAATAAATTATTTGATTTATTTTCAAAAGAATTTAAATATCAAATTCCTGGAGTTAAATTGTCACGGCTGGAATCAAAAGTCCCACAAGTATTACAGGGTGATCTGTCATTCAAGAACTATAATCAGGCTTTAGTAGATAGTTTTTTTAGCAGTCTCAAATCGGATTATCTAATATTCATAAACAGTATTGAAATAAGTAATACATACGAAAATTCACAATACTATAATGCAGCAACAAGTTCTATGTCAGGTTCATCGTTAGAAGATTGTATTATTTCTATTGAGGTTAAATGTTGGGATGTGAGTGATCAAAAACGCTTATTAAGATTTAAAGGACTGGGGAGGGATACTGTGGTTCTTTTTTCTTATTTAAGTTCGTTAAATGATGCAATACAAAATGCAGTTGCCCACTCAGTTGAATATATAAAAGATAAAGCAATATAGAACATTTGAATTGAGCATATGAAAATGTACAAACAATAAAATCAAAACTGTATGTCCTTAAACCAATCCGATCGAATTAAAGAGTTGACAAGGACTGTTAAATGTTTACAAAAAAGAAGGTTCTCTTACTAAAGTAAAATCTGTTTCCAAATGTATAGTATAAGGAAGGATCATGAAAATATTTAATAAATATCATCTTCTAATATTTTTTATTCTCTTTTTTCAACCTCTTTTAGGACAAGGACACGGTGATTTCAGTAATCTTTCATTCACCGAAGCATTCGACTCTCTGTTTATAAATTTTTCAACTTATTATCCTTTTACGGGATGGAAGGGCATTGATTGGAAAAATTTCTATGATGAATTTTCCCTACAGATTAAATATGCTCAAAATCAAAACGATACAAATGCTTATAAATTGGCCATCAGGCGTTTTATTCACAATTTCCCCGATGGACATGTAAGAGTGAGCGGTGCATTTCAGAATATATTTTTAGAAGAAATAGGTGGTGGAATCGGCTTAACACTTACGGAACTCGAAGATGGCAGTATTGTAGTTAATAGGATTCTACCAGGTAGTCCTGCAGAACAAGAAGGAATTGAAGTTGGTGCGACGATAATCAATTGGAATGGTATGGCTATTAGCGAGGCATTGATAAATTCAAATCTTATTTGGGAAGGTAAGCCCCCTGCTACTAATGAAACTATTCGTCTGGCACAACTTAGGCGCTTAGTCCGTATGCCGATTGGGAATCAGGTTGAAATTACATTTTTTAATCCCGGACAAAATACTGTTTCAAAAACTCTATCAGCAATAGATGACAGGATGAATACTTGGGATTTAACTAATTTCTCCATGTTTAGTACTAATGGATCTTTTAACATCACTATTAA
>Ga0315554_1001700_pt1 | contig 12973 bp, 10 predicted proteins | sample SalMarSW160370MG_FD_202114 | JGI IMG/M metagenome (GOLD analysis project Ga0315554, IMG submission 202114) | Salt marsh sediment microbial communities from the Plum Island Ecosystem LTER, Massachusetts, United States - Salt Marsh Sediment SW1603-70 ... | reverse complement strand
CATCGAGGGAATCATTCAGCACCGCTCCGGTATTAATATTATTACGATTACACTGGTCCGCATCAGCGCCGCTATCCTGACAGTTCTCTTTGTTTCTCAGTTTATTGGTGATACTTCGGAAAGCGTTGTCGGACTGGCGGAAATTACGAGCGGCAGTCCTATTGCAGAAGCATTAAAAGAGTGGGCGCTGGACACATTGCTCTTGCTGGCAAAGGTCTTCGGGATAATCATGTTCATTATGATTGCCCTCGAATCTTTAATATCGCTGGGATGGTCTGAATACCTGTTCAATCTCTCCAGACCCCTGATGAGACTGTTAGGTCTTTCGCGACGGACGGCGATGCTCTGGGTGACTGCGGTCGTCTTCGGACTGATGTATGGTGGGGCGGTTATTCAAGACAGGGTCAAACAGGGTGACCTGACCAGCACAGAACTGCGGCACCTGCACATCTCGATTGGCATCAACCACAGCATGTTGGAAGACCCGGCACTGTTCATGGCACTGGGTTTGAATGGTTTCTGGCTGTGGGTGCCCAAGCTGGTAATGGCCGCCATCGTTGTACACACCTTTCGTATCTTTGAGTATCTATGGGGAAGGGTCAGGGGTGCCAGAGCTGAGGGATAACCTGACACTACAGAGCGGACAGACAATTTTAACCGGGGTCATCATTATCTGGCAGGTCTGTCTTTGGTGATTCGTCATCTCCTGACGGCTTCGCATCACCGGCGGTGTAGCTCATCGTGTACAGGTGGTAGTAAGTGCCTTCTTTTGCCATTAGCTCCTGATGGGTACCGGTCTCGACTATATTCCCATTGTCAAGCACAATGACTTTGTCGGCATCGTGGATGGTGGAGAGGCGGTGGGCAATAACCAGGGAAGTACGGCCTTTGAGGAGTTTCCCCAGGGCATCCTGAATCATCATTTCGGTCTGGGTATCGACGTTGGCTGTTGCCTCATCAAGGATAAGGATACGCGGGTCGGCCAGAACGGCGCGGGCAAAACTGACAAGCTGACGTTGTCCAACGCTCAGGTTGCTACCCCTCTCCTGAAGGACGGTATCATAGCCCTCATCGAGGCGCTGAATGAAGTCATCGGCACCGACTGCTCTGGCCGCCTGAACAAGCTCTTCCTCGCTGGCATCACTCCTCCCGTAGAGGATATTTTCCCTGACTGTCCCCGAGAAAAGAAATGGTTCCTGAAGTACGATGCCAATCTGCCTTCTCAGGGAGCTCTGCGTTACGTTACGGATATCATGGCCATCGATTGTCAGTTTACCCCTGGTTATCTCATAGAACCGGGCAACGAGGCTGACCAGCGTGCTCTTACCGGCACCGGTTGAGCCAACCAGGGCGATTGTCTCACCGGGATGGACGTGGAGATTGATGTCGTGGAGTACCTCCAGGTCAGGGATGTATTCAAAGCTTACGTGGTCGAAGGTAATTTCACCTTTAATTGTCGGTAGCTCGGTAGCACCCGGGGCATCAGCAATATCCGGTTCGGTGTCCAGTACCTCAAAGATACGCTGTCCACCTGCCATGGCGCGCTGCAACTCAGCATACTGCAGGGTAAGGCGACGTATCGGGTCAAAGAACCTCTGGACATAGAGGACGAAGGCAACCAGTGCCCCTACGGTTAGTGTGTTGTTCAGGACCTGCATACCACCGAAGATAACCACCAGCATAATCCCGGCACCCATCAGTATTTCCGTCGCCGGCTGGATGCCAGCAGTGAGGCGACTGGCCTGTATATTGGCGTCCAGATTAGCCGTATTCATATCGTCAAACCGCTGGAGGTTCAGGTCTTCGCGGGAGAGGCTCTGGATAACTCTGGCACCGGAAATGTTTTCCTGGAGTCCAGCGTTGACCGCTGAGATGGCCATACGCACCCGCATGAAGGCGTTACGCGCGTATCTCTGCCACATTGCCATTACCACCACCATCACCGGTATTACCGTAAGGGTAATCAGTGCCAGTTTCGCATTGCTGATAAACAGTATGACGACAATACCAACCAGGCTGAGCAGGTCGGCACTGATGTCAAGGACACCAGAGCTGACCACTTCCTGAAGTGCGGTGACATCGTTCTGGACCCGGGACATTAAACGGCCGACCTCGTGGCGGTCGTAGAAACTCAGGGAGAGCTTCTGCAGGTGGTCGAACATCTGGGTGCGTAGCGTGAGCAGCACACCCTGGCCAATATAGGCCATGAAGAGTATCTGGAGCCACTGGCCTCCCCAGTTAAGCAGACCATTACCGATAAAGAAGCCGAGCCAAATCGTGAGCCTGCCGATGTCTCTGGTCGCGGTCAGGTCATCAATAGCCATGCCTACCAGTTGCGGCATGGCCAGAAGGGTGAGTGTGTAGACAATCATGGATACCATGGCGATGGCAAACCGGCCCTTATAGTCCTTGAGATACCTCAGCAGCCGGGTCACCACGGTATGGTCGTAAGCCTTGCCGTAGGTGATGTCATCGATGAGGTCACCGGCACGGCTCAGCCCCGGGCGCATTGCTCCGCCGTGCATCATGCCGCCGCCATGCATCATCCCGCCACCACCGCGCATCATGACTCGTTGTACCTCCGGCTGATTGCTTCTTCCTGGTCACGAAGCTGGATTTCATATATATGGCGGTAGATAGTGCTATGCTCCAGTAACTCGGTATGGCTGCCGCGTTCGGCTATCATTCCCTTATCCAGGACAAGAATCTGGTCGGCATCGCGTACTGTTTGCAGCCTCTGGGCAATGACAAAGGTCGTCCGCCCCTTCATCAGTTCACGGAGCGCTTTTTGAATAAGAAACTCGGTCTCGGTATCAACACTGGATGTGGAATCGTCAAAGATAAGGATACGCGGGTCAATCAGCAGGGTGCGGGCAATGGCAAGCCGCTGCCTCTGGCCACCGGAGAGGGTCAGTCCCCTCTCCCCCACCCAGGTATCGTAGCCGTCAGGGAGGCTATCAACGAAGTCATGCAGCTGGGCAGCCTTGCTGGCAGCGATAATGTCCTCCATGCTGGCTTCAACCGCTCCATAGGCAATGTTGTCGGCTATTGTGGCCGTGAAAAGGAACACGTCCTGCTGGACAATGCCAATATTGCGCCGCAGCGAGTTAAGCGTGACATCCCTGACATCGATGCCATCGATAGTGATACTGCCCGAGGTCACGTCGTAGAACCTGGGTATCAGGTTTATCAGGGTGGACTTGCCACTACCTGTCATCCCGAGCAGGGCAACCATTTCACCCGGCCGGGCTTCGAGGTCGATATTGTCCAGGACAGGCCCCATTATTTCATAGGGGTTGGCTGAATCGTAGCTGAAAGAGACCCTCTGGAACCTGACCAGTCCCTGGACACCGTCAAGTTCAATTGCCCCCGGTTTCTCCTGTACCGCTGACTCGGCGTCGAGTACCTCGAAGATGCGTGTCCCGGCGGACATGCCGCGCGAGACCATATTGACCATCATACCCATCATCCGTATCGGCATGGCCATCATCGCCAGGTACATATAGAACTGGATGAGTTCACCACCAGTCAGCCTACCGGCAAGAATCTCTCTTCCACCGAACCAGATTATAATGCCACTGGCCAGGACCAGGATAAGGGACATCAGGGGCATATTAAGCGCCCGAATCTTGGCCGCCCTGATGCTTTCGCCATACAATTCCCTGGCCTGCCGTTCAAACTTCTCGGACTCATATTTTTCCTGGGTGAATGCCCTGACCACCTTTACTCCTGAGAGGTTCTCCTGGAGTATTGTGCCCAGTAGGGCTATCCCTTGCTGGATGTTCATCCAGATGGGGCGGAGCCTGGTACCGACCACGGTGGCCAGGTAGCCGATAAACGGCATACTGGCTATACTAATGAGGGCCATTCGCCAGTCCATAGTAAAAAGCAGGGCGCAGATGCCGACGAAGGTAACGAATACATAGAGGACCCTGAGACCTCCCTGCGATATAAAGAACCGCACCGCTTCAACGTCCTGGGTGGCACGGGACATCAACTGCCCGGTCTGGGCGGTGTCATGATAGGCAAAGCTGAGGCGCTGGACACGGTCGTAAAACAGGTTCCTGATGTCGTAGGCAACACGCTGGGAGATGTATTCGCCGAGGTAGGTCTGTCCGAAAGCAAAGACGCCACGCAGTGCCGCCACTACCAGTATCGCTACCCCCAACCAGATAAGCAGTGACGGTGCGCCGGACATCGTGTTAGTCAGCGGGTCATAGCCTATTCCTCTGTCAATGGCCAACTTGACCAGTTCGGGCATACCAAGACTGAAGCCGACGGACATGAAGAGGCAGATATAAGCTAGAGTGACGCGTTTCCAGTATTTCTTGAGGAAACTGAGCAGTCTGATAAGAATCCGCATTGTTGTAGTCAATTATAGCCTAATTCGAGCGTGGTGTACAGGTGAGTGTGTTGCTCATACCTGTTTGGTGGTGATGGCCCCATCCCTGTGTTTTGTAATCCTCCCCCTTGGTCCCCTTCAGGGAGAACCCTTCAGGGTGAACCCCCTCCTTTGCTAAAGGAGGGGGAAGAAATAAGAAAGAGGGGCTGCGCCCCTCTAAAACTCCCTGCCGGGATGGAGAGGAGAATCTCTCTCAATATCCCCTGCCTTCGCTGGAGTGGCTTGCCTTTGCTGACCTGTCCGCCGTACAAGACTTTGGCAGGTGGGAGCTTTAGCGTAAGCGGGCTACGCGCAGGCAGGATTTAACAAAGGGAGAGGAAACGGTTGTCCTGTCATTGCGAGTGAAACGAAGCAATCTCGTCTGATGTAGAAATGAGATTGCCGCGTGGGCTTGCGCCCCCTCGCAATGACACATTACTATTGTTCTCTACTTGGCAGCAACCAAAAGCAAACAGAACCACACAGGACAAATGTTTCTTCCCACCTGTAGAAAATGGGGCGTTACTCGACATAATGATAGGGCTATTGTATTCTGCGTGCTTTAGCGTTAATATAGCCGTGCTGAAACAGGGCGGTGTAATATGGGAATAATCAGGTTCGTGGAGCGGAAGTACCTGCAGGGCCAGAAAGAAAGGCAGGCCCGGAAGCTTGCCGAGGTGCGAAAGGGCCTGCGGAAGATGCAGTCAGGCTCGCCGCAGCTGCGCTCGATGGCAAAGCTGGAGCTGACGCGTGTTGACGAGCTAAGAAAGCAGCTGAGAAAGGTCAGGAGACGGGAAGACCTGCGGCGCTGGCGCTCCCTCTATGAGATGTGCCGCCCGGCATTTGAAGCGGCCCTCAACCTATCAAGACCACATTCTAGGACAGGCAGACGATGGACAAAGAGCAGTAAAAGGAAGTAGGGTTTTTTTAAACCGGGTATTGAGTTTCTACTACCTTATTTGAAGCGGAGGCACGGACAGTAGGGGAGGGGAGCAGGCACCAGGCCAGGCACCAGGCTGGACCGGAAAAGAGGGACGTCATTGTGCTACTTTGTCCTGGCAACCTTTCGATTTATTACTTCGTGGGTCTCCTGTTGTGCCTTGAGAGATAACCGGTCTTTGGGGTCTAGAAGTGCTATTCCTTTGATAGGTTTCCTCGCTATGGGTGGACGTTTCGGAGCAGGCATTTGACACCTCCTCTGACTTATTCCCCCTCCCAGCCCATAATAATTTTATTCCACTTCAACTGTAACCGTCATGGTATAGGTCCACTGCGCCTCTATAGCCCCCCCGGCCTGGCTGTATTCCATAGTAACCTCGGTGGTCCCTTCTCCGACCGCCTCGAAGGTCCATATCTCCGTACCGGGAGCCCCTAAGACCTCACCATCTTCGGGTTCTACGTAGTCGTAGTCTTCTTCCGCCAGTACACCTTCATCGCCTATTTCGGCAGTCCACTTAAAGCCCGCCGTCATATTGGAGCACAGCTCCACCAGAATCTTGTCGTTGACCTCTACTTCAAACTCGCCGCTGCGGTGGTTTTCCTCTTCAAAGTCATCGCAGGAGAACTCGGCATTGTAATCGTGGGACGTGACACAGCCTGATACAAGCACAAGTGAAGTGGCAAGCATCGCCAACAGCAGGATGCTTCGCAGTTTCATGGTTACTCCCCCCTAAAGATACGCCACTTGAAGTAAAGACAGCAGGATGATAATCATAGTGATTATTCAAGGAAATGTCAAGATAGGGTAAGGACCCGGAGAGTCCCCCGACGGCACGAGATATGAGGTACGGATATGACTGGCTTATTTGGGGGGAGGGGAGGCCGAGCGAATAATAAAGCAAAGGAAGGCGCACACCGAAGTAAGCTGAAGATTATTGTAGCGAGTGAAGATGGTCTTTACCAGTAACCAAACCTCTTCTTGTCTCTCCTATGAGCTCTGTCGTGTGCCTTTTGACTTTTAAACACCCACAAGTTAGATGGTCTGTTATCTGTTTTATCCCTATTCTTATGATGGACTACACTCCCTGGGCTAAGTGGATGTCCAAAAAATCTTTCCATAACTGCTCTAGCTATTGTCTTATTTGAATCACAGTATCTAATGTTGCCCCATTTGTCTTTATACAAGCCTGACTTTCCCATTGCTACCTCTTGGCTATGCTATACAGGTTTGAGCACATGTACTAGTATCTATATTATTACAGTCTCAATGAACATCAAATAACACTTAAGTACTATACATATACGTTACTATTGACACCCATACTGCAGGGGGATAGAATCTCGGTATTAAGGAATACTGTCATGATCACAGGAATGGACATTCCAGCAATAACGCGAAAAGAGCACGAGCAACTTATTGATCTTATTGATGAGTTGATTATAGCCATAAAACGATTACCCGATGATGTTGAATGGGGGGATGTATCATGGGCACAGGACATGGAGATTCTAGATTTTATTCGTATACAAACTCTCTCTCTACAAAATGCTAAGGAGAATGCAATCAGGGGATATTACAGAGATACTTTCCACTTGATACGAATGATATATGAAGCATACTTTGTTCTTAGATTGGTAAGTACATGTGACAAATATCCGTTCCGAATAAGAATCAAAAGAGGACAACATGACCCAAGTTTAGAACATGCAAAAAAGAGGACTATACAAGAGGCTCATAGAGCGTTTGGTGGTCGTTTAGTACGAACATACATGGAAGATCGCAATACCCTCGTTGCAGTGCTTCGTGGCATATCAGTTATTGATAGTCAAGGTCAAGATACTGGTGTCATAGTACCTTATTATTATGGTGCGTGGCATGACTTTCGTCCAGTTGAATATCATTTGAGACGACAAGGGCTGCAGGATAGAGTTCCAACTCTCCGATTCCTCACTGGTGAATGGGCCGCTTTCACACGAAGGATGAGAAAGGATTTAAGCAAGGATTATGGACTAATCTACAGGTATTTCCTGACTTTTGATAAGATTCTAGATAACCTGTACCTGAATGTAATCCTGAATAAAAAACTCACCACCAGAGTCCTCGTACACTACAACTTTCTCAGCAATTTCTCACATTCAACAAGCGATAGTATAAGTCTCATGACAACACGTAGGATTACAGAAATAACATCGGGTGGATTATCTATTGTATACAATCATTATTTCAGCGAACTGGCTCTACTCTATATTTGTCACCTACTATCCATGCATCTCCAGCATGCAACATTCTATCTTAGGTGGCGGACTATCAAATTGAAAAACATAAGAAGAACCTACCAGCCACTTTGTCGTAAAGTCGAGGATGATTTTGGCTATTTCTGGTTCATTTTTAACAAACCCCATCAATACGACAGATACACACAAGCCAACCGCAAGTGCAATTATAGAAAACAGATATTCTACCGTCCTGAAGATATTAGATTAGGAGATGTTCGGTATTATGATAATCCTCTGGATAGGTTAAAAGGTCTCCATCAGACTCAACGAGAACTGACTTCGGGTAATATTTTTATCAGTCCATTTCCAAGAGACGATGCGACTTTCCCTCTGTGAAATCCACCATCAGAGCATTTTAACCTCTAGATTGCACATCGCTTAATCCCCATTTATAATCATACCGGTGTGTTCCCAATGAAAAACTGTAAATGGGGTGGACCATGAAGCTCTTCGAACCGATTACGATACGCGGCATGGAGTTACCGAACCGCATCGTTTACCCGGCCTTCCAGATGAATATGGGCCTGACCAACCGCCGTGCCCGGGCGTTTTACACCGAGCGGGCGCTGGGCGGGGCCGGGCTGGTAATGGGGGCCAACACGGCCATCGATAACCTGGCATCGGAGGAGCTGTGGGGTGGGGCCGAAGAGATGGCGGGGTTTATCCAGAGACTGCGCGGCCTTACCGACCAGGTCCACGGGGCGGGGGGCAGGATAGGCCTGCAGCTGTGGCAGGCCAACCGCTTCCCCATAGGCCGCGGTACTCAAGTGAGGGGGCAAGAAGTAGACCCCACAAGCGGCGACCTTATAGCCCCCTCGGCACGTGAGGACATGCGCGAGCTGACCATCCCGGAGATAGAGTCCATCATCTACCGCTTCGCCAAGGGGGCAAGAAATGTCCGCGACGCCAACTTCGACTGTGTCGAGATACACGGCGCCCACTCGTACCTGCCCTGCCAGTTCACCAACCCGGAGCTGAACAAACGCACCGATAGCTATGGGGGCGACCTGGCGGGCCGCATGAAGTTCGGCATCGAAATCGTTAAGGCTGTCCGTGCTTTCGTGGGGCCATACTTCCCGATATTCTTCCGGCTAGGCGCTCTGGAGAAGGACGGCGCCATCGACCCCGACAGCATTACCTACGCAAAGGAGCTGGAGAGGGCGGGGGTCGACTGCCTGGACATCTCTACCGGGGGGTGGGGGCGCATCCCGGTGACTCCGCCGAAGCGTCACCCGATGGGCACTTTTGTATATCTTGCTGAACCAATAAAAAAAGCCGTCAATATTCCGGTGATTACGGTGGGCCGGATTAACACGCCGGAGGTGGCCGAAGCAATCCTTGAGAAGGGACAGGCGGACATGGTGGCTATCGGCCGCCAGCTGGTGGCCGACCCCTTCTGGCCGAGGAAAATTCGGGAGGGGCGTTTCGGGGAGGTGGTCGCCTGCGACTCGTGCAATATCAACTGCAGTTCGGCGGCCTTCGAGCGGAATATCCCCGAAGGCTCTCCCCTGTGCAAGTTTAATGAGCGCGTCGGTCGGGAATGGGAGATACCGGCGCCGGAATAGGTAAGTCGACATAATCATGCTGGGGCAGAATAATAACTGGTATGGTAGAATAATGAAGCTAGTCTCATGGGGAAGTGTCGGAATTGGCAGACGAGCATGACTTAGGATCATGTGCCGTAAGGCGTGGGGGTTCAAATCCCCCCTTCCCCACCACAGTGCACTGCAATCGCCCGGAGCCGGTGTCAGGGCAGGGTATTACCTAGTGGTACCCTCCTGAGATATAGACGTTCAGGAAGCGGACCTCTGCCTTGGACTTCTCCAATTGTATGTCGACCACATCCCGGATGGAGACCATGCCCTCCAGCTTCGGCCCGTCCATGATAGGCAGGTGCCTTATCCCTCTCTGGGTCATAATTTCCATGACATATTCCAGGTCATCGTCCGGGATTCCAATAATCACATCCCTGGTCATGACATCCTTGACCGGGGTCTTGTTGATTTGCTTAGCCCGTTGCGAACACTCCTTAAGCAAGTCCCTTTCCGAGACAATGCCGATAAGATTGCCCTTGTCATCGCAAACCGGCATAGCACCGATTTTGTTATCGACCATCCTGCGGATGGCCTTTTCGACGGAATCGTCCGGGCCGATAGTGATAAGGCGGTGTCCTTTCATTTCCAGGCATACCCTGACCTTGGTAGATGAGTTGACCATTACAGCTTTCTCCTCTCCAATCTATTAGCACTTAACAGGTACTGGTTGCAGGGGAGTACCCATATTATGCCAGTTCTAACATAGTGTCAAGCTCTTTATATGTTGGTTTTATTTGCATTTGGTTGTTCTGTCATTACGAGTGAAACGAAGCAATCTCGTCGGGTGTGGAAATGAGATTGCCGCGGGGGCTCAAGCCCCCTCGCAATGACACACTACTACTGTTCTCTACCTGGTAGCAACCAAAACCAAACAGAATCTATATATTTATATAGTATTATACTACTTCTATTTACTGGCTTTAAAACAGTTTGCGGTTACTCGAATCATCAGGCCTCAATCGGCTATACTATAGTCGTCAGGATTTCGCAACAGGGTAAGGTGACATAAAATTGCTCTGGGCTAGAAATGCAGCTTGAAGCAAGGTGCCAGACCACAGCGATGGGCATCATGCCCCATAAGGACATCGACCGGGCGTTGGAATTGGCCCTTGCCCTGGATATACCTTTCTGGCCGCAGCTTCCCCATGTCAGTCTCTATGAGGATATGTATGTCCAGGCTTCGGGGAACTTCCCCGGTATATCCGTAGATATGGAGACCGGTAAGATTACTCTCGATAGCAGCCGTTTTGCCGAGGAACTGGTCAGCTATAGCGAGGGGATGACGCAGCCAGATACCTTTCGGCTCACCGAGGAATATTCAGCCGTCTACCATCGTTTTCTGGGACGGACTCTCACCGGTTACCATGCTATCCGGGGACAGCAGACAGGGCCGGTGAGCTTCGGTTTCAAGGTGGTTGACGAAGACAATCGCCCGATTATCTACAACGAGGAGATAAGGACAATCCTCTACGACTTCATGCAGCGGAAGGCCAATGTCCAGTACCATGAGCTAAAAGAAAAGAATGCGAATGCCTTTGTCTGGCTAGACGAGCCCGGTCTGGGCTGGGTATTCAGTGGACTCACCGGCTACGATGATATCCGTGCCAGGCAGGACTACCGGCAGTTCCTCAGCGGTCTGGAAGGGCCGCCGGCCCTCCATCTCTGCGCCAACGTAAACCTGCCTTACCTGCTCAGTCTGGGTATCGAAATCCTATCGTTCGATGCCTATCAGATAGAGTTGATGCCCCGCGAATACGCTGTTGCCGTAGCCGAATTTATTTCTGGCGGAGGTATTGTCTCCTGGGGAATCGTACCGGTCGATTCTCTAAGCCTCGCTACAGAGACGCCGGAGACTTTGGCCGACCGTCTGGCCGGCTACTGGGGGGTGGTGTCTGACAACAGTCCTGTGTCGGAGAAACAGATTGCGGGGCAGGCGCTGATTGCCCCGGCGCGGTGCTGCCTCAAGGACATCGGGGCGGTGGGTGCTCCGGGGGAGCAGGAAAAGGTGCCCAGGGTTTCCGGTGGCGAAGAGCAACTGGTCGAGAAAGCGTTCGGCTATCTTTCAGAAATATCAGAGCTACTGCAGAGCAAATACGGGCTGTAAATCTCTCCTCTTAATCGTGCTCTAGTTCATTAATGGCTCTTTACATCAGTATCCCGCGCAGGTTACAATCCGATAAAATACTAGTTCTTTGACAGGACTGGTGGGGATAGCCTTGCTGGGGGTAAACACAAATGGGTTCTCGGCAGCGCCTGCTGACAATAATATATGCCCTCATCATCATCCTATGTGCCGGTATCATCGGGTACACGCTAATCGAAGGGTGGTCACTTCTTGATTCCTTATACATGACCGTTATCACCCTGAGCACGGTTGGCTATCAGGAAGTACGGGAGCTCTCCGAAGCGGGGCGAATTTTTAGTATTGTCCTCATAATCTTCGGTGTCGGCGCCATGTTTTATACCCTTACCACCGTTGTGCAATATATTCTTGAAGGTAATCTCGCCAATATATGGGGGAGACGTCGGATGAAAGATAAAATTGCGAAGTTGAAGAATCACGTTATCCTGTGCGGCTACGGGCTGGTAGGCAGGGAGGTAGCCAAAGTGTTCAAGGATGAGGGGGTCCCGCTGGTTATTGTCGAGCAGGACCCGGAGGCACTGGCTCTGGCTGCCGAAAGTGAATACTTGTGCATTCAGGGCAATGCCAATAGTGATGAAATACTGGAGGAGGCAGGCATTCGCCGGGCCAGGGCACTGGTGGCGGCCCTGGGTACAGATGCTGAAAATGTATATGTAACGCTCTCGGCAAGACAGAAGCGTGCTGACCTCTTCATCGTTGCCAGAGCCAGCACCACCGAATCGGAGCCGAAGCTGCTACAGGCCGGTGCCAATCGTACTATGTCGCCGTATGGTATCGGCGGTCGGCGCCTGGCTATGCTTACCCTGCGACCGGTGGTGGTTGACTTCGTTGACACGACACTGACGAGTCGTCGTGGAGAACTGATGCTGGAGAACATCAAGATATCACAGGGTTCTCCGGTATGCGGCAAGAACATCGGGGAGGGCAGACAGTACGCGGGTGGAGCGTCTATCCTGGCGGTGAGGAAAAAGCGGGGAGGTAGGGTGGTGACCAACCCGCCCAACGATATTACGCTTGAAGAAGAGGACGAGCTGGTTGTCCTCGGTACCCGGGAGCAATTGCGCAGCCTGGAGGGTGCGGTTGAGGCATAGCCGTGCCCAGCATGTCTGCTGACTCTCATCACCCCACGCAGTCCGTATTGACCATTAGAGGATTCGTACATTATAATCAGTCATACCCGCACTCATTTAGGGGGGCTCGTAGCTCAGCGGCAGAGCGGTCGGCTCATAACCGATTGGTCGTAGGTTCGAATCCTGCCGAGCCCACTTTTCGACTAATCCAAAACAAAAAGTCGCAGGTTCTCGAAGAGCTCGGTCCGAAAATCGACGAGGTCTTTGGACGCAGGATTAAGTAGGCAATCAGGGTCATTGAAAAACTAATAATCTAACCTCCGAGTGCAACACAACAATACATCGTTTTGTGCGGGCGTTGTATTCATCCCGGATTCACATGTGTTGAAACAAACAAGGTAGTTTAGATACAACACGGCTTTACTGATGCTCTCATAGTGGCTTCACCAGAAGACTCTACAGCTGCTCTCGAAAGGCTGCCCCAGAGACTTCCCCGGCGGATTCCCTGGAGATCTACCCAGGGAAGACTCTCCTAGACTTCCTTCCTCAGAGTCCTGACCCGAGGATT
>Ga0315554_1001694_pt1 | contig 12991 bp, 10 predicted proteins | sample SalMarSW160370MG_FD_202114 | JGI IMG/M metagenome (GOLD analysis project Ga0315554, IMG submission 202114) | Salt marsh sediment microbial communities from the Plum Island Ecosystem LTER, Massachusetts, United States - Salt Marsh Sediment SW1603-70 ... | reverse complement strand
ATAATTGCAATTTCAGTTTCAGATTTTCTTCCCCTTAAAGAAGAAATTATTTCTTCTGATGATATAAGTTTATCCTCAAATCCTGATCCTTTTAAATGTTCAAGCAGAATCAGGTACATACCATGAGTTAATCCATCTGCCAAATCTGAATTTTGGGAATAATTTATTGCGATCTTCTTTGGATTTTTGACTTTTAAGTATTCAATTAAAGGTTCCCGCACTGATTTTAGATACCCGATTACATTTTTATACAAACCCCCCTTAAAATTATCAGCTTCAAGCGAGCCGACAATTGCAGTTTTTTCGCCGTCTTTTGTAATTATAAATGCAGACTGCCAGGTACAATTTCTCCCTACTGTTATATCTAATGCCGGATCGTGAATGGTAGAACTTTCTCTAACAAAAGTCATCCAGAGATCTATATTCTTTTCATTAAGAATTGATACAGCTTGTTCAATTTTTTCTTTTATTATTTCTGTTGACATAAAAATCCTTAAAATTCTTTTAATTTAATTTACTAAAAATATGTTTTGCCTGTAACTATGGATACAAAAATAAAAAAAATTAAGCTTTTTATCTTTTTTATAATTAAGTTTATTTGTGATAATCTTTCTGGTTATACAGGTGAAAATATTGAAATTCATATTATACCAGAAAACTTCTAAAGTAATTAAGGGGATACTATCTTATAAGTTTTCTCTATTAAACAATACAAAATATTGTTCTTTAGAGCCAACAGGTACTTTTATATCACAAAATATAAAATTCATTATTTTTAATACAAAATATTAGAGGTAAAATATGTCTGATTATATCAAAAATCTGATGGCAGAAGTTAAAGCAAAAAATCCAAACGAACCAGAATTTCATCAAGCGGTGGAAGAAGTTGTTGATTCATTGGATATAGTACTTGAAAAACATCCTGAATACCGTTCAAACAAAATTATTGAAAGAATAATAGAGCCGGAAAGAGTAATAATGTTTCGTGTCCCTTGGATGGATGATCAGGGAGAAATACATATAAACCGTGGTTTTAGAATCGAAATGAATAGTGCCATTGGTCCTTATAAAGGAGGTTTACGTTTTCATCCTTCGGTTAATCTCGGCATTTTAAAATTTTTAGCCTTTGAACAGGTATTTAAGAACAGTTTAACTACTCTTCCGATGGGAGGCGGTAAAGGAGGCTCCGATTTCGATCCGAAAGGGAAAAGTGATAATGAAGTTATGAGATTTTGTCAGAGCTTTATGAATGAGCTTTACCGTCATATCGGTTCAAATACAGACGTGCCAGCCGGAGATATAGGTGTCGGCGGAAGAGAAATCGGATTTCTATTTGGACAATACAAAAAAATAAGAAATGAATTTACAGGCGTATTAACAGGTAAAGGAATTAATTGGGGAGGGTCATTAATTAGACCGGAAGCAACAGGATATGGCGCAGTTTACTTTGCATCCGAAATGCTTTCTACGAGAGGTGAAAGCCTGGAAGGAAAAACATGTCTCGTTTCCGGCAGCGGGAATGTAGCACAATATACAATTGAAAAAATTATCCAGCTTGGTGGAAAAGCAGTTACGCTCTCCGATTCCAGCGGATATATTTTTGATCCTGATGGAATTGACATGAATAAATTGGATTTGGTACTTGAGCTTAAAAATGTTCAAAGAGGGCGTATTCATGAATATGCAGAAAAATTTAAGAGTGCAAAATATACTCCCGTTGATAACAAATTAGATTATAATCCTTTGTGGGATCATAAGGCTGACTGTGCATTTCCATGTGCAACACAAAATGAAATAAATGAAAAAGATGCTTTAAACCTTCTAAAGAATAAAGTGTATTGTGTTTCGGAAGGTGCAAATATGCCGACAACTATTGAAGGAGTCAAACACTTTCTAGATAAGGGAATTCTCTACGGCCCCGGAAAAGCAGCTAATGCCGGTGGTGTTGCCGTATCGGGGTTGGAAATGGCACAAAATAGTATGAGGTATTCTTGGATGAAAGATGAAGTTGATAACAGGCTTCATATTATTATGAAAAGTATTCACAAAACTTGTGTTGATGTTGCGGAAAGATTTGGTACACCGGGTAACTATGTTAATGGTGCTAATATAGGAGGATTCCTTAAAGTAGCAGATGCAATGCTGGATCAAGGTTTAGTCTAATTTATTGCGGATTTCGATTGTAGGGTTATAGTAGATCAGATTTTTATAAGCTTTGAAGAAATATTAGTTAAAATGATGGAGATTTTCTTAAAGAGGAGTTTCATTATTATAATCTTGATCTTTTTACTAATTAAAAGAGGTTAATCGTTTAGTTCAAAAATAGATAGCAAATTGATAAAAATTAATTCTATGACATAGCAATCCGCAATTCGAAATCCAAAATTCGAAATAGTGTGTGACTATACTAATTTGGATATTAAATGGACAATAATTCATTATACTCCCTAAGCAATATTGACCAGCTCTGGGTTGAACATGGGTATGGAACGCGCTTCCAGGGTTTTCAGAATTTAATGAAATATCGCATTCGGGATATACTACTTGTTTCCAGTCTTTATGATTCATATTTATTTGAAGAAGACGGCAGATTGTATGAACTAATTAGAAAAGAATACCAGGGATTAAATTTAAGTCATTCGCCGGAGCTTATTAGAGTATCAAGCGGTATTGAAGCAATTGCTCTCGCAAAAGAAGAAAAAAGATATGACTTAATTATTTCCACTCTTCATATTGAAGACATGCATGCACTTAACCTTGCCAAATTGGTTAAGCAATCAAACTTAAATATACCTGTAGTTTTATTAGCATATAATAACCGGGAATTATCAGATCTAATTTCCCGTCATGATGTTTCAGTATTCGATAAAATTTTTATCTGGCAGGGGGATTTTAGGATTCTGCTTGGAATTATAAAATATCTTGAAGATAAAATTAATGTTGAACACGATACTAAAATTGTTGGTGTTCAATCTATAATTTTAATCGAAGATAACATCCGTGATTATTCTACCTTTCTCCCCCTCATTTATACTGAAATCTTAAAGCAATCTCAAAATTTAATTTCTGAAGGAATAAATCTCTCGCATAAATTTTTACGAATGAGAGCCCGTCCGAAAATTCTTCTCTGCACTAATTACGAAGAAGCCTGGGAATATTATGTGAAATACCGCGAGTTTATCCTTGGAATAATTTCAGATATAGATTTTAAAAGAAACGGAATAGAAGATCCTGAAGCAGGATTAGAATTTGCAAGAAGAGTGAAAAAAGAATATCCGGATATACCTATTCTGCTCCAATCCTATATGAAAGAAAATAATTCCAAAGCTAAGGAGATTGGAGCATCATTCTTGTTAAAGGATTCAACTAATCTGCTTCAGGAATTAAGAAAGTTCATGGTAAATTATTTTAGTTTTGGAGATTTGATTTTTAGAATGCCGGACGGTTCCGAAGTAGGAAGAGCATATGACTTAAAATCCCTTGAAGAACAATTAAAGATTGTACCCGATGAAAGCATACTCTATCATGCTGAGAGAAACCACTTCTCCAACTGGTTAAAAGCAAGAACAGAATTTTGGTTAGCTCATAAGCTTAGGCCGCGAAAAGTGTCTGATTTTTCTTCTGTTGACGAATTAAGAGGAAATCTCATCTCTTCAATTACTGAATACCAGAAACGGCGACAAAAAGGTATAATTACAGATTTTGCCAAAGGTACTTTTGATCCTAAAAGTTCTTTTGCAAGAATTGGCGGAGGATCCCTTGGAGGTAAAGCAAGAGGACTTGGCTTTATTAATACCTTAATAAATAATTACAATATAAGCGGTAAGTATGATGATATATTAATTTATGTACCGCCGGCTGTAATATTAGGCACCGACGTTTTCGATCAATTCTTAGAAGAAAATGATCTGCGAAATTATGCTATAACCAGTAATAATGATGAAGAAATAACAAGAAGATTCTTAGCTGCCGAAAAATTTCCTGAAGATATTATTAAACATCTCGTGGAGTTTTTAGATATCATTAAAGTTCCTTTAGCTGTTCGCTCTTCAAGTTTACTAGAAGACTCTCAATACCAGCCTTTTGCCGGTGTGTATGAAACATATATGCTGCCTAATAACAACCATAATCCAATTATCCGTCTTAGTGAATTAGTTACAACTATAAAAAGAGTTTTTGCATCTACATTCTATCAAAATGCTAAGGATTATATTTTCGCAACGTCTTATAGACTTGAAGAAGAAAAGATGGCAATTATCATTCAACAGATGATTGGAGCAAAACATAAAAATAGATTTTATCCTAACTTTTCAGGGGTAGCAAAATCGCATAACTTTTATCCAATGCCTCCTCAAAAATCTATTGATGGCATAGCATCGGTCGCTTTAGGACTTGGCAAGTGGGTTGTTGACGGAGGTACAACTATTAAATTCTGTCCTAAATATCCTAATCATATTCCACAGTTCAATTCTATTGAAGAAACTTTAAATAATAATCAAAGAGAATTTTACGCTCTTAATCTTGAGGGACATTTGGATGATACAAGTCTTACACATGATATTTTAGTACAAAATTATGATCTTAAAATCGCCGAAGAAGACAGTACCTTAAGAAATGTAGGCTCTACTTACAGTAATGAAAATAAAGCAATCTATGACGGCATATCAAGAAGCGGAATAAGGATTGTTAGTTTTGCTCCAATCCTAAAAAATAAAATATTCCCCCTCCCCGAAATATTAGAGCTTTTACTTGATATGGGTTCATGGGGAATGGGCACTCCAGTTGAAATAGAATTCGCAGTAAATATGTCAGATTCTAAAGATCAACCAAATCAATTTGCTCTTCTTCAAATGCGACCATTAGTATTAACAAGAGAGCTTGAAGAACTTGATATTGAAAATTATTCTCAGGATGATTTGATCTGCAATAGTGACCAAGTTTTAGGACATGGAGTAATTAAAGATATTTATGATATTGTTTATGTTGATTATAAATTATATGAAAGAGGAAAAAGTAAAGATGTAGCGATTGAGTTAAACCAGTTTAATAATAAATTGATTAATCAAAACCGTCCTTATTTATTAATTGGTGTAGGGAGATGGGGCAGCCTGGATCCTTGGTTGGGCATTCCGGTTAAATGGGAACAAATATCCGGCGCAAAAACTATTATCGAAACGGGCTTTAAAGATTTTGATGTAGTTCCCTCTCAGGGTTCTCACTTTTTTCACAACCTTACATCATTTATGGTAGGTTATTTCAGTGTTTATCCAAAACATAAACAAAGCTGGATAAATTGGGATTGGCTTTTAAAGCAAAACACTGAAGAAAAGAAAACATTTACCAGGCATATTAAATTTGATAAACCTTTAACTGTTAAAGTTAACGGACAAAAAAATAAAGGTATTATTACTAAACCAGGGATAAATTAATTATGGAAGAAACAAAGGGGGAAGTATTTGATAATTGCCCTCACTGTGGAAGGAAATTAAGTCCATGGGAAAAAGTATTGTTAAGTGTTGACAGGGCTATTGTATGTAAAAATTGCTGGTATAGAATTCTTTTAGATATCAGGGACGAAAAAACAGGTGGAGCCGAGGGTAAAAAAGATAAAAAAAATTAAAGGTATTTATAAATGGAATCATATAATTCATTCTCTGTTGCACAAAAGCAAGTATATGAAGCAGCCAAAATATTAAAGTTGGATGATGCAACATTAGAATTACTATTGTGGCCCCAGAGGGAAATAAAATTTACTTATCCTGTAAAATTAGATAACGGTAAAACAAAAATATTTCATGCTTACAGGATACAATATAATTTCGCTAGGGGTCCGGCAAAAGGAGGAATAAGATTTCATCCTGATGAAACGGTAGATACAATAAGAGCGCTTTCTTGCTGGATGACCTGGAAAACTGCTGTAGTAGATCTTCCTTTAGGCGGAGGTAAAGGTGGTGTGGTTTGCGATCCCAAATCTCTTTCCGAAAGAGAGCTTGAAAATTTATCGAGGGGATATATCAGAGCTGTCGCTCAATATATTGGAGTAGATAAAGATATACCCGCTCCGGATGTTTACACAAATCCGCAAACTATGGCCTGGATGATGGATGAATATGAAACCATTGTACACAATCATCAACCAGGAGTGCTTACCGATAAACCACTGCAAATTGGAGGAACCGAAGGAAGAAGAGATGCTACCGCTAGAGGCGGTGTTGTTACTGTAAGAGAAGCCTGCAAATTACTTGGAGTTGATCCGACAGGAAATTTTGCTATCCAAGGCTTTGGAAATGTAGGACAAAGAGCAGCTCTATTACATCAGGAAATTTTAGGAGGAGGAAGGCTTATTGCCGTTAGTGATTCAAAAGGTGCAATTTATAACCCGGATGGTTTTAATCCGAAAGAATTAGTTTCCCATAAGCTTAAGACTGGTTCAGTTAAAGGTTTCCCCGGGGGAGAAAATATTTCGCATGAAAAGCTTTTAACTTTAGATGTTGAAATATTATATCCGGCTGCCCTGGAAAATTCAATTACTTCCGAGAATGCTTCTTCGATAAATACAAAAATAATTTGTGAATTGGCAAATGGTCCTACGACACCCGATGCCGATACGATCTTAAATGCTAAGGGAATTCATATAATACCAGATATCTTGGCAAGCGCGGGAGGAGTAACAGTCTCTTATTTCGAAATGGTTCAGGATAAATATAGTTTCTTCTGGGATGAAGATACCGTAAACAAACAGCTTGATCAAAAGTTGACAAAAGCTTATCATCGAGTGCAAGAAGCAATTAAGGAGAAAAAAGTTCATCCCCGTTTAGCTGCCATGGTTGTTGGCGTAGCAAAAGTTGCCGAAGCATGTAAATTAAGAGGCTGGGTATAATTAAATTGATAAATAAAATTTTCTATATATAATTCATAATCATTTCAAAAGGTTTTCGTTTAATATCAGGTACTTTAGCATCATCTGCAGGATATCCGACAACAAGAATTAGAAAAGGTTTTTCATTGGTTGGGCGGTTTAAGATCTTATTTAAAAATTTCATCGGACTTGGTGTATGCGTAAGCGCGGCCAAACCGGAATAATGAATTGCCGTTATTAGTAATCCGCATGCTATGCCTGTAGATTCCAAAGGATAATAATTTTTTGTTTTTGCTCCTTCACCATTTATCTCATAACTTTTTGAAAAAACCACAATTAGAAATGGTGCCGTTTCCAAAAATGGCTTTTTTTCATCTGTTCCCAATACTTTTAATGCATTAAGCCATTCTTTGGGAGCACGGGTTTTATAAAATTCATGCTCCTCCTTTTCAGCAGCTATTCTTATTTCTTTTTTTACTTTGGGATTGCTCACAATTACAAAATGCCAGGGCTGCAAATTAGCTCCGCAAGGCGCAGTTCCTGCTGCCTTAACACAATTTACAATAATTTCCATCGGTACTTTCTTATTCGAAAAATTACGGATCGTTCTTCTTTTATTAACAAGATTAAAAAAATCTTTGGATCTTTTCTTCATCTCATCTTCGGAATACTTCGAATAATTTTTAAATGGAATAAATACCGGTTTGTTCATTTCCCTCTTTTGCTCTTTAAAAAATTAATAATTATTACTTGCATGATATGGGTTCGGTTTTCTTAACTGTTGTTTTTACTTTTGAACTTTGACTTTTTACTTTTGACCTAACAAAATTTTTGTTAAGATAATTTTAAAATTTTAAGGGAAAATACCCAGAGCCATATATGATGTAGCGATCTTATCTATTGAAGTTACAAATGCTGCTGTTCTTAAGTCAGGAATTTTTTTATTCTCAGCCCATTTATCTCTAATCTGGTTAAAAGCAGAAACCATTGTTTCTTCCAAACCGGAGTTAACCAAATCTTCTTCCTCTGCTCCATGAATAATTATTCTTTTGGCAGAATCATTAAGAGATTTACCAAGTGAGGTTTCAATAGAATCGACTAAAACTTTATTAACTCTTTCCTCATACCTCTTCCCCATTCTACCGAAACGAATATGCGATAAATTTTTCAGCCATTCAAAGTATGAAACCGTAACGCCGCCGGCGTTCAAATAAAGATCGGGAATAATCATTGTTCCCTTCTTTTGAAGAATTTTTTCTGCCTCCGGGGTTACAGGTCCGTTTGCTGCTTCAGCAATTATTTTTGCTTTAATTCTTTTTGCATTTTCTGAATTAACCTGGTTCTCTAATGCGGCCGGGATTAAAATATCGCAATCCATTTCCAGGGCATAAGAACGTTTCTTCAAATTCTTAGAACCTTTAAAATTAAGAATTGAACCGGTAGCTTTTCTATGTTTAAAAACTTCTTCTATATCCAATCCTTTAGGAGAATAAATAGCACCCTCATACTCGGAAATAGCTATAATAACTGCACCGGCTTCCTGGAAAAATTTTGCAGTATAATATCCAACATTTCCCAAACCCTGAATGATGACTTTTTTACCTTCAATCCCGGTTGTCAATCCTATCTTTATCATATCATTTTGATTGTTAAGAGCTTCCCGCACACCAAAATATACTCCCCTTCCCGTAGCCTCTGTTCTTCCCCTTATACCCCCCTGGCTAATCGGTTTACCAGTAACACATGCACCTGAATCAATTCCAGGATTAAATGCAGCATAAGTATCAGCAATCCATGCCATTTCGCGCGGACCGGTTCCGTAATCAGGAGCCGGGACATCAATACCAGGCCCTATAAAGTTTTTTCTAACAAGCTCCGCAGTATACCTGCGTGTAATATGTTCAAGCTCAACTTCGGTATAAGCTTTGGGGTCAATTCTTACTCCTCCTTTTGCACCGCCGAAAGGAACATCGACAACGGCACATTTATAGGTCATTAAAGCTGCGAGAGCTTTTACCTCATCTTGAGTTACAGCTAAACTATATCTAATACCACCTTTGGTTGGAAGTTTATGCTGGCTGTGCTCAACCCTGTATGCTACAATAACTTCAATATCATCTTTTACTCTTATTGGAAATTTCATTCGATAAACACTGTTACAAAATTTAATTTGATCTAATAATCCTTTGGGATATTTTGTAAATGCGGCTGCCCGATCAAAATACCGTAAAACATCTTCAAAAAAACTTTCTTCCCTTTTAGTGTGTACATGTATATTATTCGACATAAAAACTCCTTTTGTTTTAAGACCTTTATAATTTTAATTTTAGATATGTTAAAACAAAATTTAATTCTTTACATATATTATAAGAAAGTTTAACGAGAAATATTAATATTTAAATGGAGCAATTCACATTAATAAGGGATATTGTAGTAATTCTTCTGGTTTCAATTCCAATAATTTTCATATTCAGGAAAATTAATGTCCCTAGTATAGTAGGATTTTTAATTGCAGGGATGATCATCGGTCCTCACGGTTTTCAATTAATTTCTGAGATAAATGAAATAAATATTATGGCAGAAGTTGGAGTAATATTATTACTCTTCACAATCGGATTGGAAGTTTCACTCGGAAAACTCATTCAAATGAAAAAATTTCTGATGCTTTCCGGGGGGCTGCAAATCTTATTTACAATAATATTTTCAACGGCAATATTTTTATTTTTTGATTTCCCTATTAACCAATCGATTTTTTTATCAATGCTTATCAGCCTTTCAAGCACTGCAATAGTTCTTAAAATATTATCCGATAAACAGCAGCTTGAAGCACCACACGGCAGGATATCCTTAGGTATTCTAATATTCCAGGATCTTGCAATTGTACCTATGTTCCTGCTTCTCCCTGTTTTGAGTTCGGGAAGTACCTTGTCGGTAATGCAAATTATTTTACAATTGCTTTATGCGTTTGTTGCTGTAACGGTAATTATTATCCTTGCCAAATTTCTAATGCCCAAGATCCTATTTCAGCTGGCAAAATTAAGAATAAGAGAAGTTTTTACAATAGGAGTTGTCTTGCTCCTTTTAGGTACGGCTTATTTAACTCATTCATTAGGTTTATCTTTCGCACTAGGCGCCTTTATAGCAGGTTTAATTCTATCGGAATCCGATTTTAGCCACCAGGTTGTTTCCGAAATCCTTCCATTTAAAGATGTTTTCAACAGTATATTTTTCATATCTGTTGGACTGTTATTAAACATTCATTTTCTTTTTATTTATCCTCTTATTTTAGTTGCTATTACAATCGGGATAATATTACTCAAGGCCTTCATAATAATTTTAATTGTAAAGTTAATGAGATATCCTTTGAGAGTTGCTGTCTTAACTGGGTTTGGATTGGCACAAATAGGTGAATTTTCATTTGTCCTATCACAAGCGGGGTTAAGCAGCAATTTAATCGGTACTGAATTTTATAATGCTTTTCTGGCATCATCAATCTTTACAATGGTTCTTACCCCTTTTCTATTCCAACTCTCCCCTTTTATTTCCCGAATTTTCGGTTCATTAGAACCTGTTAAACCTTTAATGAATATTCAAGATTCTAAGAGATTAATTGATCATGTAATAATTGTTGGTTTCGGATTAAACGGAAGAAATCTTGCAAGAGTATTAAAAGAAATCGGGATAAAATATATTGTAATCGAATTAAATCCTGAAACTGTTAAAAATGAAAAATCAAAAGGAGAGAATATTATTTACGGAGATATCACAAAGGAACAGATACTTTATCAGACCAATATTAAGGATGCAAACACTATTGTATTTGCCATTTCCGATCCCGGTTCTTTAAGAAGAGGATTGAATCTTGCAAAAAAATTAAATCCATCCATATTTACAATTGTTAGGACACGCTTTGCCAGCGATATAGACGATTTATTAAACCTTGGAGCTGATGAAGTAATACCTGAAGAGTTCGAAACATCACTTCAAATATTTAACATCGTTTTAAAAAGATTTCATATTCCTTTAAATGTTATAATGAAACAGGTCAGTCTTTTGCGAAGCGAAGCATACAGACCGATGAGAAAGGAAGCAGGAAAAATTCATTCCATTGTGAATATAGATGAATTTTTAGCTGCGGGGATTACCGAGACTTATTTTGTTGAAGAAAATAATAGATATGTTAACAATAGTCTATCGGAAATAAATTTAAGAGCAAAAACAGATGCAACGATCATTGCAATAGTAAGGGAGAAACAAACTATAACCAATCCTTCCGGGAAAGAAATACTTCAATCACATGATACTTTAGTAATTACCGGCAACCATAAAGCTGTGGATACTGCAATTGAATATTTAAATTCGAATTAATTTTTTACAACAAATCTTTTTAATACAATATTATTTTAACAATATTGCTTTTTTATTTAGGTTAAAAGAGCCTGTACTTACTTGATAAATATAAACTCCGGATGCCAGATTATCGGCATTCCAATTTACCTTATATTTACCTGCTGATTGATAACCGGAAAATATTTTTTGTACAAGTGCCCCCTTTTCATCGTAGATTTTTATATTGATATAATTACCTTCCGGTAATGTGTAAAAGAAAGAAGTCGAATTATTAAACGGATTTGGGAAATTTTGTGTTAAATTAAAGTCTTTTATAATGTTTGAAGAAATTCTTTCCAGTATTCCTGATATTAAATTGACATCGGCAATTGTAACAGTACTGTCCGGCCAAACTTGAAGAACTATGGTTGAATCATTATAATTATCTTTTTTTAAATAGAATGGAATAATTTGTGCATACATCTTAAATTTAAAATGTCCTTCAGAGTTTGTTAATACATAAATGGTATCAATTTGATAAGGATAAACCTCTTTAAAAGAATAAATTACCTTTACATCCTTTAAAGGATTTCCGGATTTATCTTTAATATATCCATCAACAAATCCTTTTATATCAAGAGTATCATTCTCACTACCTATTGTAGGAGTATTATCTAAACAATAACTATAATTCGTTCCAAAAGGGGTATGATATTCTAATCTGATTAATGACTGTTTCGGTTTGGGACATGATATTTGCGGATAATCCACATCTCCAAAAGCCAATTGATCAATTATAATCCCTTCTGATTCAGAAGGATGTAAATAGATTTGATCACCCATAGGATTTATGTATAAATCGCTCTTTAATTTACTGTTATCAATAACTAAATATGAACTATCCGATAGATACAAACCATCAACAAAATAAGAAGTGTCTGTATTACTAGTTAAAAACCATCCATCTAATGGACCATCCCAATACCCAGAAGGATGTAATTCAAGATACCATCCATTTTCATCAATCATGAATTCATTAAAAAATTTTATTTCTACCGGATTCGAGAATGAATTGGACAAAAATGTTATAAGAATAAAAATAACAAAAAATACTTTTTTCATTTATTACTCCTTTCCCATTCAACAATAAGATTGGTTTTGGGCATAAAGTCATTTTTAGTTATATAATAAGTTTTGAAAAGGGAGCTATTTTTTTGGCTGTCGGGTTTTAACGAAATGTATTTCAAATCAAAATTTGACGGGAGATTAATTACATATTCGGCTTCCCTTAAAGACTTTTTCCAATTTTGTGTCGTTGTAAGAATATATTCAGCTTGTTGAATTAGATTTTTTTGTTTATAAAATGCTGTAAATTCAGAAGTATCTTTGGGTGGAGTTTTAATTGAAAAAAATACTCCTTCTTTACTTTTTGAATAATTTATTGGAATATTATTTTCATTCAGGATTAATATACTATCCGGATAGAGATAATCTCTGTTTACAACAAATGGATAGTAAAAAGATGTTACAATTTCCTTATCACTTTTATTAAGAAAATAATATTTACCGGTTATAGTAAAACTTGAATCATCCACTGTCATTTCAATTTTTTCCTTAATAAAAGAAAGATTTTGAGAATAGAGATTACTTGAAAAGAAAATTAATGTTACAATTAAAATTCCCCGGTACATTTTACCCCCAAAACAATTTAATTAATTTTAAATTACTATCTTTTAAGATGATTATCAATAAAGCTTTCCATCTGTTCTACCTCCGTATAACGGGCAGGTCTTGCAAAACAAG
>Ga0315554_1001692_pt1 | contig 12997 bp, 12 predicted proteins | sample SalMarSW160370MG_FD_202114 | JGI IMG/M metagenome (GOLD analysis project Ga0315554, IMG submission 202114) | Salt marsh sediment microbial communities from the Plum Island Ecosystem LTER, Massachusetts, United States - Salt Marsh Sediment SW1603-70 ... | reverse complement strand
GGAGCTCCACTCGGCGGTGATTGACGGTCTGAATGGGCTGGTCGAGCGGTCGATCGCCGACAGCGGGGTCCCGGCCGAGTCGATCTATGCGGCGACGGTCGTGGGTAACCCGACGATGCTTCACCTGTTTCTCGGCGTCGATCCGCGGGGGATCGACGTCAGTCCGTACGCTCCGGTCTTCGGCGGGGCGGTCCGGTGCCGGGGGAAGGACGTGGGGCTGCGCATGCATCCGCGCGGGGTCGTCGAAACGCTTCCCGCGATCTCCGCCTATGTCGGCGCGGACATCGTGGCGGGGATTCTGGCGACGGATCTCTCGCGGAGCGAAGGGTGCACCCTCTTCCTCGACGTAGGGACGAACGGCGAGATCGTTCTCGCCCAGGGAGGTCGGCTGGTCGCCTGTTCGACGGCGGCGGGGCCGGCGTTCGAGGGTGCGTCGATCGTCCAGGGGATGGCGGCGCTCGACGGGGCGATCGAGTCCGTCCGCGTTCAGGACGGCCGGATCGAGTGCGCGGTCATCGGCGGGTCATCGCCGGCCGGACTCTGCGGAACCGGCCTCGTCTCCGCGGTCGCCGAGCTCCATGCGGCGGGGGTCATCGAGTCGTCGGGACGGTTCTCCGACGTGGCATCGCCGCTGTCGCGCCGGCTGGAAGGGGAGGGGAAGGAACGGCGGTTTCGACTGACGGACGGTGAGAAACCGGTGCACCTTCATCAGGGGGACGTCCGCCAGTTCCAGCTTGCCAAGGCGGCCGTTCGGACGGGGATCGAGATCCTTCTCCAGCACGCGGCCCTGGACCCGCGAGAAGTCGACCGCGTGCTGATCGCCGGCGCGTTCTCGGTCGGCTTGTCCGGCGAGCACCTCGTCTCGACCGGCTTTCTGCCGAGGATCGACCCATCGCGGGTCCACGTCGTCGGGAACACGGCCGGGCACGGGGCGAGGCGCGCCCTGCTGGACCGCGGCCTTCGCGAGGACGCCGTGCGGATCGCGCGGGCGGTGGAGTACATCGAGCTGTCGGCCGACGAGCGGTTCGCCGACCTCTACGTTGGGCAGATTCCACTTCCTCCGGGGTGATCGTCCGTTTCCGGCGATGCTGCGTTCGAGGGCTGCGGCCGACGGACGAGCGTCGGGAGGACATAGATCGTCCCCCGCTCCGGATGCCGGCCGACGAGTGCCTCGACGTCGAACACGCGGCGCACGTTCGATCGCGTGAGCACTTTATCGGGCGCCCCCGCTACCACGATCTGACCTTCTCGCAGGAGCGCGATCCGGTCGGACGCTTGCGCAGCGAGGGTAAGGTCGTGAATCGCGATCAGCACGGCGATCCCGTCTCGTGCGCGCTCGCGCACGATCTCCATGAACTGCACTTGGTGGCGCAAGTCGAGGTGGGTCGTCGGCTCGTCGAGGAGGAGGACGTCGGGCCGCTGCGCGAGCGCCATGGCCAGATAGACCCGCTGGCGTTCGCCCCCCGAAACGGCGCGGATCGACCGTTGGCCGAGCCTGAGAACGTCGGAGAGGTCCATCGCGCGATCGATCGCGGATCGATCGGCCGCCGACTCTCTCGCGAACCGCCCACGGTGAGGAATCCGCCCCATCGCCACGACTTCGCGGACGGTGAAATCGAACCCCATCGAGCGCTCTTGCTCGACCATCCCCACACGCCGCGCGATCTGCCTGGCAGAGAGCGCGCGGAGCGGCGTGCCGTCGAGGAGAACCGCCCCGCCGTCCGGTCGTAGGACCCCGGACAGGATCTTGAGGAGTGTGCTCTTGCCGGAGCCGTTCGGCCCGACCAGCGCTAGCGACTGGCCGTCGTCCACTTCGAGATCGACGCCGCGCAGGGCGGGCGTCGCGGCGTCGTAGGCGAACGAGACGCCTTCCGTGCGGATCCGCATCACAGTCGCGCCCCTCTCGTCTTCAACAGGTAGAGGAAGAACGGCGCTCCGAGGAAGGCGGTGATCACCCCGACAGGCAGCTCGGCCGGCGCGAACACCGTCCGTGCGGCCATGTCCGACCAGACGAGGAAGCAGCCGCCTGCCAACGCGGAGACGGGGATCAAGCGACGGTGGTCCGGGCCGACCCACAAGCGCATGGCGTGGGGGATGATCAGTCCGACGAATCCGATGGTCCCGGCCATCGCGACTGCCGCGCCGGTCAGCACCGTCGTCAGGCCGAGAAGCCACCGATAGAGCGAGTCCGGGTGGACGCCGACGTGGAACGCTCCCTCCTCGCCCAGCGCGAGCGCGTTCAGATCGCGGGCGAAGAAGAACACGGCTCCGATGCCGACGAGTGCGATCGGCCCGAGGACGGCGACGGCCGTCCAGCTTGCGCGCCCCAGCCCTCCCATGATCCAGAACAGCACGTCGGACAGCTTCTCGCCGCCGGAGCTGAGAAAGATGAGGAAGCTGGTCACGGCGGAGAACAGCGACCCGACGGCGACCCCGGACAGGATGAGCGTAAAGATCGACGTCCGCCGATCGCGACCGCGGGCCAGCCCGTAGACGATCGAGACGGCGGCCGCACCCCCCACGAACGCCCCCAGCGGCAGGACGAGGACCGACCCGGCTGCGAACAGGATCGCCAGAGCCGCGCCGGTCGATGCGCCGCTGGCGATCCCGAGGACGTACGGACTGGCGAGCGGGTTTCGGAACAGCCCCTGCATCGCGACGCCCGAGACGGCGAGCGCCGAGCCGACGAGCAAGCCGAGCAAGACGCGGGGAAGCCGCAATTCCGAGACGATCACGCGGTGGACGGGCGAGACGGATTCGGCCGCGCGGCCGACCAGGCTCGCCCAGACGGCGCGGACGGGGATTGGCACCGGTCCGACGACGAGTCCGGCGAACAGCGACGCGGCGACGAGGACGACGAGTCCCCAGACGAACCAGCGTCCGATCCGTCGTTGTGAGGCGGCCATACTACGGCTCGATCCCGTGCAGCGCCTCGATCATCGCCCCGAGGGCCTCGGCGACGCGGGTCGACGTGACGACGCTCGCTCGGATGCCGACGACCCTGCCGTGCGCGACGGCGGAGACGCCGCGGAGCAGCGCGTTGCCGGTGATGTTCGAGATCTGGGACGGCGCGGTGAAGATCACCTCGGGATCCCGCGCGATGATCTCCTCGAACCCGACTTGCGGGAACCCGTCGATGTCGGCGAACACGTTCGTCCCCCCCGCCCGAAAGATGAGTTCGTTCTCGAGCGAGCCGGAGCCTGCCGCATACGGCGGGTCGTCCGCCGAAGCGGCGTAGAGGAACGCCGCAGGTACGGGCCGGCGCCCGAGGACGAGGGCCTCCTCCTCGACGATCTCCGCGGCGATGCTCCCTGCCAACAGGACGCTCTGCTGCGACGCCCCAATCGCCGTGCCCAGGGTCCGGATCGATTCGAAGATCGAGGCGATGCTCGTCAGCAGGGGTGTTGTGAGAACGGTCACCCCCGCCGCCTCGAGCGCGGGACGCTCGCCGCCCCAGTCGGTCGCTCCGAGGACGAGGTCCGGCTCGTTGGAGAGGATCAGCTCGACGTTCGGGGCGTACGTTGGGCCGACCGACGGCAGGCCGGCCGTGGACGGAGGGTTGTCCGGCGAGTCGGCGACGGCGATCAGCCGGTCGATGGCCCCGAGGCCGACGACGATCTCCGCGTAGAGGGCGCCGACGGCGACGATCCGTTGGGGCATCGACTCGATGGTGACCCGTTCTCCGCGGTCGTCGGTCACCGCGACGGGGAACGGCTGGGCAATCGCCGCCGATGTGAGGGCGGCGACGAGCCCGACGAGGATCGGGATGCTTCTCATGAGGAGCTCCTCCTTGTAGTGGGATGTCACATCCCACAAGGTGCGCTGATCGTAGCAGCAGTTGAGAACGTCTGCAACGCGAAGACTAGGAGTTCCCCTCCAGCACCGCGAGAACCGCGCGCCAGAGCCCGAGCCCGGCGCGCTTGAGGTCCGGTCCGGACGCGATGAGCAGGAGGTCCCCGGCCGACGGTCCTGGGAAGGCCGCCTCGATCGTCCGGGCGTCCTCGGGGTTGTCGGGGGCGATCGGCTCGCCATCGTGCGCGAAGGACCAGCTAGCGTGACCGAATCGGAGGAGTAGAAGGCCGGTCGCACCTTCGCGGATCGCCTCGTCGCGCAGCGCCCAGGCCGGGTCCGCCTCTCTCGCTGCGAGGTGGGCGGCAAGGCCGACGGTGTCGAGTCGGAGGGAGGTCAACTCGACCTGCGCGACCGACCGGATCGGATCGAGGAGTCGGGCGAAGCGCCTCCGCCCCGCGGGGGTCAGGTCGACGCCCGCGCGCTGCAGCCTGACGAGCTTCCGATCGCGCAGCCGATCCAACTCGGTCCGAACGGACATCTCCGTGAGGCCGGTCCGATGCGCCAGCCGTCGCCTCCCGAGACGCGCTCCGCTGATCTGGTAGGCGAGTTGCAGCGCTGCGGGCGATTCATCCATCCGGACCTCCTCCGGGCGAGTTCCGCTCTCCGGGGCCCGATCGATCATACCCGAAGAAGACTCGGCGCGGATCCGAACGCCCCAGGACTAGACCTGAAGAGCGTTCTCGCCTATATTGGTACCATGGGGCACGTCGATAGCGATTCGTCGGCTGCGGTGCGGTCAAGCGGGATGGGGGACACGCTGCGGGTCGTCTGCGAGCGGGACGGGCATTGCCAGCTGCGGGACGGCACGGAGGTGTGTTTCCGGCTGATCGGGCCGACCGACGTTCCGGCGTGCAGCGCGATGCTCTCCTCGTGCAGTCCGAAGAGCCTCTACTCCCGATACGAGCGCGTGGTTCAAGAACCGGCGAGCGCGATGGCGAGTCGCCTCTGTTGTCCGAATCTCGAGGCGGAGCTCACGGTCGTCGCCGAAGCCCACGTGGACGGCTCGTCCGCGCTACTCGGGGTCGCGCAGCTTCTCGCCGATCCGGCGCACGAAGCCGCCGAGTACGCCGTCCTCGTCGCCGATCCGTGGCAGAGCAAGGGACTCGGAAGTGCGTTCACCGACTGCTGTCTCCGGCTCGCGCACGCGTGGGGCGTGGGGCGTGTCGTCGCCGAGTTCCAGCCCGGCAACATGAGGATCATCCGGATCCTCGAGAAGCGGGCGTTCGACTTCTATCGCGACATGCAGGATCACGTCGTCTCCGGCCAGAAGCGGATCTCCTCCGAGGACGCCGACCGTCCCCTCGGGGCCGCTTCGGCGCCCGGCGGGCCGGCTCCGTGAGGGGCACCGATCCGCTCGGCCCCTTTCATCGGATCGATGCGGACCGAACACCTTCTCCCGTTTCTCTCGCATCGTCCTTCCTGTATGATGGTCCGCGAGTCCGGAACTGAAAGCGGGGGATGGAGGGAATCATGCGCAGGATTGCGATTGGAGCTGTAGTACTTGCCGCGTCGATCGGGCTGGTGCTCGGCGCATGCGGTGCAGAGACGATCATCACGTCCGGCGGCTCGGTCCTGACCGGCACGATCGAGACGGGCCTGCCGGCGACGGTCAGCGTCACATCGGAGACGGGCGACGTGTTCACCGTGCAGCGGGCGAACATGAAGCACATCCGCTTCGGGGAAGACCGCCAGGTGACCGTTGAGACGTTCGACGGGAACATCATTGTCGGGACGCTCGGCGGGATCAGCGACGTCTTCGGCCTGCGGACGGAGGGCGGCGACGTCCAGTCGATCAGCGTGGACGGCATCGTCGAGATCCGATTCGAGCCGCCCGTTGCGCCCGTGAGCGCGCCCGCGCCGGAGCCGGTTCAGCCGGCCGTCCCGTCGGGCTCGGCGGCGATGGTTCAATCCGTCGTCGACGCGTACGACGCGCGGTCCGGCTCGTTGACGATCGGAATCGATTCGGGGCTTCAGCTCGGGTTCTCGATGAAGAACGGGTTCGAGATCCCGCGGTTCACGATCGGGGTCAACGCGATCCTGTTCGGGCTGGTCGGACGGCTCTACTTCTCGCCCTCCGTCGATTGGGTCGAGCGGATGGCCGAGCGGCTCGTCGGCGAAGGGATCGGCGACGGCGATACGCTTCTCGAGGAGACGCGCCTGGAGGCGACGCCGTTCCTCCTCCCCTACGTCCAGCTGGGGACCGACGCGTTCATCATCCCCCACGTCGGCGGCGGCCTGCTCTTCCGGCTCGGTCGATCCCTCTACTTCGACCTCGGCGCCACGCTCGACACCGTCGGCGTTCCCTGGCTATCGATCGGGCTGCTGATCTTCTTTTAGCGCCTGGCGCGCAGCGCCGACGAAGCTGTCACGCAGCGCCGAACTTGGGGGCGCGACCGCAGCCCGCTCACGGGCCGCTGGGCCGGACGGCGTTCGCCAGCTCGCTCTCGCGCTTCCCGAGCTCGTACTCGCGGATGTTCTCGATCGTCGTCTCCGCGATGTTCGTCTGCGCCACGTCGGTCAGCGACCCCTGATGGCCGGTGACCATCACGTTGTTGAACGTGGTCAGGCGGGCGAGCGCGTCGTCGGTGATCACGCTGTCGGAGAGGTCCTTGTAGAAGTACTCGGCCTCCTCCTCGTAGACGTCCAGACCGGCGTACCCGACCTTCCCGCGCTTCAATCCGTCGATCAGCGCCTCGGTGTCGATCAGCCCTCCGCGAGCGGTGTTGATCAGCATGACCCCCGTCTTCATCTTCTCGATCGCACCGGCGTCGATCAGATGGTGGGTCTCCGGGCTCAGCGGCGCATGGAGGCTGATGACGTCCGATTCGGCGAGTAGCTCGTCGAGCTCGACGTAGCGGACCCCGTACCGGTCGACCAGCTCTTGCTTCGGCGTCCGGCTGTGGGCGAGCAACCGGCAGCCGAACCCGTGGAGGATGCTCAGCAGGCAGGCGCCGATTTTCCCGGTCCCGATCACGCCGGCCGTCCGACCGTGCATGTCGAATCCGACGAGGCCGTTCAGGGAGAAGTTGCCGTCGCGGACCCGGGCGTGCGCGCGGTGGGTCTTCCGGTTGAGCGCCATCATCAGCGCGACGGCGTGCTCGGCCACGGCGTACGGCGAGTAGGCCGGGACCCGCGCGACGCTGATCCCGAACCGCTCGCACGCCTCGAGGTCGACGTTGTTGTACCCGGCGCATCGGAGCGCGATCATCTCGACGCCGAGCGCGCTCAATCCCTTGATGACGTCCGCGTCGGCGCAGTCGTTGGCGCTGATCACGATCACCGGGGAGTTGGCCGCCAGGGGGACGGTGTCCAGCTCCAGGCGCGGGGTGAAGAAGCGCATCGCGAAGCCGTGCCGGTTCTTCTGCCGGTATAGCTCGTTCCGGTAGGGACTGGCGTGGTAGAAGGCGACGCGGAGCCCGCGCTCGATGTCCCTCGCGAGCAACCGCGCGACGGTCGACGTCTCGCGAACCAGGTGCCCGGACATGTAGGAGAGGAGGCCCTTCGCCACGCACCGACTGCTCTCGAGCAACCGCTCGAACGTGTCGTAGCCGAGCGTCCAGACCCTGCACTCGCTGAGCGCGCGCAGGGTGGCCGAGCGCGTCTCCTGACCGAACAGGCCCATCTCGCCGGCGACATCGCCGGCTTTGAGGACCGTGACCTCGATCGGCTCCTCCCCCTTGACCTCCTTGAGGACCGCGACTTCGCCGGACTCGATGATGAACATCCGGTCTCCGGCCTCGCCCTCGCGGCAGAGGTCCTCCCCCGCCGCGAACGTCGCCGGCCGAAGCGCCTCTTGCAGCGCGGACAGGGCCGCCTCGTCCAGCTCGCAGAACAGTCGGACCTTCTTCAGCAGCTCAAGCATTCCCAGCCCCTCCTACACAGGTGTCGAGCAATGATAGCACGGTGAGTAAACCAGAGGCGTACTGCAGCCTATCGAGCGCTGTGCGTGCGTACGTCGGCTGCTGCGGATTGGTCGGACGGCCCCGGAACACCGAGACCGAAGACACGCCCACCAGCATCCACGCGAGATCCAGATGGAACGACAGACCTGGATCTCGACTTGCCAGCGGTACAATCTTGGGTGACTGGATCGAGGAGGCGGTCATCCGTGGAGGCACACGTGGAACTGCGGCAGGGGCAAGTCTCCTCCTTTCGGTTGCTACGCCATCATCTTCTCCAGCGCGCTCCGGCTGATTCGCTTGTCACGGTGGTAAGAGATCGATGCGGTGTCCAAGCTCAGGTCATGGCCGCCGCCCAAATCGCGTTGTGGGCACGAGTGCAAGACCTCGACCGAGAGGACGTGGAGCGCGCTCTGTGCGAGACCCGTAGGCTCGTCAAGACCTGGGCTATGCGAGGCACCGTCCATCTGGTTCCGGCGGACGAGCTGCCCATGTATGTCGGCGCTCTCAAGCAAAGCGGCGCGCGCGAGGTTCAACGGTGGCTCTCCCACAAAGGAATCGATGCCAAGGAGGCCGACACCCTGGCAGGGGCGATCCCTGAAGCACTCTCCTCCGGGCTACTCACCCGCAAGGAGCTGGCGGAACGCCTCGTCTCCCGGCTCGGAGAGCGGGTCAGGCCGTGGGTGGAGCACAGTTGGGGTGGCGTCGTGAAGCAGGCCGCTCTGCAGGGACACGTCTGCTTCGGCCCGAACCGAGGGGTGGAGGTCACCTTCGTGCGTCTGGACCAACACCTCCCCGGGTTTCACGGAATGCACGAAGAACAGGCCGGTGAAGCGCTTTTCCGCCGATATCTACAGGGGTACGGCCCAGCGACTCTTCAGGATTACGCCCGATGGTCCGGCCAAGCCGTGAAGGAAGCCCGTTCGATTCGCGAGCGTCTGACGGACGAGCTCGTTGAGGTCGTCATAGGGGGTCGCGTACTACGTTGCTGCTGCGACAAGATCTCAAGCACGTCCCGGCAAAGGAGTCGGACGGCTCGGCCGTTCGACTCTTGCCGAGCTTCGATCCCTATTTGCTGGGCCACCGGGAAAAGGGACACCTGGTCGATCGACAGCACTCCCGGAGAGTCTTTCGCAAGGCGGGATGGTTGTCCCCGGTCGTGCTGAATCGGGGCCGGGTGTGCGGCACATGGTCTTCCCGACGGCGGGGAAAGCGAATGGCAGTGACGGTCGATCCTTTCCACCGGTTCTCCCCGACCCTTCGTACGCGGATCGAGGCGGAGGTCGAAGATCTGGGGCGCTTCCTGGGAGTCGCTGGCGAGACCACGTATCGAACGGTACGTTAGGGACACAGATCGGACGGGGTGGGCCTCTTCGAATAGATCGCCCACGCCGCGGCGATCGTGATTGCCGAACCTGCGCGAGATCGAGTCCTCAAGGCTTCGATCTGTCTTCCCTTGGATGAAGGCGGCAACCCCTTCAGCGGAAGCGCCAGCGACGGGCCGAACCTGTCTCCGGCCTACCTCTTCGGATTTCCGCGCGAGACCGGTGAAGATCGGCAGAATGCTCAGCCCGGCGGCGGGATCGCGCCGAGCTGCTGCATCATGCCCATCATGTCCATCTCGCCCCACTCCTCGACGACCTTTCCGTTCGCAAAGCGGTTGATGCACATACCGGTCAGTGCCACCTGCTTGCCCGTCGGGGCGACGCCCATGAACTCACCTTTGTGGGTCCCGCGCCACGTCCAGCGGCTGGCGACTCTGTCTCCCTCCGCAACGATGTCGTCGGTGGTGCAGCTGACGTCGGCGAAGGCTTCGAAGTCCATCCTCAGGAACTGCTTGTACCCCTCGCGATCGTTTCCCATTCCGGGAGGAGCCCAATGCCAGACGAAATCGTCTCCCGCAAGCTCATCCACCGCGGCCGCGCTTCCTTTCCCCCACACTTCCTCCAGCCAGCGGCGAGCCAAGGCCTTGTTCTGTTCTACCGACATCGCAATCCTCCTTCACCTGTCGACGACCCGTCACCTCCTTCCAGACTGTGGGTTGCCGCCATGATGGTTATATCGCATTTCGAATGGGATCTGAAATCCTGCTCTCTGAATATGCCTGCACAGTTCAAGAGCTCGGAATCCCCACGAGCAGGCGTGGTGGACTGGTTCGTGAGTCGTCGGAGCACGTCGATTGACAGCGGCGTGCGGCTTCCACTCTCACGGCGACAGGATCGAGGCGATCTACGCCGCCTCGGGTTGCGGCGGGAGCGGCTCGCGATACAGGGCCATCAAGCCGGCCGCGGCGAGGGGGAGGAACGACACGACGGTCATCACCGCGATCAGGCCGAAGCGGTCGGCCAGCCAGCCGATCGGGGTGAGCGCCAGGCCGCCGACGCCCCACGCCAGCCCCATCACCAGACCGGAGACGAGCCCGGTCCGCCCCGGGAGGCATTCCTGCGCCGCGACCACGCCGACGGGCGTCATTGAGACGCCGAACATGCCGGCCGCGGCGATGAACGGAAGGGCGGCCGAGACCGGGCCGTACAGGAAGAGAATGTAGAACGGCGTCGCCAGCGCGAGCGACCCGAGGATTACGCGCTTCCGGCCGACCCGATCCGAGAGGTTCCCGGCGAGGAACCCGGCCACGGCGCCGGTGAGCAGGAAGACGCTGATCGCGGCCCCGCCGATGAACGCCGACCCGCCCCGATCCGTGACGAGGACCGCGAGGAACGTGGCGAACGCCGTCGAGCACATCGAGGACAACACGATCGCGAACCACAGCAGCACCAGTCGGGACGGGAGCTCGCGGAACCGAGCGAGTCGGACGTCCTTCCGCACGATCGACGGGAGGGCTCGACGCAGCGGGATCGCGAACGCCGCCAGGATGAGGAGCCCCGGAGCGATCAGCCACGGCGTGCGAAAGATCGAGAAGCGCTCCACGAACGCGACGATCACGATCGGTGCGGCCGCCCCGCCGAGCGATCCACCCGCCGAGAAGAACGCCATCAGCATCCCGTGCCGCTGAGGACGATCGGCCGCCACGAGCGCCGCGGCGGCGGGGTGGAAGAGCGCCGTCCCCACGCCGGCGATCAGCATGATGACCAGTAGCTGGGTGAAGCCCCCGGCCCGGCCGATCAGCGACATCGCCAGCACCGTGAGGAACGGGCCGGTGACGACCAGCCACGGGCGCTGGACGCGGTCGACCAAGTGGCCGAGCACTGGCTGCAGCAGCGAGTTGGTGACGATCCGGATCGTCCCGAGCGCTCCGGCGAGGGCGAGCGACAGATCGAGCCGATCGATCAACAGCGGGAGCAGCGGCGCGAAGAAGCTGGCGAACCCGTCGTTGAGCAGATGCCCGACGAAGAGGAGCGCCGTTCTCTTCCACGGGGGTGAAGTCGAAGGAATCGCAGGATCCACCATGACGAGGGGAGATGGTAGTTGTCCCGGAGAAGGAGCACAAGCATCGCGAACGTGCCAGATCCTCCGAACTTGTGTCCTTCGCTCTTGCCGGTGACGTCGCGCCACGGTATATTAGCCACGACGAATATGGATGCCACGGCACGGCGCGACGCTCGTATCGCTGATGTTTCTCGACGACTGAGGGTTCTATCGGTCGAAACCAGGATGCGAATGCTGATGTTGCTTAGAGAGCGCAATCTATGTGTCGGGGCGCTGGCCTGTCGGCTCGGGTTGACGCAAGGTGCCGTTTCTCAGCATCTGAAGATCCTGCGGGATGCCGGTCTCGTGACGGCAGAGCGCGATGGGTACTACGTCCACTACCGAGTGAACGCGGAGCACCTCGCCCAATGGCGAGACGCGATCGATGAGCTGCTCGGGCTGTTCCAAGCGGGACAGGGCGGTGAAGGGACCACGGACGGGGAGAAGCCCAAACGGTATGCGAAGCACGAGGAGGAACCGTGTGAGAAGGAAAAGGGCGACCGCTTTCGAGAGGGGCGGAGCGTGAGTCCGGGCGATTGCCCACCGGAACGGATCCGGGAGTGCCACGGATCCGAAGGGGATCGTCACTGCGCGTCCGAGGGGGAAGGCGACTAGTCGATGGCGATCCGGGTCTCGGGCCTCTCCAAGGCGTTCGACGACGTTCAGGCTGTCGCCGACGTCTCCTTTGAAGTCTCCGAAGGAGAGCTGTTCGGTTTGCTGGGACCCAACGGCGCCGGCAAGACCACGACGATCAACATGCTGACGGGCCTGGCACGCCCTGACAGCGGATCGATTGTCATCGGCGAAATCGATGGCGCTGAGAACGTGAAGGCGGCGCAGCATTTGATCGGCGTGGTCCCGGACGAGAGCAACCTGTATCCCGAGCTGACCGGGATGGAGAACCTCACGTTCTGTGCCTCCCTCTACGGGATCCGGAAGCGCGAGCGCACGAAGCGAGCGCGTCAACTGTTGGGGGACTTCGGGCTTTCGGATGCAGCGAATCGCAAGTTCGGCGGGTACTCGAAAGGGATGAAGCGGAAGCTGACGATCGCGGCGGGGATCATCCATCGACCGCCGATTCTGTTTCTCGACGAGCCGACTACCGGGATCGACGTCGCCAGCGCTCGGCAGATCCGCCAGCTGATCGCGGCGCTCAACGAGGACGGGGCGACGATCCTGCTGACGACCCACTATATCGAGGAGGCGGAGCGGCTCTGCGGGCGGATTGCGTTCATCGTGCGCGGACGCATCGTGCGCGTGGACGCGGTGCCCAATCTCCTGCAGCCGCTGCACGAACGCCACGTTGCGGTCATCGACCTGTCGGAGCCCGCCCCGATCGAGATCGAACCGCTGATCTCAGCGTTTCCCGACGATCGATTCGAGATGCTCCGGACCGGGCAGCTTCGTGTAGAGTCCAAGGAGCCCCTGGCCGTCGGTCCGATTGTGCGCCTTCTCGAAGAGGCGGGGATAGAAGTGTCCGAAGCGCGGCGCGTGCGCCCATCGTTGGAGGATGTCTTCGTCGAGGTTACCGGAATCGAGGCCGACGCGATGCGCCGCGAGAAGGAGAGGGTAGGGAAAAGCGAGTGAAGCGCTGGATTGCTTTCTGGAACATCCTCGCCAAGGACATGCGATCGTACTACCTCAAGCCGCCCAACATCAGCTGGGGGCTGATCTTCCCGTTCGCGTGGACCGGAATGTTCCTGATTCGTTCCGGCGGATCGGCCGGCGACGTGTTGTCGCTCCTTCCGGGCGTGATGGCGATCTCGATCCTGTTCGGGACGACGTCGATGCTGGCTGTGACGATCACGTTTGAAAAGAAG
>Ga0315554_1001688_pt1 | contig 13017 bp, 13 predicted proteins | sample SalMarSW160370MG_FD_202114 | JGI IMG/M metagenome (GOLD analysis project Ga0315554, IMG submission 202114) | Salt marsh sediment microbial communities from the Plum Island Ecosystem LTER, Massachusetts, United States - Salt Marsh Sediment SW1603-70 ... | reverse complement strand
CACGATAGATTTAAATATCGCTGAATAACTCATTCGGGAAAACCGCCGATATTTATCCTGTCCCTGCGTGCCGAAGCGTTTAGGTTGGTACGTCTTATTTATTATATTTTAATTGGGTCCGTACATAGAAATCAACGTAAGTAGTGAGCGTGGGGAAACAATGCCATGATGGACATTAAAGAAATTCTTACAGACGCCATTGAAAAAGGGGCAAGTGACGTTCATATCAACGTTGGAATGTGCCCTGTCGTTCGAAAGAACACTGAGCTGAGCCCTCTCGATTTTCCCGTAGTAACCGGAATGGACGCCGGCGAAATGGTTTTGGCCATGGTCGGTCCCGACAGGTTCCAGAAGTTTGAGGAAAAAAGGGACCTGGACTTTTCGGCAACGCTCGATGACGGCAGCCGTTTCCGTGTAAATGCTCACTACCAGCGCGACACTATCGGTATTTCTTTCAGGGTAATCCCCAATCAGGTACCCACCCTCGACGATTTGCATCTTCCTGATATCGTAAAGGACCTCACTGATTTGCCGCGAGGCCTGGTTTTAGTGACCGGCCATACCGGCTCAGGCAAGAGTACGTCTTTGGCCGCCATGGTCGGCGTAATAAACTCCAAGTACAAAAAGCGTATCATCACTCTCGAGGACCCGGTGGAATACGCCCTTGAAAATGATTTAAGTATGATAGAGCAGCGGGAAATAGGCTTTGACTGTCCTGACTTCGCTTCGGGCCTTAGACACGTACTGCGCCAGGACCCGGATGTAATCATGGTCGGTGAAATGCGCGACCTTGAAACTACCAGCTCAACAATGACTGCGGCTGAGACGGGGCATCTGGTATTCAGCACTCTGCACACCGTTAATGCACCGCAGACTATTGAACGTATTATCGACATTTACCCGTCCACACAGCAAAGCCAGATTCGCACCATGCTTGCCAACACACTTCAGGCGGTCATTTCGCAGACGCTGTTCAGGCGAGTAGATGAACCCGGCATGGTCCCCTGCACGGAGATACTATTGTGCACCAGTGCCGTCAGAAACTGCGTCAGGGAAAACAGAATCTACGAAATTCCAAACATCATCGAAACGAGCAGAAGGCTTGGAATGCAAAGTATGGACCACAGCATAGTACAGATGTATTCGAAGGGCCACATCGACAGAGAAGAGGCTATCCTGCGCTCTACAAATCCCGGCAAGATGGAAAAGGTGCTCGCTTCCGTCAAGAGACCGGAACCTGTCGACGCGGCAATGCCCGTTTGAAGATACGCTAAAGAAAGCTTAGTTAACCGCAGCGAGGGGATGAACAGATGCTCCAGACAACTTCACAGGTGAGCAAATCGGCCTCTGCCGTCGCCGACAAACCGACAGGCCAGGCACCACGTATCGATTTCACATCCGGCCCGAACGTTAAAAAACCCGAGCAAAATCTCCTCGAAAAGCTCAGAAACTTCAGGATCGATTTTGGGCCGGGCCGAAAAGACATCCTGCACTTCACGAATCAATTAGCAGTTATGATACGGGCGGGTATCAGCCTGCAGGATACACTCGAAGTAATAGGCGAACAGAGCCCGAATCAGAAGTTTCGTACAATAATCCTCGACCTGCGCAATCAGATAGAGGCCGGACAAAGCTTCTCGCAGGCCCTTTCAGCGCATGCCGATACATTCGGCAGCTTGTATATAAATATGGTCGCCGCCGCGGAAATCTCAGGCTCACTCAGTAATATGCTCCAGAAATTAGCCGAATATCTCGACGAAGAAGCTGCGACACGCTCCCAAATCAAAAGTGCTATGGTTTATCCTGTCATCATTGCTGTAATGGCTATCGGTGTTACTATATTCCTTCTCTGTTTTGTACTGCCAAGATTTGCAGGCATATTCGCCGGCAAAGAGCATCTGCTTCCCGGGCCTACCAAAGTACTTATGGCCAGCAGCGCCTTCGTAAGAGGAAACTGGTACTTCATACTACCCGTCATAGCGACAGTAATCGGCGGTATATACTATTTGACCCATCACACAACTGCAGGACGGCTCTGGTGGGACAAGACAAAACTAATACTGCCGATTATCAAAAGACTATGTCACAACCTTTACATAACCCGAAGCCTCCATACGATGGGCGTCCTGACCAGAGCTGGTGTGCCGATTCTCAATACAATTTCAATTACCGCGCAGATTTCCGGAAATATCCTGTATAAAAACATGTGGCTGGGAGTTTATGAAGAAGTCCGGCAGGGTAAAAAGATAGCGTCAAGCCTGGCCCGCTACGACCTGATGCCGTCCAACGTGGTACAGATGATTCGCAGCGGAGAGGATTCCGGCACAATGTCCGACGTCCTGAGAGACGTCTCAGAGTTCTACGCCAGGGAATTACGGACAGTTATAAAGACCGTTACCTCGATGATAGAGCCGATTATGATTGTCATAATGGGTGTAATGGTCGGCTTCATAGCAATGAGTATTATCCTGCCAATCTTCAAGATGTCTTCAGTCGTATCCGGCAAATAGCGACCGTTTCGTTTGCAGGCCCTGCACCGTATGGCACAGGGCAGGCAGGAAGGTATGATGTGCAAACATTTTAGAAAAGCTGCTGACAGCGGTTTTACCCTTCTGGAATGCCTGTTCGCAATCCTGCTAATCGGCATAGCCGTAGCGGCCCTGGTCGCAGCCAACGGCTCGTTTACGAAGGTGAACGCCGCAGCAATCGAGCTTTCCACCGCTGAATTCCTCGTCGAGCAAATAAGAGAACGAACCGACCTGGTAGCTTATGACTCCGTTAAAAACTTTGATGGCTTCAACAGTGATACTCTCGGCGGGCCTATAACCGCCGACGGAGAAGTACTGGACGATTTCAGCGCTTATACGCAGACCGTTACAGTCCGGAACGTAAACGAGTCGGATTTTGGACAGCCAGTAGCCGACAGCGATTTTGTCAAGGTGACGGTTACGGTCTTATTGAACGGCAAAGAGATAACCTCAGCAAGCTGGATCCGGGCTGATTATTGAACGAAAAAAATTAAAATGAAACTTAAAAATAAACATCACACCGGCTTTACTCTTGTTGAGCTGCTGATTTCTTTAGTCATAATCGGCATGCTGCTCGCCGCGGTAGCGGTCGCGCTTAATGCCTCAGCTATCAACTACAGGGAAAACGAAAAAGCATACCAGGCAATTAACAAAGCACGCCAAGCGCTTATAAGAATGACAACCCAGATTCGAACCGCCAATTCTGTTGACAACAACATCGCTGATGAACAAAGCTGTGAGGTATTCTGCGGTGATGATAGCAGAGTCCGGTACTATTATTCAGCAAACGGCCTGTATCTTTATGACTACGACACCGGCTCAGACTATCTTCTCTGTGATAACGTAAGTTCCATCACCTTCAAAAAAGACAACAATACCCCATTGGGCGACGTCAAGAGCGTCCGCATCTCGATAACAATCTCTGACTCTGACGGCCAAATGACCCAAAGCCTTGCCGCCGCAGCCGTAGTACGCAGGGTCCTCGACCACTAAAATACTATTCCGATAAATCGGCCGCATGGTCCTCATACTTCGGGTCATTCCCTAAGTGTCCGACAAAAGGCCTTGATTTTGTTCCTGCCTTACTATATTGTATCCTGCTGGCAACAGGGGCGGTTAGCTCAGTTGGTTAGAGCGCCTGCTCGACACGCAGGAGGTCGTTGGTTCGAGTCCAATACCGCCCAGTCTTCCTTCGCCGGCGCGTAGATATCACAACGCAAGCTGGACTAATCCCACGAAATCTGTAAAATGCACAAATACTAACGACTGTTCACTAACGACTATCGACTAATTACGGAGAGGTGTCGGAGTGGCTGATCGAGCCGGTTTCGAAAACCGGTGTGCCCTTTGGGTACCGCGGGTTCGAATCCCGCCCTCTCCGTTCTTCGCCCTGCGGGCTACGCCTCGGCAGGCCGTTTCAAGGCGGGATGAGAACACGCGCAGATGCCGAAGGCAGATGCTACGCGGGTTTGACACGAAGCGCAGCGAAGAGCCCGATGTCGTTTCGGAATCCCGCCCTCTCCGTTCTTCGCCCTACGGGCTACGCCCCGGCAGGCCGTTTCAAGGCGGGACCAGAACACGCGCAGATGCCGACCAAAACGCTCCCTTTCGGCGGTTTCCGTTTATATTCTGCATAAAAAAGTTTTTTAATCGCCACTTGCAATTATCGCCGCATGACGTTATAATATTATCTCGTTGCCGGGTCGTTTTTGGAGGAAGTCGGATGGACATAAATCTACTGCTTCTGAAAAAGGACGGATCCTTCAAGACCATACCCTTGCCCAGCAGCGTCACTGTAATGGGCCGCCGAAGGGACTGCGACCTTCGCATACCCCTCGAAGCCGTCTCCCGCAGGCACTGCCGCCTTTTTACTGAAAAAGACATACTCAAAATCCGCGACCTCAACTCCCGCAACGGCACCATAGTAAACGGCCAGACAGTAGAAGAATCGCTTGTAAAACCGGGTGACAAACTGACTGTCGGCCCGTTAACCTTCGTCATGCAGGTCAACGGCAAGCCTGACAAGATTGACGTTGTTGATACAGAACCGGCCGACACCGGCATCGAGGCTCAGGATGATGAGCTTTTCGCGGAATTTTCCGACATTGAGCTCGAAGACGAACAATCCTGAATCCCGCATCTGCCTTGCGCTTCCACGTTCTTATTTTACGAAAAAGTTACAATGCAAACAGATATTCGGTTGGTATAATATCGTCAGAATTTAAAGCAGGTGCGGTATTTCTGCTTGCCTGACGCCGAATAATTTGCTAACCTTTTTACTCGAAAGCTTTTAGCGAACTTTCTTTACTTTTCATCAGCCATGGGAACGCTTGCTACAACAACTGTTTTTGCGACGCTCACAACGCTGCCCTCGGCCCCGCCGGCCGCCGTGGACCTGTCGTTCAGCATCTTCAAGCTGGTCTTGCTCATCGCCTGGGTCTACTTTTGCCTGTACTGCGTCCAGAAAATTCACCTCAATCCCACGCTATCGCATGGCGGCAGGGTCGCAGCCGATTTATTCTCCTTTGTCATTGGTCCCGTAATACTGTTTTTCCTGTTCCTCAGAGACATACATCAAAGGTCCTCCGAAAGCAGTCAGGGCTTTATGCAAACCATGAGAGAGCATTTCCAGAGCCTCGCCGAGAGTGTGCGAAATGTCGGACGCACCGAAGAGACCCCCATCAGCCTTCTCGATACGTCAGGCCGAAGTATCAGGGAGCTGTACAGTCACGGCGGACGCAACCAGAGCCAGGACCGTCAAACGCTCGATTTGACTCAGCAGATAATCCTCGACGCCATCGAGCAGGACGCCAGTGACATATTGATTGACCCCAAGGATAATTCCACTCACATCGTAAGATTTCGGGTTGACGGTGTGCTTCGCGAAGTCGAACAGGTTGATTCGCAAACCTGCCAGGCCGTTATTAACAGCATAAAAGCCGTCAGCAATATGGACATCGCCGACAAACGTCGGCCGCAGGACGGCGCTTTCGTCGCCAAAACATCCGACAGCAGGATATCGTTTCGCGTCGCCAGTGCCGGCGTCCTCAACGGCGAAAAACTTTCCATCAGGGTCCTCAACCAGGACCCGGGCCGTTTCCAGATTGACGGCATCGGCCTGTCCGAAAAACAGCAGGCGGTTATCCGCCAGGCAATCAACAGTCCTTCCGGCATGATATTGATGTGCGGGCCGACCGGCAGCGGAAAAACAACAACTATGTACGCCATGCTGAACCAAATCGACCTGAACACGCGAAACGTGATTACCGTCGAAGACCCCATCGAATATGTGCTGCCGCAGGCAAGCCAGATTGAGGTAAACCCCAAAGCCGACATCACCTTCGCCAAGAGCCTGCGAAGCATGCTCAGACAGGACCCCGACGTGATATGTGTCGGTGAAATTCGCGACGAAGAAACGGCCCAGATCGCCCTGCGGGCCGCCCAGACCGGGCATCTCGTTCTGGCTACGGTGCACAGCACCAGCAATGCCTCGGCGCTAATCAGGCTCGTAGACCTCGGAGTAACCCCTGCAATGCTCTCCACCGGACTGAACATGATAATCTCCCAGAGACTCGTGCGCAAACTCTGCCAGTACTGCAAGAGACCGGCCCAGTTCACTCCACGCCAGGTCCACGAATTCCGCAGACGCCTAATCAACTGCAGCGGCATGTATCAGCCCGCCGCAGGCTGCGACCAGTGTCACTATACCGGCTACCGCGGCAGGACCGGCATCTACGACCTGCTCACAGTCGACGATAAAGTCAGACAGAACATACTTAGTAACGAAGTCGCCCTGTCACAGTTGAGAAAAGAGGGCGTGAAAAAAGGCAAAAGCAGTTTGAGAAAACAGGGTATGAAAAAGGTCGTCTCCGGCACCACCTCTTTGCAGGAACTGCTGCGAGTTTTGGGACGTGACGAATGATATTCTGGACTGGATTAATACTGGCTCTGGTACTCGCCGCCATGACGACGAAAAAGGGTCTCTATGAGACCTGGACGCTTTTTTTCAACGTCGCAATAGCCGTCTATCTCGGCCTTACTCTCGGCCCGGTACTCAAAGGCCTTTTAGGAGTCGAAGGACGCGGCGGCGAAGTCTTCGTGATACTGGGCACAGCCGTTATCTGCCTGACCGTGCTATACCTATTCTCCTACGTAATTTTCCTGAGCCAGTTTCACGTAACCTTTCCGAAGGTACTCGATACTGTCGGCGGTGCCCTGCTCGGATTCCTGACGGGTCTTCTCATCTGGAGCTTCGTCGCCTTTCTAATCTGCGTCAGCCCCTTAAGCCAATATAAGCTAATCAATAAAATCGGCTTCAACGGCACTTCCATCCAGAGCAACACCGGCTATATGAAATGGTGGACCGGAATAATCCACGGCATAGTTGCAGCCGACCAAAAAGAGCAAAGCATCACCCTGACCGTTGATACCCTCGTGGAAAATGCAGACAAAGCCGCTCTCAAGAAAACCGTCATCGAACCCAACGAACCACCGCCGTCTGTAGAAACGGTGACAACCGAAAAAGAAATCACCCCCGCCGACCTCGGACCGCCCCCCGAACTCGAATTCGAAGACATCTAAAGCCGAATATTATATCAGCCGTTGCTAAGCTGACTTTCTACGAGGTCGCAGATGATATGATATGCAACCTGATGAATCTCCTGTGCGCTGCTTGTTTGCGCACAATCAATACACAAACAAAGGTCGGCTGTTTTTTCCAGCTCGCTGTTGCTCCTGCCGGTAAATGCCAATACCTTCGCGCCTTTTTCCTTCGCCAGCCGTACAGCCGCAAGAATATTGGCGCTTGCTCCGCTGGTCGATAAAGCCCACAGTATATCACCCTTGCCTACCAGGCCTTCCACCTGCCGCCTGAAGATTTCCTCAAAACCATAATCGTTACCGACACTGGTCAATATGGACGTATCCGTCGAAAGCGCAACTACCGGCAGGGCCTTTCTTTCTTTTCTGAACCTGCCGACCAGCTCACCGGCAATATGCTGACAATCCGCCGCCGAGCCCCCGTTGCCGCAAAGATACAAACGCCCGCCGTTCTTAAAACAATCGATGATAGCCTCCGCCATTTGCACAACCGCATCGATGCCCGTCTGTTCGAGTACATCGACGAGTTTCCTGTGGTTTTGAATTGCCTGTTTGACTGTGTCCTTCATCCCTGACCGGCCCAATTATATAAAATCGTCGCGCGAAACCTGTTAACGCCGCACGATTCTATTCTTAACTCTTGGCCTGGTCAAGGATAAGGTCTTTGACTTTCTGGCTGGGCAGATTCAGAGCACCGTAAGCGCCGGCAGCGGCGCTGCGCAGCGAGGCTTCCGCCTCCTGTGACCCGACTATCTCGTAAATCGCATCGACCTGTTCGTCGCCAAGCAGGTTGCCGTTGACCTTGGCGCTCGAAGCCAGCGACGCGAACGCCGCGATACGAATTTCCTGAGGATTCTCATCACTCAGCGCCATCGCCGCTATCGCCCGCTGCGCCGCAGGGCTATACAGGTACGCCAGCACCTGCGCCGCGAGCACCTTTATCTGCACCCTGCTGTCCTTGGTCGCATCAATCAGCGCCGTCTCGGCGTCAGCCAGGTTGATTACGGCGTTTCTCTCGACAGCCAGTTTCAGCATAACCGTCGCCGCCCGCAGGGCGTAGCTGTCAGCCAATTGTCCACTCCACTGTCCCTCAGCCACACTCGTCTCCGCACTTTCCCGCAGCGCATCAGCCAGGCTTTGCACAACGATTCTGCTCTCCGCGAAAGGCTCTTTCGGCCCGGCCCCGGCAATAGCTATCGCTGCACTGTATCTGACCGCCTTGTCATCAAAAGATAATGCCGCCAATAGTGGCTGCTCCAGCTCGAGCCGGTACATCAGCGACTTTTCACCGGCGTTCTTCTCGAGCGCCTCGATAGTATGAAGCGCCACGTATGCATTTTTGTCTTTAATCGCGCGGGCCAATGCCTGGTGCAGATACTCAGGCCCCGCCGTCGTTGCATATACCGAAGCACTCGCATGTCCCTCGCCGAAGTATTCCGGCATAGCAAGACCTGTTGACTCAGCCTTGAAGAACGCCGCAATCCACAGCCCTATCGCTCTGCCGTAACCGGCGTCGGCCCTAAGCGCCCACTCGCAGCTTCGCATAGACATAAGCTCATAGAAATATTCGCGGTCAACTTCCTGCCTTACCAGCCGGCGCCCCTGCTCGTCCCAGAACCATACATTACCGAACTCAGCGTCCTCAGCCGGGGCAAGTGACTCGACGTGATAATAGTAATTCTCCGCCAGCCGATACAGAAGCTCAGCCGCCGGCACCGAAAGCACCGCAGGGTCAATCTGCTCGATGCTCTTTGCCGCCATATCACGAATCTCAGCCGAGCTGTCATTCTCCACAATGTACTTCAGATATCCAAGCGACTGCGGATAACCTATCTCGCCCAGTGCCTTGACAATCTCTGCCCTTACTGCCGCATCTTCGCTCTGCAGTGCGACAACCATAGGCCTGATAGCATCCCGTCCGATTTGAGGCAGCGCCCATACAATATTCGGCAGCTCCTCCCTGCGCGTGCTGTCAGCCATCGCATCAACCATAAACGGTATCGCATATTCGCCTGCGTTTTTCAGCCTCTTCACCGCTTCCAGGCGTCCCCTCGCCGTGCTGCTGAGTCTGCGAATTTCTTCGGCGATAGTCGCCGACTCGGTGCGACGGGCAAATTTGCCCTGTTCTATTATCTCAAGAATCTTGTTGGAAAGCTCAGCTAACTGCGGGTCATACTCATTCTCCGCCGCCTTTCTCAAAAGCACCATCGCCTGCGGATTGTCCTGGGCAAATCCGAGAATAACCACCGGGTCAGGCTCGGCGTCAAGCACAGCCTGTGCATACCCCTTGGCCAAATCCAGCCTGCCAATCTTGGTATAATGAAGGAAATTGCCCCAGTTATCTTCCAGCTCATCCGCAAAAGCCGCCGCTGTCAGAATACTCGTAAGCAATAGTATGCCTATGATAGCCTTGCGCTTTAACATTGCTTGTTCTCCGAAAATATTGTCCCCTTGCCCAAAATGCTCAGCGACCGATAATACCACCCCGGATGCACCTGTTCGCACCTGTTCACCAATAGGCCCCGTCTCAGGGCTTCGTCTTTTGATAAGATTAACCAAATCAAGCACTTATATAAATCGGCTTAGACCGGTCCATACTACATAAAATTACCTATTCTGTCAACAAAAAACCCCTTACCGCAAACTCGCATCGCCGCTGACCTCGCCCGGGGTTAGTCTTGCCCTGCTAACTGCCTGCGTGCCCACTGCCGGGCCTGTTCAACGGTCTTTAACTGCCCTTCGAGCTGCGCCACATACATCCGCTCCGCCAATTGCCCCAGCGCCGGACCCGGCCGGGCGCCAAGCCGTATAAGCTCATACCCGTCCAGCAAAGGCTTCGGCGTCAGCTCGATATCGCCAAGCTCACGCACCCTTTGTTTAATTTTGTTAAGCGCGCTCGTATCCGCTCCCGTCGCCTTTTGAATCGCACGCTGAAACTGGTACAGGTCGCCAAAATAAGGCTCAGCCGCTAACCTGCGTAACTTTGCAAGCGACATGTCCGCATCGAGCAGCACGTCACGATTCTGAAGCAGGAATCTTATATGTTTTATCTGGCTCCTGCTGAGCTTGAGTCGCTCGCATCTTTCCATCCCGAACCGCTCAGGCCGGCCCACAAAAAAACTCGCCAGCCCAAGTGCAAAACTCACCTTCTTCGGCAATTTGGAAAGGACTTTAACAGCCATTTGCGCCCCGACACCGGCAAAACCCGAAAATATCTGCTCCGCCAGGCCGCAGTCCAGAAGCATCTCAACGCCCGCCGCGCGATTGGCGTCAACAACGATACCCTCCAGCTCCATTGCAATCCTCTCTCCGCTTATCCGGTTGATTTGTTTCGCCGTCTTGCAAATCGCCCTGTACGTACCGCTCTCTATCGCAAAACCAAGCTGCGTACTGAACCGCACCGCCCGCAGCATTCGCAGATAGTCCTCTTCGAATCTTTCGGACGCCTTGCCGATGGTCCTGATTAATTGTTTCTTAAGGTCCTGCTGACCTGCGACGTAGTCAATCACCTTCCGCCCAACCGGGTCATAGAACATCCCGTTTATAGTAAAATCGCGGCGCTTTGCATCTTCCTTGGCCGTCGAGAATTTTACGTGCCCCGGATGCCGACCGTCGGTATAGCCGCCTTCGCTCCTAAACGTAGCCACCTCCACCTGCTCTTTACCCATCAGAACTATCACCACGCCGAATTTTGCGCCCACCTTCAGCGTCCGTCGAAATAATTGCATCACCTGCTTCGGCACGGCGTTCGTAGCCACGTCATAATCATTAGCCCGCCGGTCCAGAATCATATCGCGCACGCACCCGCCCGCAAACAAGGCCTCGAAGCCCTCGTCCCGCAAAGCCCTGACTATCTTTACCGCAACCTGCCTGTTACTCATCTTTTAATCTCTGTGACCTCTGCCTGCCCCGGCATGTTGTTAGCCGGGGTGTCCTCTGCTTGCCCTTCGACTTGTCCGCCGTCGTGTTTTGAATTTTGTATTTTGGTCATTTGAATTTGTTTAGTCCCGATTTATCGGGATAGAAATTAGGATTTAGGATTTCTTCAACAAAGTAACGTTCATACTGCCCCACGTCCGCCTCTGCAACACTTCAAACATACCATACTCATCCAGCAGCTCCGTACTCTTCTCTGTCCGAACGACTACCAGGCCGTCATCTGTGACCTGCTGCGTCAGTATATCCATCAATCCTGCCAATTGCGACCTTTCACTTACGTCTTTAGTCGCCGCATAAGGCGGGTCCACAAACACTAAATTATATTTATGCCCTTCGGAAGAAACTGGCGCGCCGACCCTGAACGCATCAGCCCTGATAACCTTCGACTGCCCGACGAAACCTCCTCTTTCGACATTTTTTTTTAACACAGCCTCTATCTCAGGGTCACTCTCGACGAACGTCACAAACTCAGCTCCTCTGCTCAGTGCTTCAAGACCTAATGACCCGACCCCGCTGAACAAATCCGCAGCGAGCGCACCAGCTGGCAAATCATAGCCGTATAATACGCTGAACAGCGACTCTTTGACTCTGTCGATAATCGGCCGGGACACCTCGCCCCTGGGGCTAAGCAGCTTCAATCCGCGCTTTGAACCGGCTATTATTCGCATCACCAATAATATACAAAAACCCACCCCTTCCTGCTACAATTTCCTGCCCCGCGTAGTCCCGATGTCGTTTATCGGGACGAAGCAGGCCCCTCCGCCGTTCATTGTTCTATGTTCGATGTTTGGCGTTCGACGTTTATTCCTCTGTCTTTTTCCCTTGAGCCTTTTTGCTTCCACATTCTGCATTCCACCATCCCTTCGCTTTCTGCATTCATTATTCGATATTCAACTGCCTCATCGCTTCTTTCTGGATTTACTGTTATCCTATGCCCATCGCTATTTGCTGAGGGAACTTGAACATGCCGACTCCGAAAAGATGGACCCGAAACCAAAAGCTGATGTTGGCCTGCTGGATGATTTCAAGCCGCACCCTGACGTACTAAGACAGGTAGACGAATTCAAAGATATGGTCTTGGATAACTGCAGGGATGTTCGGGGGATGAAGCTTCATGACCTTAACAGGGCCGAAGATATCAGCGATCACTTAAAGGGTCTTTCTACATACGTTGGTAGAGGAGACCTTTCTAGTCCACTCCCTCCACTGTATTCTGTAGGGCAAAGTAATTTTTATTCCTCTTACTCTGGCACTGTGACTTTGGAACGTATTGCAGGACAGACCTATTTTAGCTATGATATTCAAATGCATTTTTATTTAAGAGATTGGTTTACAAAGCCTATACCAGGCCTTGATTGTGAATTACCGTTTGGTACTAAATATCAGATAAACGCCGATTGGAATGAAAGAATTAAAGGAATTTCAAAATGAAACGCGAAAAATGGCCCAAAAATGTATACATAATTGTAATCTTACTGGTTATGACCGAATTTTTTTGGATTAATGCCAGTGGCTGGAACGATTATTCTGTACCTCTGCCAAACGGTTATGAACTCGTTCGGACAAATGCTCCCAGCATTTTCATATTTAGGCCTTACCGTGTGGAAGGCATTGTAGTGAAGAACAGTGCTGTTGTTCCACCTAAAATTACAGCTTTGGGTGTATTTGATGATATAGTATTTGGAAAAACAGAAGATTCGCCCGAAGCTGATGACTGGGGTCCGGCATCACCGGGCTTTTTCATCCTTGATACAAAGAACCATAAAGTACAATTGGGTTTGGACAAAGGCGAATGGCTAGAATCACTACAAAAAGAAGGTGTTGCCGAAGAGCCGTCTCTTGAAAAACCTTCAAGAAATTTTCAAGGTGTTGAGAATCCCAAAGTTATTCCACCGGAAGAAGAAATAAAAAGGTTAGAATCTGAAATTGAAGTGCTTAAACTTATTATTTT
>Ga0315554_1001686_pt1 | contig 13019 bp, 11 predicted proteins | sample SalMarSW160370MG_FD_202114 | JGI IMG/M metagenome (GOLD analysis project Ga0315554, IMG submission 202114) | Salt marsh sediment microbial communities from the Plum Island Ecosystem LTER, Massachusetts, United States - Salt Marsh Sediment SW1603-70 ... | reverse complement strand
CTACTCCTTGCGCTCGCCCTTCTTCTGCCCGCCATCCACACGCCGGCCTTCGCCCAGGGCAGCACCTACTACGTCGCCACCACGGGCAGCGATGACACCGGCGACGGCTCGCTGAGCAACCCCTGGGCCACGCCGGGCTACGGCTCGCGACAGCTCCAGCCGGGCGACACGCTGATTATCCTGGGCGGGCGCTACATCCTGAGCCAGTACGACGAGGACATCATCGTGCCGCCGTCGGGCGCGGCGGGCGCGTGGGTCACGGTGCGGGGCGAGGCGGGCAACCGCCCCGTGCTGGCCGGACGCGACAACCTGTACTCCGCCGTGGATTTGTCCGGGAAGAGTTACGTGCGGCTGGAGAACCTGGAAATCACCCACGACGACCAGGCAACAGGCATGACGGCCTGGTTCCGCACCGGCATCAACTTGACCGGCGCGCCGTGCAGCCACATCGTCATCAAGGACTTGTACGTTCACCACATCGACGAGGGCGGGCTGGACATCCAGGACGTGGACGACCTGCAGGTGCTGGACTCGCGCTTCGAGTACTGCGGCTTCGGGGCCATCCTGGGGCCGGAGGGAGAACATGGCGGCGTGCGCAACCTGCTCATTCAGGGCTGCACCCTCTCCTACGGCGGCCACTACTACCAGGGCGGCGATGGCTCGGACCGCCCCTACGACCGCCCCGACGGGTTCGGCATCGAGCCGTCCGACGGGCCTATCACCATCGAGGACACGGTCGCGGCCCACAACTACGGCGACGGCCTGGACTCCAAGGCGAACAACACGACCATCCTCCGCTGCATCGTGGCGAACAATTCGTGCGACGGCGTGAAACTGTGGGGCGGGGGCAGCCGCGTGGAGAACACGCTCATCTATGGGCGCGGCGACGGCGACCCCGATGTCACGCCCTGGGCGGCGGTGGTCATCGGCACCGAGCAGGTCAACGCGGCATTCGACCTGGTCAACGTGACGGTGGATGACACGCTGGGCGGCAACTATCTCATGTACGCCCAGTACGACGAGTGGAATGTGCCCATCACGCTGACCCTGCGCAACTGCATCTGGCGCGGGGTGGACGCGCCCATCTTCGTCGCCGGGGCGTCCACGCTGGTTGCAGACCACAACCTGTTCTACATCCCCGACAGCCCGGACGAGGTGTTCGAGCACGGCAGCACCACCTACACCTCCGCCACCATCGGCACGCTGGGTACGGGCAGCCTGTACGGCGACCCTGAGTTCGCCGCGCGCGCCTGGGGAACCGACGGCGACTACCACCTGCTGCCCGACAGCCCGGCCATTGACGCAGGAACGGCCACCGGCGCGCCCTCGGACGACCTGGACGGAAACCCGCGGCCCTCCGGCCTCGCGCCCGACCTGGGGGCCTACGAGCAGCAGCAGGGGACCTTGTCGGTGTCGCTGGCGGCGGGCTGGAACCAGGTCTCGGTGCCTGTCGTCCCAGACAGCACCGCCATCGCCGATTTCCTAGCCTCGGTTGACGGCCAGTACATCATCGTCCACGCCTGGCATGCCGCAGGGCAGGCATGGAAGTCCTACGACCCCGCCCTGCCCCCCGAAGCCAACACCCTGCACACTTTGGACGAGAAGACCGCCTTCTGGATTCTCATGTCCGAGGCGGCAACCCTGACCGTGGACGGCGCGCCGCCCACCACCACCGACCAGACGCTGCACGCCGGCTGGAACCTGGTAGCCTACCCCTCCGCTGCCGCGCGGCCCGTGGCCGATGCGCTGGCGAGCATCGCAGGCCAGTACGACCGCGTCTGGGCCTACCACGCCGACGACGCCGCAGACCCCTGGAAACTGTACAACCCCGCCGCGCCGGCCTACGCCAACGACCTGGCGGGCATGGAGCCGGGCCGCGGCTATTGGGTGCGTGCGACGGAGGGGTGTGTGTTGACGGTGGAGTACTGAGGCGACTAGGTGCGGTTGCCTCCTTGGGGCTGAAACGAACTAGTCTCCCATCGCCTTGCTCATGGCCGACAAGCAGTGCCCGTAGGGGCCAAAGACGGTTGCTGGATGTTGTGATGGCGTGCTTCGCGCGCCGCTAAACCTCAAGGCCCGCACTGCTTGCCCAACGCAGTCCTCGACGGTGAAAGCGGCTTTCACTTTCGGACGACCGCCTCGGCCAGGATGCACAAGATTTCATACATCATGGTGGCGGCGACCAGAGCTGTGTTGCCGGAGGGGTCAAAGGGCGGCGATACTTCGACCACGTCGCCGCCCACCAGGTTGAGACCGCCCAGTCCCCGCAGCAGCGCCTGCGCCTCGATGGGAGTCAGCCCGCCCACTTCGGGCGTCCCCGTGCCGGGAGCGAACGCCGGGTCCAGGCTGTCCACGTCGAAAGAGATATAGGTAGGGCCATCTCCCACCACGCGCCGCGCCTCGGCAACGACGGCACCCACGCCCATTCTGGCGAACTCCTCGATGAAGATGACGCGCATGCCAGATTCTGCGGAGAAAGTCCATCCTTCCTCTGAGTCCTGAGCGCCGCGAATGCCAATCTGCGCCGTCCTCCTTGGGTCGAGGAGTCCTTCTTCTGCGGCGCGCCGGAAGGGAGTGCCGTGGGTGAATCTGCAGCCAAATTCCTGGTCGCAGGTATCGGTGTGAGCGTCGACGTGCACCAGACCGACGGGCCTCTCGGCGGCTATGGCGCGCAGAATCGGCAGGGTGATGGAGTGGTCGCCTCCCGCGCTCAACGGCACCGCGCCTGCGGCATGCACTTTGCGGTAGAACTCCGCAATGTCGGCATGACTCTCCTCGAGGGAGAAGGGGTTGGAAATGGGAACGTCGCCCATGTCGGCAACGCGGCAGAGTCGGTACGGATTCGTTCGGGTGACATGGTGGATGGCGCGGAGCAGGCTCGACATGTCGCGAATCTGTCGCGGCCCGTGACGCTGCCCCGGCCGGTTTTCCGCCCCGCCGTCGAAAGGCACGCCGACGACAGCGATGTCAAGGTGGGACGGGTCGCGAACCAGGGGCGTGCGCATGAAGGTTGGGATGCCGCCGTAGCGTAGCGCCGACTATCCGTCGTCGAATTCTCTCATGGTTCTGCCCTCCTCGAAAAGCGATTGCAGAGAATCTGCTTTGTTCCGGAGAACCGTGGGCGAGCGTCGCACGCCCGCACTGCACGCCATTATACCAGTGGCAATCCCCGGTGACCAACGCTCCTTGCGGTTCGTGTTTGACGCCCAAGAGAAGATACGCTACCCTTCGCATCAAACCATCGGCACGGCTTCCCCCGACGCCGAGAAGAAAGACGAAGCAGAGGAGGGAGAGATGAGGAGATACGCGATACCTGGTCTGGTCACAGCATTGCTTGTCCTTGCCGCGACCGGCTGCGGGTCGGCGCCAGCGCCCACTCCCACGACCAAGCCGCCGCCCCCCACAGTCCCGCCGCCCACGGCCACGAAGAAGCCACCCGAGCCAACGCCCGTACCGCCCTCACCGACGCCCGTGCCCCCTGAGGCCACAGCGGAGCCGCCTCCGTCCATCCCCGAACCTGTCCTGGCCATCACGAGCAGCGCGTTCCAGCACGAGGGCGACATTCCCATCCAGTACACGTGCTTCGGGCAGAACATCTCACCGGCCCTGGAGTGGTCTGGCGTGCCGGACGGGGCGCAGAGTCTGGCGCTGCTGGTGGACGACCCCGACTCGGTGCCGCCGGGCTTCGTTCACTGGGTCATCTTCAACATTCCGCCTGCGGCCACCGGGCTGCCGGAGGACGTGCCCGCAGGCCCCACCTTGCCCGATGGTTCGCGGCAGGGGAGCAACGCCTTCGCGCCATACGGAGCGGGCACGTTCCCAGGTGGCGCGGCCATCAAACTGGTGGGCTACGACGGGCCGTGCCCTGGCGGCCAGCACCGCTACGCCTTCACCCTGTACGCCCTGGACACGCTTCTGGATGTGCCGGCGGAGGCCACTGGGGCGCAAGTGGTGGAGGCCATGCAGGGCCACGTTCTAGCGCAGGCGCAACTTGTCGGCTTGTTCACCCCGCCCCAATAGGGGTGGTGTCCCGGCTGGAAAGCGTACCAGAAGTCCTTATCTGAAAACTGAGCGGCCGCGACAGGCCCTGCGCAACGCGCACATCAAACGCACAGGAGGTTTGTATGCCGGACATCTTTGTCATTCTCGCGTGGGTCGGAGCCATTGCAGGAGCATACGTGCTGCTCTTCTGGGTACTCGCCTGGTGGGCGCGGCGCACGCCCAATGACGTTGACGACGTGGTCGTAGGGGTGCTCCAGTGGCCCGTCGTTGTCTTCCTTGTGCTGACCGCCATTATCGCCCTGACAAACCGGAGCGCGCTGTCCGACTCGGTCAAGAACCCCGTGGCAGACGTGGGCAACATCCTGCGCATCGGCGTGACCACCTGGGCTGTGTGGCGGCTGACGCGGGACACCATTCTGTACTATGGGCGGCAGCTGGCAAAGCGTAGCGAAGCCAGTTTCGACGATGTGCTCATCCCGGTGCTGGACGTGCTGTCGCCGGTGGTCATCGTTGGAGTCGCCGCCATTCTGATGCTCCGGCTTCTGGGGGCCGACATCTCGACAGTGGTGCTGACCACGGGCGGCGCGGCTGTTGTCGTCGGTCTCGCGCTGCGTGACACGCTGGGGAACATCCTGGGCGGGCTGACGCTCCTGATTGACACGCCGTTCCGGTTCGGAGACCTGATTGTGTGGGATGGCGTCGTGTGCCAGATAAAGCGCATCGGCCTGCGCGTGACCACGCTCTACAACACCGAGGAGCACTCCGACATCTACGTGCCCAACAGCGTCCTGTCGTCGGGCAAACTGGCGAACCTGACCAGGCCCAGCCCAGACCTGCGAGTGTGCATCCCGGTGAAGGTGCCGGACAGCCTGGACACGGGTCGCGTCAAGGCGCTCCTGTACGAACTGGCGGATGCCAACCCCTACATCCTGGGAGACCTGTCCCTCAAACTGGCTGCCATGAAGAAGGCCCTGGAGTCGCTGAATCCGGCGTCGGACGAAGCCCGCCAGTTGAAGTGGGGGCTTTCGGCGCTTCGGCGGGAGCGCCAACTGGACCGCCGCCTGGCGCACATGACGGCGCTGCTGGATCGCCTGCTGGTGGTCACACGCGGCGCAGAAAAGGGCGGGCTGTCGGCGGAGGAGCGCGCCCGCATCGCTAAAGAACTGGCAACTTTGGACGAGTATGACGAGCAGGTGAAGAAAGCCATGCGCCTTTGGGCGCAGGCCCGCACCCGCGACCCTCAGTTGCGCCGCTTCCCGGAAGACCGCAAGCGTCTGTTGAGCGACGCTGAGAATCGGGTGTATGCCCTGGCGGGCCACCTGGACGACCTTCGGAATCACCTGAAGTCCGCAGGCCTGTACGAGACGCAGCGACTCGATGATATGGTGGTCGCGTTCCGCGACTGGCTGCCAACGCTGTTCAAGGCAGTCACCCCGGCCTGGAAGTATCCCTTCGTTGGCCTCACGGAGGGCGGCATCGCCGACATGACGGTGCAGCTGACCGTATACGTGGACGACATTCATCTGGAAGGGTTCCTGCGCCGACCACGGGTCGTCACAGCCCTCAGCGAGGCTGCCACGGCATACCTCTGCGAAGCCTCATCCACTATTTCAACAGCGGCATGACCCATCAGAGGAGAGCGCCATGACTCAGAAATCGGTCATCATCATCGGAGCCGGATTGGCGGGCCTGTCTGCGGGCTGCTACGCCCAAATGAACGGCTACCGGAGCCGCATCTTGGAACATAACAGTACGCCGGGCGGGGTGGTAGCGTGCTGGAAGCGCAAGGACTATCTTGTGGATGGGGGGATCCACTTCTACATGGGGCACAAGCCCGGCACGGCGCTGTACGAACTGTACCGCGAACTGGGCGTCGTCCAGGCCCACCGCTTCCTGGACATGACTGTCTACGGCCGGTTCACCGACGAGGCCAGCGGGCGCAGCGTCCTGGTTACTCGCGACCTGTCCCGCCTTGCCGCCGACCTGAAAGCACAGTCGCCGGGGGATTGCGGCATCGTGGACGAAATCATCGCCGGAGCCCGCGCCATGCGGGGGCTGGACATGAGCGAGGCCGGCATGAGCAAGCCGCCCGAACTGTCAAGCCTGCTGGGGCAATTGAAGGAATACTGGGGCATGCGCCGCTTGCTGCGCTACATGACGGGCCGGTATGCCAAGCCTGTCGCCGAGTACGTGCGCGACGTGAGAGACCCGTGGCTGCGCGAGTGCCTGAAGGGCATGTTCCTGCCGGAGGTTCCCGTCTGGTTTCTGTTTATGCTGCTCGCCCTGCTTGCAGACGGTCAGATAGGGCTGCTGGATGGAGCCAGCGGCGACTTCGTCCTCTCCATCGAAGAGCGGTACAAGGCGCTGGGCGGGCAGGTCACCTACGAGGCCACCGTAGAGGAGATTCTGGTGGAGGGCAGCCGCGCCGTGGGCGTGCGCCTCGCCAATGGCAGCGAACACCGCGCCGACGCGGTCATCTCCGCCGCCGACGGCTACAGCACCCTGTTCGAATTGCTGGGCGGGCAGTACGTGGACCGGAAGACAGAACAGCGATACCGGGAATGGCCGCTCATTCGCCCGATGGTCATGGTCAGCTTCGGCATCGCGCAGGCGTTTCCAGACGAGCCCTGGATGAGCATCGTCATGCTGGGGCGGCCCCTGGTCGTGGGCACTGAGGCCGTCAGCGGCCTCATGGTGCGCATGTTCAATTACAGCCAGCGGTTCGCGCCGCCGGGCAACACCGTGGTCCAGGTCTCGTTCGAGACCGAGTGGGACTTCTGGAGCCAACTGCGCGAGGACCTCCCGCGCTACCGGGCCGAAAAGGAGCGTGTCGCTGCAGAAGTGCTGGAACGGCTCGAGGCCCACTATCCCGGCATCGCGTCTCACGTGGAGATGATAGATGTGGCGACGCCCTACACCACGTGGCGCTACACGCGGAATTACAAGGGAGCCTACATGGGCTGGCTGCCGACGCCGAAGGCGCTCACCACGCAAATCAGGCGCACCCTGCCGGGCCTGGACGGCTTCTACATGGCCGGGCAGTGGGTGATGCCGGGAGGCGGCGTTCCGGCCACGCTCTATTCGGGGTGCCATGCGGTGGAACTGCTCTGTCACCACGACCGGAAGCCGTTCGTGACGGACTCACCGTGAGCGACAAGCGGGCGGTGGCGCAATTTGCCAAACTCGGCTGGTGCTCGTATTCTTAGGGGCAGCGGCAGAAGCATCGAAACAGCCGCTCAGGAGCCTTGTTACGTGAACACACCCAACGGACCTGACACAGAGCGAAATCGCTCCGCGTCGAGAGAATCGAAGACAACCCTGGGCAGTACCGTCCGGGACGTGTTGGAGACGGTCATTCCGGCCGTTCTCCTGGCGCTCCTCATCAGCCACTTCGTGGCGCAGGGGACCCACGTGTACGGCCAGAGCATGGAGCCGAACCTGCACACCGACCAGCGGGTCATCATCGAGAAGGTGAGTTACCGACTCCACGCCCCAAGGCGCGGCGACGTCGTGGTCATCGATGTGGACTTCTCCGACATCCCGCTTATCAAGCGTGTGATTGGCCTCCCAGGCGAAACGGTGGAGATCCGAGACGGCCAGGTGCTCATCGACGGCAAGCCGCTGCAGGAACCGTATCTGTCCCACGTGTTCCAGCCGGACTACGGCCCGACCCTGGTGCCCCCAGGCTATATCTTCGCCATGGGGGACAATCGCGGGCAATCCAGCGATTCGCGCGCCCACGGGCCGTTTCCCGTGAGCAGCATTATCGGGAGGGCGTGGCTCTCCTATTGGCCGCTGCAGGACGTGGGTCTGGTGAAATAGGACGGCACCGCTGCCCCCAATGAGCAACGGCCGCGAACGTTCGCGGCCTTCTTACTTTCTATGTCCCCCTTCAGGGGCAGACTTCAGCACCCCACTCCACTTCCGGCAGGTGCCATCGCGTGCTACGACTCGCCTCCTGGCTTTGGGTGTGGCGGAGATTCACAACACTCCCCCTGTGTCTTCAACTCGTTTACTCTGCGCAGCGCATCCCTAGCAAGAACGGGGACATCTGCGCGCGCCGTTGCCCCTTCCAGGGCGTGTAGCAGTGCCATCAGTTCGTCTGCAATCTCCTCACAGCAGTGTATCAGTTGGCGGATCGTATGGTGTGCGCCGGTCCGAATCAACACCGACTCCGAATGCTGCGCCAGTGCCTCAAGCAGATGGCACAGCCCCTCGACTTCCAGGTTGACCAGTCCTTCCGCCGCAAGCCACCGTATGTCGCCGTGGTCGTCCTCCAGAAGTCTGACCAGAACAGGGCCTGCCTCCGGGTCCCCTATGGCGCTCAGTGCTTTCGTCGCTTCCCAGCGAACATGCTCGTTCTTGCTCGACAGCGTGGCTACCAGGACGGGGATAGCCTCCCTGCCCATTTCCACCAGTGCCAGTCGCGCGCGCTCGCGTTCGAATCCATCGTGGCTGGCGAGTTCTCTGGCCAGTGCGTCAGCCTGCTCAGGAGCAATTCGTTCTTGGCCGTTGTCTTCAGGTATCTGAGATGTCTTTGTCACGTGTCTTCATCCTTCGTGTGTTCATTTGCCAAGTGCATCCAGACAGTGCCATCCCGCAAGGGGATGCCCAGAGTTGTGGACCACAACCCCAGTACGTTGTGCCCGTAGTACCAGTCGAGAATCCCGTCGACAACGCCGTTCATCGCGCCGACGAGTGGTGTCCACATCGCGTTTCCTGCGAAATGCACCATGGGGAGCCAAAAGCATGGTCCCCGCCGCCAATCTGCAACAGCGGACGTGTCAGGGCGTGGTGCCCGACGAAAACCATGAACCGAACGGGAGTGTCACGTATTCAGACTGGCGGAGTAGTGCCCACAGTGTAGCAGATAATTGCTGGGGTGTCAAGGTTTTTTTGGAAACCCGCGCGGCGCAGAAAAGCCGCACGGGTTTCGTGCGGCTTCTGTCACTCTGGTGCGGTGGCCACTCGATGTGGATGGTCTCCGGTGGAAGGTGTTGAGTGGTCGACTTCGGCACCCTACTCCACGCGGATGACTTCCTCAGGGCAGCCATCGGCTGCATCCTGGACGCAGTCCCTCAGGTCTTCCGGAACTTCGCCGACGCCGAGTTCGCCGCCAACGCGGTACTTTTCCGTGATGTCGGTGAGCCCGTCGTCGAGGTTCTCTTCGAAGACCTCTTCGCAGTCGCTCCAGCAGGCCCCGCAGGAAATGCAGTTCTCACGGTCAACAGTGACTTTCATTGTCTCAACCTCCGTACGAACGTGAACGATTGTGGGAGGAGCACCAGCGCGCCTCCAAGAGCAAACTCTACTCGATTCGCGCTCTTTGTCAAGTAGCCGCCGATCTTCAGTATGGCATCCGCCAACTCGCTCTACGGGCTGCGTCAGGTATGGAAACCTGACCTGCGGATTGAGGTTCAGCCCCGCACTGCCAACCCTCACGCAGGGCGACGCGTGCGTCGCCCCCACCGGTCACACATTACGCGACAACGCAGCGATTCGGTAGGGGCGCACGGCGGTGCGCCCTCCGACGTACGGCCATGGGATTCTTCGCCGACTGCACACCCCCGTGCTTGGATTCGAGTTGTCAAACCCCCATTCCGTGCTACAATACCCTGGCAGGTCTTCAGAGAAAGGAGCGCGACCGTGGAAACCCGATCGTTTGGAAAGACCGGCGCCGAACTGCCGATACTCAGCCTGGGGTGCCAGCGTCTGGTAGACGAAGAAGGGTGCAGCGAAGAGCAGGCCGTCGAGATTCTGAACACGGCCATCGACCGCGGCATCCGCTACTACGACACGGCCTGGGTTTACTCTAACGGCCAGAGCGAAAAGCGCGTGGGCCTGGTGGCCAGGCACCGCCGTGATGAAATGTGGATTGCCACCAAGGTCTGGGACGTGACTCGCGACGGCGCGCGCCGCCAGTTGGAGCAGAGCCTCGCCCGCTTGCAGACGGATTACGTGGACGAGTGGCGCTTGCACAACGTCTACGACTTCGCGCGGCTGAACGCCATGACCGGGCCGGGCGGCGCGCTGGAGGCAGCAGTCCAGGCGCGGGACGAGGGACTGGTGCGCTACATCAGCATCTCCGGCCATACGGACCCGCAGGTGCAGGTTGAGGCGCTGCGGCGGTTTCACTTCGACACGGCGTTGGTGGCGGTCTCGGTGCTGGACCACTTCATTTACTCCTTCGCCGAGGAGTTCCTGCCCTTCGCCCAGCAGCGCGGCGTCGGCGTGGTGGGGATGAAAATCTTCGCCTACAAGGGCCTGGGCAACGTGGCCGACCGTGCGCTGCAGTACGCCCTGGCCCTGCCGCTGACCACTGTCATCGCGGGGTGCTCGAAGATGTCGGAACTGGAAGCCGACCTGGCCGTCGCCGAGAACTTCAAGCCGATGACCGGCCCGGAGCGGCTGGCCTTCCTCCGGGAGATGCTGCCCCTGGTGAAGCCGGAGAACATGCCCTGGAAAGCGGCGGACTGGGAAAATCCGACGGAGTGGAAGCCGCGCAGGGAGCCGTGGGGGTTCATCGAGTAGGATGTCCCCGTCTGTCGAGGAGAAAGGAGCGCCCGTGGCACAACGGAAGATTGCACCTTACGGCTCGTGGAAGTCGCCCATCACCGCCGACCTCATCGCCTCCAAGATGATTCGTCTGGCGGCCATCGCCCTGGACGGCGAGGACGTCACCTGGTTGGAGATGCGCCCCTCTGAGGGCGGGCGCTATGTCATCGTGCGCTGCACTCCCGATGGGAAGACCGCCGATGTGAACCCGCCTCCCTTCAACGCCCGCACGCGGGTTCACGAGTACGGCGGCGGCTCCTATCTGGTGCACGACGGCACCGTCTACTTCTCCAACTTCGCCGACCAGCGGCTCTACCGCCAGTCGTCAGGCCGCGCGCCCGAGCCTGTCAGCCCTGACGCCGCGTTTCGCTACGCCGACGGCGTCGTGGACGTGCGTCGCAACCGCATCATCTGCGTGCGGGAAGACCACACCCACAGCGACCGCGAGGCTGTGAACACGGTGGTCGGCCTTGCCCTGGACGGCAGCGGACGGATGCAGGTGCTCGCGTCCGGCAACGATTTCTATTCGACGCCCCGCCTCAGCCCCGACGGCACGCGCCTCTGCTGGCTCACCTGGAACCACCCGAACATGCCCTGGGACGGCACGGAACTGTGGGTGGCCGGCGTGAAGCCTGATGGTTCTCTTGACAAGGCTGCGCTCGTGGCGGGCGGGCGCGAGGAATCCATCTTCCAGCCAGAGTGGTCGCCCGATGGGGACCTCTACTTCGTGTCGGACCGCACCGGCTGGTGGAACCTGTACCGCTGGCGCGGGGGCGCGGTGGAGCCCTGCACAAAGATGGAAGCGGAGTTCGGCCTGCCCCAGTGGACGTTCGGCATGCGTACCTACGGGTTCGAGTCGGCAGAGCGCATCATCTGCACGTACATAAAGGATGGCGTCTGGCATCTGGCAAGCCTGGACACCGCCACGTGCAAACTCACACCCATGGCCACCCCCTACACGTTCATCGGCGGCCTCAAGGCCGGCCAGGGGCGCGCCGTCTTCGTCGGCGCATCGCCGACCGATTTTGCCGCCATCGTGCGGCTGGACCTCGGCACAGGGAAGTCCGAAATCCTGCAGCGCGCCTCGGACATGCAGGTTGACCCCGGCTACATTTTCGCTCCAGAGGCCATCGAGTTCCCGACAGAAGGCGGGCTTACGGCTCACGCCCTCTTCTACCCACCCAAGAATCACGACTACCAGGGCCCTCCGGGCGAGAGGCCGCCGCTTCTTGTCATGAGCCACGGCGGGCCTACCGGCGCCGCAGATGCCGCGCTCTCGCCTGGAATCCAGTACTGGACGAGCCGAGGGATTGCCGTGGTCGACGTGAACTACGGCGGCAGCGTGGGCTACGGGCGCGAGTACCGCGAGCGGCTGAACGGCCAGTGGGGCGTCGTAGACGTGAACGACTGCGCCAACGCTGCGCTGCACCTTGCACGGCAGGGGCGCGTGGACGGCAACCGCCTAGCCATCCGAGGCGGCAGCGCAGGCGGCTATACCACCCTGGCCGCCCTTACCTTCCGTGATACCTTCAAAGCGGGGGCCAGCCATTTCGGCGTCAGCGACCTGGAGGCGCTGGCGGTCGAAACCCATAAGTTCGAGTCGCGCTATCTCGACGGCCTTGTAGGGCCGTATTCGGAGCGCCGCGACCTGTACGTGGCCCGCTCGCCCCTTCACCACGCCGAGAAACTCTCGTGCCCCGTCATCTTTCTGCAGGGGCTGGAGGACAAGGTAGTGCTACCCAACCAGGCGGAACGGATGGTGGAGGCGCTGCGGAACAAGGGCATCCCGGTGGCCTATCTGCCCTTCGAGGGCGAGCAGCACGGCTTCCGCAAGAGCGAGAACATCCAGCGCGCCCTGGAGGCGGAGGCCTACTTCTACTCGCGCGTCTTCGGCTTCGACCTGGCCGACGATGTCGAGCCGGTGGAGATTGTGAATTTGTAGGCCAGTGCCGGGGGTTGTACGCGCCTCGTGTGCCCCACTGCGGGTCCGCCGGCAAGCAGATTGTGGCCATGCTTGATGCACTTCAACACATCCGTTGGGGCAGCCTCGCCCGTGGTGCGGGTTGGCGGCCCGTAGAACAGGGCGAGGCATTTCCAGCCATGCGTCGTTTCCACGGAGCCTGTGTGGAGTCAGCAGGCATCTAATAGCCGGAGACCCTGTCGCGAAATGTCGTCGCCCCTACACACCCCCGGCCTTATCTGCCGATGACATGACGCTCAATTTGCGCCAAATCTAGGTCGGGAGTCTTGGCTATGGGCTTTGGCCGGGGGCCATTTTGCATGCGGGGCGGTTGGAACGATGAGAGGCACCTCGGAGACCCCCGAGGTCTCTGAGTTTGCGCCCCACCCCGATTTGACAGAAACGAGAAAGTGTGGTATAAACTACCTGTAGGTTGAGTAAGTGTGAGAAACGACTGGCAAGGCTTGAGCCGCTGGAGTGCTACACTGACTCCAGAGGCTCT
>Ga0315554_1001682_pt1 | contig 13031 bp, 13 predicted proteins | sample SalMarSW160370MG_FD_202114 | JGI IMG/M metagenome (GOLD analysis project Ga0315554, IMG submission 202114) | Salt marsh sediment microbial communities from the Plum Island Ecosystem LTER, Massachusetts, United States - Salt Marsh Sediment SW1603-70 ... | reverse complement strand
TGCTCCCCATGCCATTTAGTAAGCGGCTTCGGAGGTGCTGGTGCTTTCAGCGATGGCAAACTGACATTGTCGACCGAAGTAGGCGGCCGGCTCAAGGAACTGATCGGCTTAGACCAAGCCCAAGCACTAATAGATTATGTTGATTCTATCTATCTCAAATTTGGTGCCCCTCCCAAGGTTTATGGAATGGGGGGAAATACAGCTGAACTGGAGCGAGAGGCTGCCTCGGTCGGGCTCACGTTAACCCCTGTTAAATTGCGTCACTTGGGGACAGAACTTTGTCACGAAACATTAAAGGCTATGCAAAATTACCTGTCATCTAAATTAGACATAAGGCTGGGAACAACAATTAAGAATATTATAGTTGACGATGGCGCAGTCAAAGCTGTTGAAACCAGCGATGGTGAAAGCTTAAGCTGTCGCTACTTAATCTTAGCACCGGGAAGGGAGGGGTCAGAATGGCTATGCAATGAAGCCGATAGGCTTAAACTAAGTCTCTATTCTAACCCTGTAGATGTGGGTTGCCGCATCGAAGTACCAATGACAACCATGGAGAAGCTAACTTCGACATTGTATGAATCAAAACTCGAATTTTATTCCAAAAGTTTCAATGACCGGGTTAGAACATTCTGCATGTGTCCTGGAGGCGAGGTAATTATGGAGTCCACAGGCGGCTCCGACCCTGTGATTACAGTCAATGGCATTGGTTATATTAAACCCAAGACAAAAAATACTAACTTCGCCATTTTAGTGAGCACCACCTTCACCGAGCCTTTCCATGAACCTATTGCCTATGGTAAGTATCTGGCGAGGCTAGCTAATGTCCTTAGTGGCGGTGTGCTAGTACAGAGATTGGGAGACTTAATGGATGGTCATCGCTCTACACAAGTCCGTCTTCAGGATAGTCCCATTGAGCCAAGCTTAGAAGTGGCAACCCCCGGAGATTTGAGCTTCGCTCTCCCTTATCGCTATCTCAAGAGTATAGTGGAAATGCTTCAAGCTATGGACAAACTGGTTCCGGGCGTCGCTTCTCCATATACTTTGCTTTACGGGATAGAGGTTAAATTTTACTCCAGTCAGTTAAAGTTGACCCCTTGCTTAGAGACAGAGGTCGGTAATATATTCGCTGCTGGCGATGGCGCCGGTGTCAGTCGAGGCTTGGTCCAAGCTTCAGCCTCCGGTATAGTGGCAGCTAGGGAGATATTAAAACGGTTAGGGAAAAAGTCTTCTCCAACAACGTGAAGTATCCCACTTTTTTTGGCATCGACTTGACTTCAACAGAAGCCAAACCTAGCGCGTGTTTAGGATTGGATAGTAAATCGCAACTTGTTTACCTTGGCTTCTTAACAGAGAATAGAGATATCGTCACTCTGCTAAATTTCTATTTACCTCAAGTAATAGCCATCGATGCCCCCTTGAGCTTGCCACTGGGGTTATGTTGTCTTGAGGAAGGTTGTCCTTGCAAGCCAAAATTCCCAAGGAAGAACAGGCAATGTGACCAGGAACTGAGGCAACAAGGAATTCCTTGTTACCCCACTAGTAAGAAGACTTTTATCAAGGATTTGATCTACCGTGGCATTGAGCTCAAAACTAGCATTGGCCGCGAGATGAAGCAAGCTGGTCAAGTTATTGAGGTCTATCCCTTCGCTAGCAAAGTCCGCCTTTTTGGGAAAAACATACCCCGGAAAACTACCAAGCAAGGAATGAGCTTCCTCAGGGATAAGCTAGAAAACATTCTACCTGGTCTTAAGCCCCATTCAGACACATTCGGCCACGACCTGTGCGATGCCGCAATGGCAGCTTACACTGCTTTGCTCTATCACCAAAATAGGGTGGATGCTTTAGGTAATAATGCAGAGGGACTAATTTTCATCCCAATTTGACGTTCACCTTCTCTCTTGCTAAACTACAACAGGAGGTGAAATGGAATTAACTTTAAGCGTTATCAAAGCGGACGTCGGCGGCTATGTCGGACATTCTTCCAGCCACCCCGATGTAATACAAAAGGCTAAGGAAAAACTGGAACATGCCCACGGCCAGGGGCTACTCATAGACTATCACGTTACAGTTTGTGGCGATGATCTCCAGTTGATAATGACTCACCGACAGGGTGAAGATAGTGAACAAATCCACAAGTTAGCCTGGGATACATTTGTGGAATGCACCGATGTAGCTAAGAGCTTGAAGCTACATGGTGCCGGGCAGGACCTTCTAGCTGATGCTTTCTCCGGTAATGTCAAGGGGATGGGACCTGGCACGGCTGAAATGCAATTTTCCGAGCGCCAGGCTGAAACCATAATCATATTCATGGCGGATAAGACGGCGTCTGGCGCCTGGAATTTGCCGCTATACAAAATATTTGCTGACCCTTTCAACACCATTGGGCTAGTTATTGCCTCTAATATGCACTCCGGCTTCACATTTGAAGTCCACGACGTCAAAGAGCACAAAAAAATCAGTTTTAACGCTCCCGAGGAGATCTACGACATGCTGGTTTTTCTTGGCGCACCAGGACGCTATGCCGTTAAAGCGGTGTACCATAAAGAGAGTGGTGAAATCGCTGCCGTCTCCTCTACTCAAAGATTGTCTCTCATGGCAGGCAGATACGTAGGCAAGGACGACCCCGTCTGCATCATTCGCTCCCAGGGAAAGTTTCCCGCCGTGGGTGAAATACTGGAACCTTTTGCATTTCCTCACATAGTAGAAGGCTGGATGAGAGGCTCGCACCACGGCCCGTTAATGCCGGTAGCCGTCCGGGAAAGCAATCCTTGCCGCTTCGACGGTCCACCACGAGTGATAGCTGCTGGTTTCCAAATTGCTAATGGCAAGCTTGTTGGGCCTCGTGACCTTTTCGATGACCCTGCTTTCGATGAGTCTCGTCATCAAGCAAATATTATGGCGGATTTCCTGCGCCGAATGGGTCCATTTGAACCACATCGCCTGCCGCTTGATGAGATGGAATATACCACCATGCCCGAAGTGGCAAAGAAGCTGGCACCAAGATTTCAAGACATCTAACGACAGAATGCCGAAGCTTCTCGTAGCTACCTCCAATCCAGGGAAAATCAGGGAATATCGCTTTCTCCTGGATGGTCTTGGTTACCAAATAACCACGCTGGCCGAAGAAGGAATAGCAAAAATCGTCACCGAGTCAGGGAGCAACTACGAACAAAATGCTCGGTTGAAAGCCATTACTTATGCCAAATTAAGCCAGCTCACCGCTCTTGCCGATGACTCAGGGCTGGAGGTGGATGCCCTCAATGGTGAGCCGGGCGTTATGTCAGCCCGCTTTGCCGGTGAAGCTGCTACTGATGCAGAGAAAGTAAGCCTTCTCTTAGCTAAACTTAACGGCGTTCCCTGGGAGAGACGAACAGCCTGCTTTAAGTGCGTTATTGCTATAGCTAGTCCAGGAGGCCGTGTAGAGTTATGCTATGGGGAGTGTCATGGCATGATTGCCCTTGAGGCCAAGGGGAAAAATGGTTTCGGCTATGACCCTATTTTTTTCCTCCCCGAGCTAGGTAAGACCATGGCTGAACTTCCATTTGAGATGAAAAATCAAGCCAGCCACCGTGCCCGAGCAAGTCAGAAGGCACGTCAGGTACTACAGCAACTCCACATCTGACTTGTTTCAAATCATTTTGTAAACTCCCTCCCCGAGTTGGAATTGGGAATAATACGCATAAACAGCGAGACTTTCGACAATATTTGACAATATTTATGGAATATTTAAGGAAAAACTATTGACATTCGAGCAACGATAGCTTATTCTTTAACAAAAAGGGAGGTGAACAGATGCAAGCGTACTGTATGAAATGCCGCGCCAAAAGGGAGATGAAGAATCCCAGAAGCATAATCATGAAGAACCGCAGGCCGGCCACTCAAGGCGTATGTCCCGTGTGCGGGACCAAGATGTTCAGAATCGGGAAGGCTTAAAGCTAATATCGTAGGTAGCAGAACCACTGAAAGGCTGGGTATCTACACAAGAGATGCCCAGCCTTTCATTATCGGCCATATCTAGAGTTGTGGGCATGCTCGTCCACAGTAAAAATCGCTTCTGAATTGCTTAGTGGAATCTAATTTAGTTACCCCTGAAAAACTGCATTTTCATAGGGTACCGGTTACCCCCAAAGTTATTAAAAGCACTACGACGCCAGCCACAATTACACCTATCCCAACGGCGGGGAAAGCTTTCCTCCAATCCATGCCCACTAGCCAGGCCAGAATAGTTCCCGTATATGCTCCGGTGATAGGCAAAGGTATAGCCACAAACAAGGTCAATCCCCAGAAGCCATATTTCTCTACTTTCGGCTTACCTCTTTTCCTCAAGCTATCCAGATACTTGTCGAACAACGGGATTCGGTACAGGAACTTATCGTAAAAGAGGCGTAAAGCAAAGAAGACAGGGAAAAATATCAGGACGTTAGCAATAACCGCCATAAGGAAGACAGACCATGGGGGTAGCCCCAAAGATATGCCTACCGGTATACCACCCCTTAATTCACTAATGGGCGAAACGGTGGCTAGTAGAGTCAGAGCTATTTCCCTTGTCATTATATGCTTCCAAAACAGCGTTGCTTATGACCAGGAAGCATAGTTTAACATATGTTATTATACCGTGTGATTGTTGCCAATCACTTAATTCCGTGCTATCTTCTATTTAACTTATTTAAGACAGGCAATGCACACGAAAAGACTATTTGGGACCAGCGGCATCCGGGGCGTAGTCAACCGGGATTTACCGCCTGATTTCTGCCGCCAGATTGCCTTAGCCATAGGCACTACCTTGCCTCCGGCCTCCACAGTTTGTATCGCTACCGACACCAGAATAAGCAGGGATGTGATTAAGGAGGCAGTTACTGCGGGCTTGCTTTCCAGTGGCATAAACGTAGTTGATCTAGGCATTTTGCCTACCCCGGCGCTGGCATTGCTCACCCGGGAATCGGGCTTCGCCGCTGGAATTATGGTCACAGCTTCCCACAACCCACCCGAGTTCAATGGAATCAAGCTCTTCACCGAGAATTCGCTGGGTTACAGCCAGGCTCAAGAAGCGGAGATAGAGAAAGCCTATTTTGAACAGAAATTCCGCCAGAGGAAGAGAGGAACCTTGAAGCAAGCACAGGATATGAAACAAAGATACCTTTCCTTTATTAAAGGCAAGCTTTCTCTGCCAGGATTTAATCACCGACTAAAGGTAGTCGTTGATCCCGGCAATGGTGCTGCCTCCAAGTTTGCCAGCTACATCTTTGTTCAGATGGGCCTTGACGTAACACCTGTAAATGACGAGCCCGATGGCCTTTTCCCAGGGAGAAGTCCCGAGCCGAAAGCAGATACCCTCCAGGGCACAGTTAATTTCTTGAGACAAAATAATGCTGACTTGGCTATTTGCTTTGATGGCGATGCCGACCGCGTTGTTTTCTGCGATAAAGAAGGTTTCCTCGGTTTCAACGAGCCTGTCGCCTTCATCTCGAGACTGGCCGTCAAGCGAACGGGGAAGAAAAAGATTGCCACCACCGTAGAAACTGGAACTCTTCTTGACCTGGCGGTGAAGGACCTTGGGGCGGAAGTGGTCAGAGGCAGAGTCGGTGATGTTCCCGTGGCTCATCTAGCCCACGAACTCGACGCCGCCTTGGGAGTGGAACAAGTTGGCGTCTATATTTTCCCCGAGCTGGGCTACTACCCCGATAGCATTTTCGCCTCACTCTTCTTGTTAAGTCAGCTAAGCGACGCCCATGAAATCAGGCAACTCTTCCAAGGTATTCCCAGACTATTCTTCGAAAAAGCAAAGGTTCCTTGCCCTAATGAACTTAAAGAATCAGTCATGGCCCAGGTAAAGGAAAAGGCTCACCTTTTGGCCCCCGATGAGATAAATACTATTGACGGCCTGAGGCTGGAATTTCCTGACTCCTGGACGCTCATCAGGGCTAGTGGCACCGAGCCCCTCATCCGAGTAGTCTCCGAGTCAACTTCGCAGGCACAGACCGATGAGCTCATAAGCAAAGGCAAGAAACTTGTCCAAGGTCTGGTGGAGGCTAGCAGATGAAAGCTGTATTTCTCTGCGGAGGCCGTGGCAAGAGGATGTTTCCTATTACTGAAGACAAGTTCCTCCTTGATTTTCTCGGGAAACCGCTGCTCGAACATCAAATAAAAGTAGCCTGCGATGCAGGTTTAAGCCATTTTGTAATCATTGGGAATCCAGAAAACACAGCGAAGATAGAGCAAATAACCAAAAAAATTCCTGGGGTAAAAGTCGACCTTGCCCTGCAAAAGGAGTCCTCAGGCATCGCTGACGCTCTGAAAAGCGCCGAGCCCTTCTTGCACGGCCAGCTTCTGGTAATAAATCCCAACGATGTCTTCTCAAGCTCAGCATACACCAAAATTATCAGCGAAGCTGAAAAAGCCACTGCCTCCTCCTACATTCTGGGTTATCAAGTCCACCAACACTTCCCGGGAGGCTACCTCCAGGCAAATTCTCAAAATGAGCTACTACACATCGTGGAAAAGCCCAATCCCGGTGAGGAACCCAGCAACCTGGTAAACATCTTGATTCACTGCCATACCAAGACGGAGGAGCTCCTAAGCTATATTGAAACCGTACAGACTACCAGAGATGACGTCTATGAATGCGCCCTGGACAACATGGTGAAGGCAGGACTCAAGATCAAGGTAGTTCCCTACAGCGATTTCTGGGCGCCAATAAAATATCCCTGGCATATCTTCAAAGTAATGGAGTATTTTCTGGACAACGCCCAACGTTATATTGCCTCTTCAGCCCGCATCTCCGGGAAGGCGACCATCGAAGGAAACGTTATCCTGAGCGATAACGTCAGGGTATTGGAAAATGCTGTAATTCGAGGTCCTGTGTATATCGGGGCAAATTCCATCATTGGCAATAATGCCCTGGTGCGCGACTACAGCCATATCGGTTCCAGCTCTGTCATTGGCTATTCCACTGAAGTAAAGCACTCCTACATCGGAGATAATTGCTGGTTCCACTCCAACTATATCGGTGACTCCATAGTGGACGACAATTGCTCCTTGGGCGCCGGCACTGTGCTGGCTAACTTCCGCCTCGACGAAGGGAATATCCAGATAAAAGTCGGAAATAGTCTTGTAGATACCGGCCATGATAAACTAGGAGCAATTATGGGTCGAGGTTGCCGCGTCGGAGTAAATGCCAGCCTCATGCCTGGGGTTCGAGTAGGCCCTGATTCCTTCGTGGGCCCTCAGATATGCTTGCGCGAAGACCTGAGGGCAAATAAGACAGCTTTGCTTGAGTCCCGATACCAAATAGAGGACAACGAAATAAGCCTCGATGAAGGCAAAAGGCAAGAATTACTAAGAGGTTTACAGAGTTAATTGAGTTTGTTGTGTTTATTGAGTTGATACAGTGAAAATTACGACTTTCGAAGATATTAAAGCTTGGCAGGCGTCTAGGGTGCTGGCGAAAATGGTCTATGACGCTGTTAAATCTAACAAGGGCTCTAGCAATGATTATAAATTCAGAGAGCAGATTCAAAGTGCTACGGTCTCAATAATGTCCAATATAGCTGAAGGGTTCTCAAGACGGACAACAAAAGAGTTTATTCAATTCTTGTTCATAGCCAAAGGCTCAGCAGCAGAGGTCCAAAGCCAGCTTTATATTGCCTTAGACCAGGGATACATCAACCAAGAGAAGTTCAATGCGCTATATTCCAAATCTGATGAGGTAGCCCGCTTGCTGTCTGGCTTTATCCAGTATCTGCTAAAGGCCGAAGGGCAAAACCAAAAAACTCAACGCACTCAAAGAACTCAAGAAACTCAAAGAACTGAGGAGGAGTGGAGTAAGGGAGGGTAAGATGTGCGGTATCATTGGCTATTGTGGTCAGAAATCAGCAGTTCCCATTGTCCTTGAGGCTTTAAAGCATCTGGAATACCGGGGCTATGATTCAGCAGGCATAGCTTCTTTATACAATGGTAAGCTATTGATAAAGAAAGATGCTGGCAAGATTGACGAAGTCATCCAAAAACATGACCTGGCAAGCCTCCCCGGCATCGTTGCCATCGGGCATACCCGCTGGGCAACCCATGGTGGTGTCACTCAATCCAACGCTCACCCTCATTCCGATTGCGATGGCAGAGTGGCCGTAGTTCACAATGGCATAATTGAGAATAATCAGCAGCTCCGCCAGGAACTCACCAGAATAGGACACAAATTTACTTCAGAAACCGATACCGAAATCATCCCTCACCTCCTCGAAGATGAGCTCAAAAACGGATGTTCCCTGGAACAGGCTGTGTTAAACATCGCTCCAAGGCTTGAGGGCTCCTACGCCTTTCTGGTCATATCCCTTGATGACCCCGGCAAAATCATAGGCACAAGGAAGAGCATTCCCCTGATTGTGGGCACTGACGCTCCTGATTACTATGTTAGTAGCGACGCCCTGGCTTTCTCGCAATACACCAATCAGGTGATGAGTTTAGAGGATAACGAGGTGGTGATGCTAACACAAGAAGGAATCGAATTCTTCGATGCTCAGGGAAACAGGCTGGTTAAGCAAGTCAGGAAACTCGACCATAGTTGGGCTGAGAGCCATAAAGGAGGCTACCAGCATTTTATGCTCAAGGAGATAATGGAGCAGGCTCAGGTACTTAGCCAGATAGTCCATCAGGACGAGAAGAGATTCACCAACATTGCCCTGGATATTCTGAGGGCAAGGCAGGTGATTATAACTGCCTGTGGCACCTCCCGCTACGCTGCTTTGGTCGGCAGATACCTCTTTTCCAGAGTGGGCAAGAAGTTCTGTGACGTAGTCATGGCTTCTGAATTCGGTTATTTCGCCGACTCCGTGGACAAAAGCACCGTTGTTATAGCTGTTTCCCAGAGTGGCGAGACCGCTGACGTAGTCGAGGGAGTAAAAGCAGCCAGAGACGCTGGGGCTCAAGTTATCTCCATCGTCAACCGACCTAACTCTATACTGGCTGACCTGAGCCACCAGGTCATTTACCTGAATTGTGGTTCTGAGATAGCCGTAGCCGCCACCAAATCTTTCCTGTCTCAACTAGCCATATTCTACCTGTTGTCCTTCTCCATGGTTAACTCCTTTGATGAAGCGGCAGCCAGGCTTACCAACCTGAGCAGCGAGATAACCAAAGTTCTGGACTGGAACAAAAGCGAGCTTATCAAGCTCAGCCAGAAGCTGAAAGATAAAAACGCTTTCTACTACATAGCCAGAGGAATTAACTTTGCCATCGCCTCTGAAGGCGCCTTGAAGCTTAAGGAAATTTCCTATATCCATGCCGAAGGTATGCCCGCCGGGGAACTCAAGCACGGCACCTTAGCCCTCATCGAGCATGGTACACCAGTAGTGGCGATTTGCCCCGCCGACTATACCTTCCTCGAAACCCTGAGCAATGCCATGGAGACTAAATCACGCGGTGCCTATATTATCGGTGTCTCCGACAAGGAAAGCGATATTTATGATTCCTGGGTCAAGATTCCCGAAGTTGATGAGTTACTCTATCCTATGGTCGCTGTAGTTCCTCTTCAACTCCTGGCTTATTACCTCGCTGTCAATCGTGGCTGCGACCCTGACAAACCCCGCAATCTGGCAAAATCGGTTACTGTGAAGTAGAGGTGGAATGAAAGACTCTGTACTTCAGACTCCCGACAAAAGACACAAGATCGGCGTTCTGGCTGGCATAGCTGCCTATAATGAAGCAAGATATGTCGGAAGCATAGTTCTCCAGTCACGGCAATATGTGGACGAGGTCATTGTCGTTGACGATGGAAGTACTGATAATACCGCCAGGGTTGCCGAGCTTGCCGGTGCCACCGTAATCCGCCACGCCGAAAACAGAGGCAAAGGAGCAGCCATTCAGAGCATACTGGCAGAGGCAAAGAAAAGAAATCCTGATGTCCTAGTTCTCCTAGATGCCGATGCCCAGCATGACCCTAACGAGATTCCCGTTCTTATCAAACCCGTTTCGGAGGGTTTTGACCTCGTCATCGGCTCCAGAGAGGCCCAGAAAGATAAGACTCCCAGATACCGCCGCATCGGGCAAAAGGTCATTTTCCGCTCAAGCCGACTCGCCTCAAAAGCCAATGTTGCCGATTCCGAATCCGGCTTTCGAGCCCTTTCACCGAAGGCAATACACGACCTTGAATTGAAAGCAACTGGGTTCGCCATAGAATCGGAAATGATAACCCGCGCCGCCGACAAAAACCTCAAGATAACCGAGGTGCCAATCTCAAACATATATACCAAAGATGGCTCGACCCTCAACCCGATAAGACATGGCATGGACGTTCTCAGCCGGATAATAGTCATGATTTCACAGAGGAGACCCCTGTTCTTTTTCGGACTGGCCGGTGGTATCTTGCTGGCGATTGGTCTCATCATCGGCTTCAGGGTGATTAACATAGCTGCCACCACAGGCAATTTGGCCGTGGGCAGCACCATATTGACCACAATGTTCATTATCGCTGGCATGTTGAGCATCTTCACCGGCATAATCTTGCACACCTTAAGCAGACGAAAGTAAACCTGGCGTGCGTTCTTCTTTGTCACTGCGAGTCGTCTTCTTTCTCACGCCATTGCAAGACACGCTCCCTTTGTCATTGCGAGTCCCGATTTATCGGGACGAAGCAATCCAGCCATCTCAACAAACTCGGTGTCTTGACTAATCTAACTCTTGTATCTAGACTATTGACTGACGACTACTGGAGATGAAAATTCATGAAGTCAAAGGTAGATAAGCGCGTTGTTAATACACGACCGGGACCCAACGAGTTAAAATATATAGCTCAAGTCGCAAAGGGCCGGGGGTATTTTTTGTGATGCCTAGCAGAAATCATGCGGTTGCTTCAGGAGATATGCATTGAAGATTTGTTTAGCTTGTAGCCCTGGCGGGCACTTAACCGAGATGCAAAGGCTGATGCCTGCTTTTGAAGGGAAAGACTACTTTTTTGTTACGCACAAGTCTGAATACTCCCAGCATCTGGAAAGAGCTTACTTCATTGGTTACAAGGAAGGGTATATTCGGGAAAGGATTATATGGCTAAAGACTATATTTATTGCCCTCCGCATCTTGCTCAAGGAGAGGCCGGATGTGGTGATTTCCACGGGTGGCGGGGAAATCGCTGTCCCATTCTGCTACGTGGGTAAACTTCTGGGTGCGAAGGTTGTATTCATCGAAACTCTGGCAAGAGTCACAACTCGCTCTGCTGCTGGAAAGCTTATTTATCCCCTCGCAGATTTATTCCTGATTCAATGGGAGACACTATTAAAAAAATATGGCAAGAAAGCACAGTACTGGGGGAAGGTGATTTGATATTTGTGACTGCAGGGGGAATGCGAGCCTTTGACAGGCTGGCCCGGGAAATGGACCGTATAGCTGGCGAATTAGACGAGGAGGTGGTGATGCAGATTGGCTCCACAGATTATGAGCCCAAAAATTGTGATTATTTTAGATTCATGCCCAGAAACGACATGGAGGAATTCTATGCTGGTGCCAGGGTGGTGATATCTCACGCCGGTACGGGATCCATACTGACAGCGCTGGAATACGACAAGCCCCTGGTCCTAGTGCCTAGGCTGAAGAAGTACGGAGAGGTCTTCGACGACCACCAGCTGGAGCTGGCCCGCCAGATGGAGGCTCAAGGGGTGGCGGTAGTGCACGAGATAGGCAACCTGGAAGACGCGATAAGGAGTGCCGCCACGCCTCTGCGGCAGTTAAGCACCGGAGGAACCCTGGTTGACAGGCTCAAGGGATACATCAATCAGATAGACAAGTAACTGAAATGGCAGGTTAAGTCGTCTGTACTATACCCGACGAACGTTCAATGAAAGGCCAGGTAGGATGGCTGCCGGTAAGGAATCAGACACATGATTGAAAAGGGCGTTTTCAGTGAAGGGAAAAAGACAGTGGGGTTCATCGAGGTAACAAGACAGCAGTTTGGCGGAGTTATATACAATACAATGGCCCAGAATGCGTTGTCGAAGGACTTCGATGTGAAAACAATCAACGTTGGTGCAGAGAATTTCACAAAACTGCTATATCCGAAAATACTGTATAAGCTTTGCCGAATCAAGGGACAAATGGATATCTGGATAAGGCCCTTTGACGCTGTAGTTACCATGCCTCTCGATCACACGGTTGGGGCAGATATTGCACTCATACACCATATAGATAATTCTATACAACCGAGACCTGCCCGAGTTGCTAGCATAATTATGGAGAAGATCTTCTATGCCAACCTCACAAAGCTCAATGCGATTGTCACAGTATCAAATTACTGGCGAGACCACTTCCTGGAAAGGGGTTATCCTCATGTATCCGTAATCTTCAATGGGTTTGACGTAGATGGCTTCAGTTTCACCAGCGAGGAGATACAGGATTTTCGGAGAAGATTTAATATAGTCGACAAACCCATTATTTATCTGGGAAATTGCCAGAGAGCAAAAGGTGTTGTGGAGGCATACCAACAATTGAAGGATCTGGATGCATATATTATAACAAGCGGGCGGGAAGAAATCAGAATGCCCGCGTTAAACTTGAATCTTGACTACAGAGACTATTTGCGACTACTGAAAGCGTCAGCAGTTGTAGTAACAATGTCAAAATTCAGAGAAGGATGGTGTAGAACAGCACATGAGGCGATGCTATGCGAGACTCCGGTCGTGGGGTCAGGCCTTGGCGGGATGAGGGAGCTATTAGAAGGTGGGAAGCAGACAATTTGCAGCGATTTCAGCGAACTGAAGGAACGAGTTGAGTACTTAATAAAACATCCCGAGGTCGGACAAAGAGGGTACGAGTTTGCAAGGCAGTTCACACTTACCAGATTTGAAGAGGAGTGGCTAGCCTTTATCAAGAAATTGCTTTGATGAGCCAAGAGGTCTGAGAGGTGCAGACCTCAAAGAACACCTTTGTCGGGTAACGATGATCAGCCTCACCATCCTGAAAAAGGCAAGCGCCATTCTGGAGTAGAGCATAACCTCGCCGACGACACCCACACACATATCTGGGCCCTGCCCTTATGGCTGGCTATACTG
>Ga0315554_1001678_pt1 | contig 13037 bp, 11 predicted proteins | sample SalMarSW160370MG_FD_202114 | JGI IMG/M metagenome (GOLD analysis project Ga0315554, IMG submission 202114) | Salt marsh sediment microbial communities from the Plum Island Ecosystem LTER, Massachusetts, United States - Salt Marsh Sediment SW1603-70 ... | reverse complement strand
TCTTCGCCGCCATCCGTTCGCTCGAGTCGTAAACTTAAAATACGGCGACCCTTACGCGATCGTCCGATGGGTGCGATGACCGTACCCAAGCTGATGTAGCTCCCGGTCTCGAGGACTTGAACGGTCACGACCGGCATCTGTCCAGCCGCAACGCCGAGTGCCGGGGTCAGGCTGTTGGGATCGAGAACCAAAGTCGTGACACCGGTCGGTTGAATTGCATCCAGAAGCATCAAGGCGGCGAATTCCGGCCGGGGTACACCTGTCAGCACGCCGCCGCTGGCGATGATGGGTTCCAACGGCGGCATTAAAACAGAAGAACGCGCAGCGCTGTTCCCCGCCCAACCCGAACGTGCCCTTTTAACCGCCAAACGCACGATTTCCCGGGCCAGGGCATGCTCAAGATGCAGCTCTTCGAGAATTGTCGGTACCGTGCGCGGAAATAGCGTCTTGTTGTGAATGTAATCACGCACGTAGGAATCGGGAAGTTCGATCGGCAACCAGCGCTTGATATCGCTTATCCTGCCGCGTTCAAGAATGCCGTTCAACGACGTACCTATACCCAAATCAGCCAGGATGGAGACATCGAGATTGCCGTCGAAAGCAGCGGCAACGGTCACTTGACTGGCGCCCAGGTCGATGCCCAGGACACCTTTTTCCGGACTGTATACCTGACTCAAATAACGGATCACTCGGCCAAAAGCATCCGCCGTCAGCATGAAGTGACCGTCCGACCAATCGATAAGTTCGTCAAATCCCGCAATTCTTCCCGCACGCAACTCGGCGATGCCGTCCGTAACGCGTTTACGAGCCGGAGCGATGTCTTCCATTTCGATGCTCGGCCGCACGTTCAACGACGGGATGAGAGTCGCCCAATCTCCGAAATAATCCTCTACGGCGCCGACGATCTGCTGGTTGCCCGCGTAGATGATTCTGGGCTGTTGGTTGATGGGCAGCAATCGTGACGCCAGGCTCACGGTTTCGACCATTCGCAGGACCGAATCCATCGCTCCGCCGTCCGTACCTCCAGCAATGAGGATCAAATCCGGTCGCGCGGATAGAATGGCATCGATTTGCTCTTCATCCCTGCGGCGGTCCATGAGGTCGATCTCGCCGACCACATCCAGATAACTCATCGCCGCCAGGTGGCGCACGCTCTCCACGGAAACCCCGGGCATGAGACCGACCAGGATGGTGCGCACTTTCGGCCCGGCGGTGGCCGTAGCCATAAAGCGGTCGACCCCAACGCTGGCGCTGGCGACCGGCATGATCAAATTTTCGGAATCATCGATGAAGGATCGCCCAGAGATGCGCTTCAATTCATCCAACACATTGCGCACACCTTCGCTGATGTCGAACAACGGGGCGCCCGAAGTCGAAGGAACTCGTCCGGTTGCAACGAGGCGATACTGTCCGTCGACGACGTCGAACAGGATCGCACGCGTGTGCACACTGCCCACGTCGATCGCCAGGAGGGTTTCAATGTCGATGTTCGTGCTCATCCGCCCACCAACTTATCCGCCAACATCGTCAAGACATCCTTCAGGAATTTGAAACGCTCAGCAAGTATGACGATCGACGATGCCAGGGCGCCGGCGTACATCACCCCAAAAGTCGCAGCGATAAAAAACTTGCCGACGGCAGCCAATACACTCGTTATGAAAGGCCGGCGAGCTTCACCGGAAAGCTCCCGTTTGGCGCTGAAACGGAAATATATCAACGTGCTGATCGTACCCAGGGGCATTACGACCGCATATATAAGCCTTTCGAAGATCGGCTCTTCCGCATTCGACGATTGGAGAAGAGAATCGACTGTCTCTGTGGCGCTCAGGGATTGTGGGATCAACGTGCCTGTAATACCGCCGCCAACAACAACAGCGGCGCCTACACCCACGAGGATTGCCATCGGTAAACCGCCGTAGCGGGCGCCGCCCGGAAAAATCTTCAAGGTTAGAAGCAAAATCATCAAACACGGGATCAGCAAGTTAATGATGTTTGTCGATTCGAAGATCTCCTGAAGACTACTATCGAGCAGCGGCGAAAAAAGACCAGGACCCAAGACACTGTGCGCAGCAACAGAGCCCGCATACCCAGCAGCAACCCCGATAAAGATGTACGTCGCCAGACGAAAAAGGAAATTGTCGCCGATGATGTAGGTCAGTACCATTACGGTCAGCAGCGCGGCGATGAGTGTGCCGACGAGATCGAGGCCGCTGAGTTCAGTCATCCACGCCACCTCGAGTCGTTCTCATGCCGAGACGCCACAATCCTCTTCCGAGGCCGTACAATCCACCCACCAGCAGAATTAGCAGGACGGAAAACATGCCGAACCCAAATGCATCCCATCTATTCTCTGCTGCGTGGGTCTGTCCGTTTATATATAACTCATAGCCAACTGCCGTCGGCATTCCGGCAATAATACCTTGGACCTGTGGATTCGTAGATTCGTGGTACGGCCGCACCAACGGCTCTGCGCCTGCACTTAAGACCATGATCAGCGGTTTGCCATCCATCCAGTTTGGTGCCTGCTCGGCCCAGGTGCGCGCGCTTTCAGGTCCGGCGGTGATGACCGCAACCATGCTGAAATCAGAGAGTCTCTCGACGTCTCCGAGAAGCTTCGATTGCCAGGCAGAATTTATACGCTCACCCTGCAGCCCATCCTTAATTTGCGCATCTTGTAATGTGGTCGGGATCTTGAAGCCCCTCGGAACAGCACTGCGTGGTGCGGCCGCAAAAACCTGAACCGCAGTCGGACCGCCCGATAAATATCCCAGGTGGATGTAATTGGTCCAGTTCTCTCCATATTTACTGAGAATCGCTTCGGCCAACAAGGGTCCGGTGGGCGTCGTGGATAACGTTGCGATGGGAACCCCTCGCCGGACAAGATGCTCCAGGAATGGCCCTGCAATCGTGCTCAGTTCGCCGTTGTATCCGGGTGGATAATCGAACACGACGAGCGCCGGTGCATCCGTGGGAAGACTCTCAACCACCGCAATAAACTTCGAGAAATCGGGAAACAACTTCTTGGGGAACACACCGAAAAAGATCGAAGGTAAAAACGTCGGCATTGCCACGCTCAGCACCAGGACAATGCTGATGATCCAACGCAACAGCGGCAGGCTCGTTCGTGCAGGTTGAGCCGGTGGGAACTCACGCTCTTCCTCGACGAGAATATGTTGTAGGATTTCAGCCTGCGCAAACTGGCGCTCAGTGACCTCGAGACCCGCAGACCCGATCGTCGCAGGATGCGGCATGGCCACAACCGGCTCCGCCATGAGCACACCCCGCAACCCGGCCAATGGACCGGCCGATTCTACGGCTTGACTGTCGGCAGATTCCCCATCCATGACCGAACGGAAACTGTCAACGGGACGCATGGCTTCCAACCAGGAGGGCAGTGTGGCAGGCGCTAACGCCGCATCATCTACGATCTCCCCTCGACCTGGCGCTCCAGCAGGTCCTTGCATGTCTGCCAACCAATCCGGCAGATCGATATCGTCTAAGCTTAGATCGACTCCGCCCGTATCCGTAGGGGGCTGTTCTTCTCCGAGAATTAGCGCGGATGTTGATGGAGGCTCGACGGCTTCCGGCGGCACATGTTCTGCAACTTCCGGAACGTCCGCATCCAAACCGAGTTCTACACCAAAAATGCGTTCTTCCGCCGACTTCGCCGGAGCAACTTCAGGTTCCTCCCTGGGAAGTGCGCCTTCGTCCATCGGCGGAGCAGACTGCTGCGGCTCGCTGGACTCCAGCCAATCGAAAGCCGGTTCTTCTGGCACTTCATGCGCCACTGCTCCACCTTCCCACGGCATCCCGGAAGGTTTGTCCAGCCCCTCGACTTCGGGCCATTCGAATTCGAGATCCTCGGAAAACGCAGCCGCTTCACCAGCGGCAAGCCCGCTTGAATCTCCCTCATCCGGGGACGGCTCCGGTTGAGATTCCGCGGAAGCCAGCCACGGTAATTCAACTTCTGAAACATCAGCATCGAGAGCGCCTGGTTCTTCCGGATAATCGTATTCCCCACTTGCCGGGGAGGAAGGTTCTTCGGCCATGAAAGGTAGTTCTTGCCGATCATCGATTCCCGCCGAGGCGGGTTCATCCCCTGCCGATTGGCTGAATTCCAGTGCGGCTTGATCGGACTCCGACCCCAAGTCCGCCTCTGCTTCCTCCATCTGCCCCATGAGGCGCGCAGAAATTTCCACATCCTCCACGCCGGCGCTGTCGCCTTGTCCAAGGCGGGATCGCCAATCCACATCGTCAATTTCTGGCGCTTCAGGCTGAGCTACAATCTCTTCAGATTCGCGCTGGCGAATACGCGCCAACCAATCCGGAACCTCACCCTCTTGCGCGTCAGGGGCAGGTTGAGAATCCTCAGGTGATGCGCGCTGAGCCGCCCAGTCTGGCTCGGTTTCCTGCTCAGCTTGCTGATCTGCTTGTCGAGCCTGCGTGTCGCGCAATCTCCCAAGCCAATCCGGGGTTGCATCGGGAGTGATATTCTCCGACTGCTCCTCATCCCGAGCCTCCGGCTCTGCTGCACCACTGCGCATGCGCGATAACCAATCCGAACCCTGTGCCGCTCCGCTGTCCGCTTGTGGCGCTGGCGTTTCGAGTCTGTCGTCCGCCGCGCTGGACGGACCGTTGTTCGCGATCAGGGGTTTCAAGCGCGCATGACAGGAAACGCACACTTCCGCATCTTCAGGGTTCGGCTGGCTGCACATGGGACAGCGAATTTCCGCCATGCGTTCAATCCCCGTACGGTCGATCGACGGCCAACAAGACCCGCAAACCGGTAACGATTGCCCCCAGGGCGACACCCAACAGAATACCCCGCGCTCCTCCCGAGGCCAAAACTTGGACCAGCCATTCCCGCAATCCGGAAAGATTTTCGAACATATCGTCCGAGAAAAAAGGCCATTGCACTGTACCCAAAAGAACGAAAAAAGCCGCACCGGCAAAAGCCATGCTGGCCCAATCGCGTTTCTGGATTACAAGCCGGAAACCCGCCACAGCCAGAGTTATCGGCAATAAGGCCATCAAGCTGGTCTCGATGGGCAAATGGATGTAATTGAATACCATGACCATGATTTCACTATCGGGGCGGAACAGAAAGCCAAATATAACGGTTGCGATCAACGCCAACATCAACACAATGCTGTAAGGCCAGCCCGGCTCCATATCCTGAACTTTAATAAAATGGACATAAAGGATGTTGACGATTCCGAGCATTAACGCCCAGGCAGCGATGAGAACCGCCCAACGCATGAGTACCAAACGCATGGCGACGATGATTTCATAGTCGATAAAGTAGCCCAACAGAACAAACAGTCCCGCAGCGCCCGCCACAACGGCCCAGACAAGGTGCGCACCCAATTTCACTAGAACGCCCCCAAGCCGCGCAAGATCGTGCCCGCCAATATGGCGCCGATAATGATCATTCGCATCAGGTCTTGTACACGTAACCCCGCTCGGTGTACCGGGTGCTGATTGAAATAAGCCCCTGCAGCGAAGAGTTCCTCCCCGACAAGCGGATCTTCCGCCGTAGCGTAGATCAACGCTTGAGACTGCACGTCATCGGTGCCGGCCAGGCAGAACGCCCCCAGCCGGGTCCCGAAATCCACGGCCAGCGCTCCTTCATAACCGAATGAGCCAGCCAAAACGTGAACGGATACCTTCTCCGTGTCGATCAGGACGGGAAGATTTGCGATGTATGAGAATGGGGTCGGACCGAGCATCCTTCCAGAATTGGGGCTGTATGCCTCGCTGGCGTTGATGCTATTGTAGGTCGTTCGGAGGGTATCCTGCGCCAGGAGCGCCATTGCAGCATCCCCCGCTGTGACGACAACCGGCCGGTCGCTGACGGAGGTAATTTCAGCAATTTTCGACGCAATCGTCAATCCAATTAATGCGGGTGCAACGTCCGTGCCGATCACCGAACCGGTGCCCAGTGACACGTGAACGCGTTCGCCGGCTTCGACCGCTTCTTCGATCGCCGCTCCCAAATCATCGTATGCAGGCAAGGGACGAAAGACGGCGGGCCAACGCCTGCCAATGGTGGCGTAGACGATCATGCCCCCGATGAAGAGCATCAAAACCAATATCCCCACCACGTTCAACGGGCTATTCCTCCTCCAGCAGTCGATGGATCAGATCCTCGACCTGATCGGGATCCTCCAGAAGATGCGCAAAATCCCGGATCGAATCGCTGCGCCAACCAATCACTGGCTCGAACAAGAACAACACTTGGGCGCCGATATACGTCAAGGAGCGGAATGCCTCGAGAAATCCGGCAGCTGCAAATCCCAAGCCGAAATGTCGAAGCCAATTTGCGGCACGTTCGGAAGTACTGCGCTCTTCGTTCACCTACGCGCAGTATAGCATATCCCGCGCGCGCAGGAAACATGGACCATTTTAAACGCCATAATGGAATTCCGCCTCCGCTCGAGTCAAGATTCTAGTACCTCACCTGGGGTCGGTCAAGCACAGGGGTGGGACCCCTGTGCTTGGCCCAGCATGCGCGCGTGTCTTTGTGTCCCGTTCGGTGGAGGGCGAACGTTTGCCGGGTTGTATACATAGAACGTTTGTGCTATCATGATAAGTGTATGGACACGCTGGACAAATTGTCTCTTTCCGCTCAAGCGATGGCCTTCGAAGCCGAAGGCAATGCCTCGATTCAAAAACAGAGGAAAAGCTGCGCTTTTACGCCGGCCGAACTACGGAAAAAATACGGAGAAAAATGGGACGATCGCGTGGTCAACATCGACGGCAAGGACATTCCCATCACGAACGCCGTCTTCTCCGGAGGCAAACGTATTCCCTTGTTGAAGGCCATGCTCAGTACAGCATGCGAACGGAACTGCCGTTATTGTCCCTTCCAGGCCGGTCGTGACTTTCGCCGCGTCACATTTTCAGCAGAAGACCTGGCCCGGACATTCTTCAGGTTGTATCAGATGCGAGCCGTCGAAGGTATTTTCCTTTCCGCCGGAGTGATCTGCGGTGGAAGCATCACGCAGGCCAAACTGCTCGACGCCGCCTCGATCCTGCGCCACAAACTCGGATATCAAGGCTACCTGCATCTAAAAATCATGCCGGGAGTCGAACGGGATCAAGTGCTTCAGGCGATGCGGCTGGCGGATCGCGTCTCGATTAATCTCGAGGCACCCGGCCAGAACCACCTGTCACGTATCGCCCCGATGAAACGATTTCACGAGGAACTGCTCCGATCATTGATTTGGGTGGAGGAAATCCGCCAGAATCGAGACCCCATCGAGGGGTGGAATCGAGTCTGGCCATCGAGCAGCACGCAGTTCGTCATCGGCGCTGCCGGAGAGAACGATCTCGAAGTCCTCAGTCTGGTCGAGAAATTATTCCAAAATGTGGGTTTGAAACGCACCTATTTCGAGGCCTTCAATCCCGTAGCCGGAACTCCGCTGGAAAACCACACCCCTACCGATCCGCTTCGTCAGCATCGGCTGTATCAAGCATCCTTCCTGATGCGCGATTATGGTTTCGACTTCGAAGAAATATCGTTCACACAGGACGGATTTCTACCGCTCGACCGCGATCCAAAAATTGCCTATGCACAGAACGCATTAACCCACACGCCGGTGGAGATCAATCGGGCGGATCGAGCGGTTCTCTTACGCGTGCCGGGAATCGGTCTCAAGAGCGCAGCTTCGATTCTCAAACTGCGCCGGGAGCAGCGTTTCCGTGAATTGGGAGACCTGCGAAGGATCGGCGTCGTGGCCGAGCGAGCTGCGCCATACATCACGCTCGATGGTCATCGACCGGCCATGCAGCTTGATCTTCTATAAAGTTCATCGCCAATCTTGTTACTGATGTAGCGCCGCGTTGAGTACGCCCGGCGTTCACGCGATTTCTACTCCGTCCCGGAAGAACGCCCGTCGGAATTCCCTACCCATTGAGGAGAATTTCCATTTTCCCCATTCGGGCATCCAGAATCTGAGATTGGAAATCTTGGAATCCCAATCGTCGACAAAGTGACCGGCTTACGTGGAACTACGTTATACTGCATGTAAGGCCATCAAGCCGATGTGCACGAGGAGGCTGTCTGAAGTTTCATGCATCCTTGACACACAGAGGCAGGGTTTCATGACTTCTTTTACGACGATCGACTACCACGTAACTTCACGCTGCAATCAAGAATGCCCGTACTGCTGGGGTCCCCAGGATTTCGAAAACGAAGTCGACACCGACATAGCCATCGCAATCGTTAAGAAAATTCATTCCTTCGGGGCACAGCGGATCGTCTACACAGGCGGCGACCCTCTGTTGCGAACGGACATCGGCGTATTGATTCGATACGCCAAACAACTCGGTTTGGAAGTCGCACTATCGACGACGGGGGATGAATTGAACTACGGCTTCTTAAGGGGCTACGGCCAGTGGATCGATTTGATCTCACTCCCAATCGACGGACCTTCGGAGGAAATTTCCAGCCGCACGAAAAAACCGGGGCACTTCCTGGCGATCCTGCGAGATCTGGATCTACTCACGCAATTTCCCTCGATCGATGTAAAAGTCGCCACTCCGGTGACAAGCTGCAACCTGGATTCCGTCCCTGCCATCGTTGATTTACTCGACGGCTACGCCGAGCGGATGCAAAATCGCCTCTTCTATAACGTATTCCAGGCCTTCCCACGCTCCATGGCGGAATGCGATTGGGAAGAAATCCTCGTCGACGGCGAGGCGTTCTCGCACCTGCGCCAAACCATCGAAAGCAGCTCTCATCGGTTCCAAATCAACTGGCTCGATCACGAGACACTCGACCGCCTCTACGTCATGGTTTTCCCGGACGGTACGCTCAGCGTGCCCTCCGGCTCGGAATATTTGAACTACGGGCCAATTTTAGACGTCGACGACCTCGATGCGCTGCTCGGCCGGACCGATTTCGATGCTCCCAAACACCAGCGGCATTCACGCGGCTGGAACAAATCGGCAGCCAAACCAAACTAGGGCTTTATAAATCCAGCCGAAAGCAAACCACCCGCTTGCAGTACGCGGGTGGTTCGAAATTCGTTTCAGCGGAGATCACGCCGCCTCTTCGCTCGCGTGCGGATCTCCCCTTCGGACTAAGAAATCCTCGACCAGCAGAAGCTGCTTTTCCCCCGCTCTGCGGATGACCGAAAGCAATTCATCCATGGTGGATACTTCCTCCAATTGCTCCGTCACGAACCAGCGCAGGAAATCTTGAGCGATGTGATCGTTCTCCTTGATGGCCAAATCCATGAGATTGTTGATCTGTTTGGTCACTTCCACTTCCCAATCGAGCGCTTTTTGAACGGCGGCTTCAGCGGATTGGATGTCGGTCGGAGGTGCCGGAATCGAAGGAATCTCGACGCGGCCGCCTGCATCCAGGATGTAGCGCACGAACTTCATCGCATGCATGCGCTCTTCATCCGATTGGCGGAAAAAGAAACCGGCCAACTCGGGCAGCGACTCGTTATCGAAATACGAGGCGATAATCAAATACTGGTTTGAGGCGCCCAATTCGCTGCCGATTTGTGCGTCCATGGCTTGATTTAACGCTTTACTGATTAACATCTTCATTTACTCCTTCCAACGATGCACGCCTCTTGGCGTACACTCGTGTATAAAATTGAATGGATACACCTCACCCCTTTAGATGATTAGAATTCACAGAAGTTACTTGCGTCCGATAAAGGGAGAGCGGACCTCTATGGTAATGCGCCGATGTACTCGAGTGCGTACTGGGCATCGAAGTAGTTCGGATTCACGCGCAGTGCGGCTCGAAAATCCTCGATAGCCCCGTTGATGTCTCCGAGTTGATAGCGCGCCCAGCCACGCCACAGCATGGATTCTTCCGCCTTGTTCGTCCGCCGTAAAGTTGCATCAGCCAGATCGATTACGTCCTGATAGCGGCCCTGGTTGAAATAGGCGATATACGGGCCGAACTGATAGCGCGTGAAACGCCAGGGAAGGCCGATGGCTAGAGCAGTATCGAACGCATGCGCCGCTTCGCTGTAACGATCGAAGTAGAGCATGTTGGTGCCCAGATTAAACCATGCATACGGATCTTCCACATCGAGTTCGATTTCATCCTCAGCGGTCTGCAACGCCCGTTCCCGGTTTGTGGCTTCATCCAGGTCATCCCCGAGCAATTCCACGATGGTCGAACGCTGCTCGACCGGATACAGGATCATGTACACACGGTTAAACGCCTTCCAGCCATCATCCAGGACCGCGTAACTCACCTCTCGATCCGGCCCTTCGAAAGCGTCCTGGGTGATGAAGACCTGGCGGGGGTCATCGTACCCCGTCAGCAGCAGGTAGTGTCCCGCCCATCCTGCATCCGGACCGTCACTAACGATCACGTACCCCTTTTCGACGATCATGGGATAGCCTGCGGCGATGAAACGTTTCAAGATCTCCAACGTGCCCGCGACGCGATACTCCGCTGCCATCCAACCCGCCCGCGTTCGAACGTAGTACGCCAACTCATCGATATTTACGTTGCGGTCGCCGCGATCGGGCTTGACTACGTTCGAAATGGAAAATTGGTCCCCATCCCAGCCATAGTAGCGTAATCCCAACGCCAGGGTAGCGGGTCCACAATTATTCCAATCCTGTTTTTCCCATCCTGGAGATGCAAGTCGAATCGAATCCGGTATCGGTATGGGAGTCGATGCAAGAGTAGCGGAGGCCGTTGGCTCGGAAGTAAATATCGGGCTTGCGGCGCTCGGACAAGGCGTCGCAACCGCCGTCACCGCCCCGGAAGGGGTAGGCAACGTATCCCCAGGATACAACCAGCCGCGCAGGATTCCCGCCGCTGCATCCAAGCGCCACTCCAGCTCATCTTTCACGGGAGTAAATTGGTAGACACACCAAAGCAGCACCGCAGAGAGGAATGCGCCCGAGATAAACCACGATAAGCGTGAACGCATGCGTGCATTATACCGCCCGAGGTTCGATCACCCGCTGGTTCCTCTGCCGGCAGAACGACGGCGAATTGTGCGCAATCCAACTTACTTCCTATAGCCCGACCCTACAATCCAGCCAGGAATGCGTTAAAATACAAGCGAGCTCCGTACGAAGGGGAGCAAATCCAAACCTTGGATTGGTGAAGTCCGAAACGAAAAACCTGCTTTGCACCTTGCACGGAATGCGGGAATGAATTGCGAAGCTCGGATGGTAACATCGGACAGCACCGATTCTGTTCCAGGTAATCCGCGAGTTGATTCATGGGACTTGAAAGCGCGCTACTCATCGTTCCACCTCGGACCGTCCAATCGTTCGCCTTTCCGATTCGCGAAACGCACGATGCGGAATCGTTCAATCGCGTTCCCGCGCACATCACACTGCTCTATCCCTTCGTTCCACCGGACGAGGTCGAAGAAGCAGAGAAAACCTTGGTCAAGGTCTGCAAGAAGATCTCCCCGTTTGAAGTGACTTTGGATCGATATGGCCAATTTGAAAACACGATCTTCCTCGAGCCATCCCAACCCGAAAAGATTTTGGAACTGTTCACTCAAATCTCGAAAGCCTTTCCGGATTATCCTGCCTACGAAGGGGAGCACGGCAAAGGACTCCATCCGCATTTGACGCTGGCAAGGTTCGATAAACCTGCGCAGGCCAAGAAGATCGAACTGCCCCCCGAACCCAAGTTCACCTTCGAAGTCAAGCAAATCCATATTTATCTCGGTGCTCCGGACGACGATACGCCTTTCATTCCGCGTGCCGTAATTCCCCTGGGCAAGTGAACATGGTCACGATAAGCGCAGATGGGCGGAAACGAAACATCCGCCAGCTGTTCGCACGCCTGGCACCGCGTTACGATTTGATGAATCGCATCATGACCTTGGGTTTCGATCACCGTTGGCGGAAAGAGATTGTCGATCGTCTATCCCTCAGCGGACACAGCCGCGTTCTCGATCTGGGAACCGGAACTGGAGAACTTGCATTCGAGGTTTTACGCCGCGTGCCGACAGCCAGAATCGTCGGCGTAGATATCACCCCCCAGATGATCCGTCTCGCGCATGAACGAGACCGGCATGACGCCGCCGGCTGGGTCATCGCCGATGCCGAACGACTTCCCTTTTCCGGCGACTCCTTCGATGCGGTTGTGTCCGGCTTCGTACTCCGCAACGTCGTCGATATCGACCGGGCGTTGTTAGAGCAGAACCGCATTCTGAAACCCCGGGGTTGCATCGCATGTTTGGAAACGACACCGCCTGGCAGAAATATCGTCAGCCGGGCGATCGGACTCTACATGCGCCGCATCGTTCCCTTTCTCGGCCGGCTGTTCAGCGGGGACGGCAAAGCCTACCGCTACCTGGAAAGTTCCACGCAGAGTTTCCTGCCCACGCACGCCTTGTCCCGGCGCATCCGCTCTGCGAATTTCGCCGCCGTCCAGTTTTCTCACCACATTTTCGGCAACGTGGCCATTCATTGGGCAAGAAAAATCCAAGGATAAGGAAAAACTTCCAGCATGGACCTGCTCGTCGAAATCGTGAAAGAATACCTGCTGCCCGGATCGCTGCCCTTTCTCTTGTTTGGCCTGCTCGTCGGCATCCTTCTGCTGTACCGCGGCGAGAAATGGAATCGACGCGGAAAGCATTGGCTCACATTGCTGCTGCTCGGTTACTGGATTCTGAGCACGCCGCTCTTCGCCCGCGGAATCGAGTCTTTGCTCGAGCACGGATACGAGCCTTTGAATGAAGAGGAGATCCCGGAAAGTGTGGATACCGTCGTCATCCTCGGAGGCGGAAGCAATACCTTTCGAGTGGGCGAATTCCAACGAAACGTCCTCAGCGAAGCGGGGATCCTGCGGGCCATGGAGGGCGCGCGTCTGTATTTCCAGATGGACGAGCCGTGGGTCATCGTTTCCGGGGGGACGAACGCACGCGCTGGAGTATTGACGCCGGAGAGTGAACCGCTGCAGGATGCCCTGATGGATTTCGGCGTACCCCCATCGCGGATCATGCTCGAATCCGCATCGGGCGACACCTACGAACAGGCACTCAATCTCAAAGAAATGCTCGTACAGCGCGGGGTCGGACGAT
>Ga0315554_1001677_pt1 | contig 13040 bp, 10 predicted proteins | sample SalMarSW160370MG_FD_202114 | JGI IMG/M metagenome (GOLD analysis project Ga0315554, IMG submission 202114) | Salt marsh sediment microbial communities from the Plum Island Ecosystem LTER, Massachusetts, United States - Salt Marsh Sediment SW1603-70 ... | reverse complement strand
GACATCTCCTACAGCGGACCCGAGTGCAATGACTATTATTATATCGAACAATGTAAGCTGGGCTAATTGCTTTCTCCCTCTTATCCTTATTACAATAAAAGCCGCGAGACCAATAATCGTGGTGCGCATAATTACTTCTAATACCTGGTTCAAACTTATAAAGTTAATCATTACGAATAAAATTATAAAATATGTATAGAAAGTCAAGTAAAAAACCAGTAAAGATGCGAAGCATTTTCATACTTGATTTATACTTGAAGGTTATTAGATTCAAATAATCGAAGTATAATGAAAAAGAAAAAGCCGAAATTAGAAACAAAAAGATTAATACTCAGACCTTTTGAATTATCGGACGCACAGAGAGTTAGAGAATTAGCCGGAGACAGGCTAATAGCGGATACAACTTCAAATATTCCATATCCTTATAAAAAAGGAATGGCAAAAGATTGGATATCCAGTCATAAAAAGGACTTTGAGTCCGGAAAAAGCGTTAATTTAGCCATTATCTCAAAGTCTACCCGGGAGTTGATTGGGGCAATTGGGTTACTTATCGAAAAAAGATTTAATAGAGCAGAATTAGGCTATTGGATAGGAAAAGATTTCTGGAATCAGGGCTATTGCACGGAAGCAGCCAGATCCGTCGTTGAATATGGTTTTAACCAGTTAGAATTAAATAAAATCACTTCATCTCACTTTGCCAGAAATCCTGCTTCTGGTAAAGTAATGCGTAAGATAGGCATAAAACAGGAAGGTTTGCTCAAAGAACATGTAATAAAGTGGAATAAGTATGAAGATCTTGTAATTTACGCTATTCTCAGAAAGGAATGGGATGGGCAAAAATCATCGGTAAATTAACCTCCTTTATATAATTAAATAACACGAAGCGCCAGCCTTGACTAAATGAAAACTTTTCGTAAACTTTCAAATAACATGAATGTTAATATTAATTTTAGTTATTTAAAGAAAATGTGGCGGTTTTCTTTTATCTTTTTCCTGTGTCTGTTTTCTTGCGCGAATTTACAGTTTAATGATTTTGGCGCGTCTCTTAGAAACACCGGCGGAACAGTTGTACAAGACAATACTGCTTACAGATATTTATTGTATCTACCGAAGGATTACACAGAACAACCCTCAAGGAGATGGCCTGTTTTGATTTATCTTCACGGAAAATCACGCCGTGGTTACAATCTAGAAAAATTAAAGCAGTACGGCCCCCCTTATCTGGTAAGTGAAGGATGGCATTTCCCTTTTATCATCGTATCACCGCAGTGTCCTCCGGATAGAATCTGGAGCACAGATGACTGGTTTCCCTCTTTATTTCAGAAAATATCAAATGAATGCAGGATCGATCAAAGTAGGGTTTATCTTACAGGCATGAGTATGGGAGGTTCTGGAGTTTGGGCCCTGTCTATAAAGCACCCGGAATATTTTGCGGCAGCGATTCCTCTGTGTGGGGGATGGAGCACTAAAAATATTAAAGAAATGAAGAATGTACCTGTTTGGGCATTCCATGGGGCTCTGGATAAAATCGTCCTTCCGGGGGAAACAGAAAAAATGGTACATGCCCTAAGAAAAGCCGGAGGTAAGGTAAGATATTCCAGGCTCGAAGGACAAGGGCATTCCATTCACAAAATTTACGAAAAAAAAGCAATGTATGATTGGATATTAAGGCAAAAGAAATAAATTCTCGGTTCCAGGTCTCTGGTTTTAGGTTTTAGAAACAAGAACAATAGAAAATTCTTGCTGTTCATTGAAGTTTCGGATACGAAGATTCAAGTTTTCGAGCAAAAAAAATAAAATAGCCTTTACGCTCTTTGTGAACTTTACGGCAACATTTAGGATTAGCAGAGAAGCCTGAAGATAAACAGGGATTTAGGATTAGTTGTAAAGCTACGAAGAAAAGTAAGGATTAAGAAAAACCCTTACCACTTAATACCTAATCCTTGAACTTCTAACTTGCACTACTTCTAATCCATTTATTGTTTCCGTGCAACCTCGTGGTTGCTATCCTTCTAAAACCAAATCAACAACATGTTTCAACGCATCCATTTCAAAGGGTTTTTCGATAAAAGCGTTTATACCCAGTTCTTTAATTTCTTTTTCATCTGGAATAAGACTTCCGGAGATAAGTATGCTTTTTATGTCGGGCAGAACACCCTTAATTTTTTTGATTAATTCCGTACCTGTGATATCTCTTAAAGCATAACCGCAAATAACAAGATCGAAATCTCTCATTAGGCATAAATCCAAAACGCCTTGCTCAGAACAGGATTTACACACTTCAAATTCCTCTTTGAGAAAATTTTCTATTTTTTCCGCGTTTTCCAACATACCGTCGGCAATCAATATTTTTTTCAAAATCTATTCCATTTTATAGTAATTTTAGTGTGTATAATTATAGTATCCTAAAACGATTTGTCAAGATGCTATTTTAAGAATGCAATAAATAAATTATTATATTTGATAATTTTAGTATGTAGAAAAATTATATTTTTTCCATATATTGCATACTATGAAAAAACGAGAAATCTTAGTAAAGTTCGGAAAAAAGGTAAGAGAAGAAAGAAAAAAACTGGGTTATTCTCAAGAAGTTCTTGCGGAAAAAGCCGGTGTTCATCGCACTTATATTGGTATGATTGAACGCGGAGAAAAGAACATAACCCTTGCTAATATCCAAAAAGTCTCTAAAGCCTTAAAAGTAAAAATCTCTGAGCTGACGAAGAGTCTGTAGATTCTTCGAATTATCTAACTGGTCAATTTCTTAGGGGGTAACCGGGTTCCTACTCCTTTTTGTTTTTTGACTTTCTATATTTCTCCACGATATTCTATATTGGTTTCTTTGTTTTGTGAACTGTTATAGGTTTCGTGGTGTTTAAAGATATTTTTTTATCAATTGTAAACCTTAAGAAATTTATGAAAACTATTTGATTAAAATTACCTTTTTAGACACAATTTGGTCGTTAACCTTTAAATATACAAAGTATACGCCGCTGCTAAAATCTTCTCTATAAAAAGTATAATGATACTCTCGTGGGAATGTGCTGGAATCTAAATATTCTTTGATCTTCGAGCCCAGAGAATTATATATTTCAAGACGAACATTTCCGTAATTATACAAAGTGAAAGTTATATTGGTAAGAGTGTTAAAAGGATTGGGGGATATTCGCAGTGGGCTAAAAAGATCGGATTCTTGGTCGACGAAATATTCGTAAGCTCCTATATCATACAATGCTCCCTGGGGCCTACTAATTCCTATTATGTCCGTCAAAGGCGCAAGGTCGCTTGTACCTGCGTCTATCGCGGGGCTTCCTTCTTTTAAGCGAAGGTCAAATTGCTCGAAATCCACGAAGGTGCTATCATAATTTTTTACCTGTAAATTATGATCCTCGGTCTGCGGGGAATCCAAAGATAAATTTCTGTAATAAATGTTGTTTCGAACTACACAATTCTCGCTGGGAGAACCGTTCTTGTGATCTCCTACTCTTATCCACGGGCTTATTTCGGTGTCAAATGTATCTCTATCTGCCACTGTGTTGTTGATTATGCGGCAGTTAACTGCCCCGCTTAAAGTTATTCCATGGTAGTGTTCGACGATAACTACGTTATTCTCAACAATCCAGTCGGCGTAAAAACCGTCAAAACATCCGATTCCCTGTAGTGTGCCACGGTGGAGTTGATTCGGGTCTTCATAATTAATTATTGTATTACCTCGTAAGACTACACCCCATACGGTATCGGTTCCCACTCCACCCTCTCCTACGGACCACGACTGAAACCCGTCATCATGATTACCGTTAACATCGAATGAATTCTTTACTATGTTATATTGGAATGTATTGTAATTTCCTAATCCTCGTAATCCGTCACCGGCAAAATTTTCGATTATATTGTACTCTACAAGACAGGAATCCCTGCTTGAAGATATCCCAAAATTCACGTTTTTGCAATGATTATTGCGTATAATTACATTTCTACCCTGAGAAGAGATTGCCGTGCATGAAAAAGCATTCCACTGTTCGGCAGTCCATGAAGAAGCATCCTCTATAGAGTATAATTCACAATCCTCTACAGTTACATAAGTAGAGGGCCCTGACCAACTATGCCACTCGATAGACACCAGCGTAGTATTTTCGTATTCCGGAGCTTCCGACGGCGTAATCGTAAGACCCTGAATACGCCAATATCTCGTTCCTGTAAAGCGAATGTTTTTAAATGTAGGAATATGTCCTGTTTCTGACTTTATTGTGATATAATCAGTATTAAATTTCCTCGATATGTGCAAAGAACCATAATAACCCGTCCTGCATATTAGTGTATCGCCAGCTTTCACCGGAGCTCCTTCATTGGCGAGCGTTAAGGGATCTCCTTCCTCATATGGATAATCCACAGGTTCGTAGGTTTCAACAAGATTGGAGTCCAGAACCTCCTGAACTGTTGTCCATGGATTATCATAACTACCATCATTTTCCATGCTTCCATCATCAGGATCGAGATAAAAAGTCGCTGAGAATAAAAATACAGGTATCGTTAACAACATTATAAACAAATTAATAATTTTTCTCATAATAATTAAAGATAGTTATAAATCTGTGAAATGCAAGATGAAGAGAAAACACCTCTTAGCTGTTTGCCTTTTTACTGTTAGCCAAAAAATTTTTGTTTGTATATTTTTTTGTTTCTAAAGATTTGGTTTTTGGTGTTTTATGGGTAATTTATGGCTAAAAGCAAAAATCGAATAGCTAACATCTTGGTGATGCTGTGTGTCTGGAGGATAAAGTCATTCAAACGCCTTTCTTATAGCGCTCACCAATTCATCGACATCGTAAGGTTTTACTGCAACCGCTTTAAAACCAAACTCATCATAACGGGCCATAATTGGGTCCGTAGAATAGCCGCTGGAAACGATTGCTCTTACATCCGGGTTTATTTTCAGCAATTTCTCCATAGTCTTTTTTCCTCCCATCCCACCGGCTATAGTCAAATCGAGAATAACAACATCATAAGGTTCATCTGAGGATAACGCTTTTTTGTATTCCGTTAAGGTTTCTTCTCCTCTTGTGGTTAAAGTAACAATGTAGCCCAACTTTTTCAGTATTCCTCCTAATGTATTACGAATCGTTTCCTCATCGTCCATAACCAAAATTTTACCTTCTCCCCGTAAATATTGTTCTACCCTGCTTTTAGTTATCCTTTCCTTTTTTTCTTCTTTTTTTGCTGGAAGATATATGTAGAACGTTGTTCCTTTACCGGACTCGGATTCGACTGTAACGTAACCATTATGCTTTTGTATTACGGAAAATACGGTCGCGAGCCCAAGCCCGCTTCCTCTTTGTTTAGTTGTAAAGTAAGGATCGAATATTTTAGACAGATGGGCTTTAGGTATTCCCATTCCTTCATCCGAAAAAGCAATTTTTACGTATTTGCCTTCAGGGAGAGGAAGGGTACTATCACTTTTCAATATTATATTCTCTATTTTGATCCTTATTTTTCCGCCCGAGGGCATTGCCTGTTTAGCGTTTATTACAAGATTATCTACAACCTGAGACATCTGTCCTTTATCTACTTCCACTTTCCATAAATCAGAAGAAAAATCGAACACGCATTTTACATTGGAACCGTGAAGGGTAAAACCGGAAGAAACTTTTATAATATTTCCTATGGAAACTTCACCCTTTATTGGTTCTCCACCCTTCGCGAAAGTGAGTAGTTGCTGTGTGAGATTTTTAGCCTGGATCGACGCCTGCTTCGCGTCTTCTAAAAGTTCACTGATATCCTCTCCTTCCTTTATCTGAGCGAGAGATATGTTGCCAAGAATTCCGGTTAAAAGGTTGTTGAAATCGTGCGCTATGCCTCCGGCAAGAATACCGAGAGATTCGAGCCGTTCTACCTTTCGCAATTCTTTTTCCGTTTTCTTCCGCCCGGAAATATTACGAACGATAGACCATATACTTTGAGGCTTTCCTTCTTCATCGTTAAGTAAAAAACTCCTTATTTCTACAGGAAATAGGGTACCGTCTTTTTTAATGTATTCCTTTTCGTAAACATCCGAATACCCTCTTTTAAGTATCTGCTCCTCCTTAATCTCAGATTCAACTTTATGCCATTTTTCAGGGGTTAAATCTTTAGATTTTAATTTCCTGATTTCTTCCCTGGCATATCCGAGCATTTCTAAATAATGCTCGTTGAACTCCAATATTTTTCCGTTTAAATCCGTATTGACAAACGCGTCCGTTATGCTTTCATATAAATTACGGTATTTTTCCTCGCTTTTACTTAATTTCTCCAGTGCTTCCACCCTCTTAGTAATATCGTGCGCTATGGCCAGAATCACCGGGACATCATCTAGCTTAATAGCACTGAGATATACTTCAGCGGGATAGGTAGAATCATCTTTACGATAATGGGTAGATTCTACCCTTTTAGAACCTCCTTTTTTCATTTTCAACCACAAGTTTTGCCTATCGTCTCTTGTCTGGCTTGCCGGGTCTACATCCGATACTTTCATGGATAAAAGTTCTTCTTCTGTATATCCGGTTAACCCACAAGATGCTTTATTAACCAAAACAAAGTTTCCCTCAAAGTCGTGGACAAAAAGCCCTTGAGGCAGATTATCTGTTACGGTTTGGAATTTTTCTTCACTCTCCTGAAGTTTTTCCAGAGCTTTTTTACGTTCGGAGATGTCGTGGGCTATACCCAGTATCATTGGTTCTCCCCTTAAGTTTATGGCACTTATGAATATTTCTGCTGGGTATGAAGAACCGTCTTTGCGATAGTGAATTGATTCAAATCTTGCAGAACCGCCCTTTTTTAATTGCACCCATAGATGTTTTCTGTCGTCTCGAGAAATACTTTCAGGGTCGAGATCTCCTACCTTCATATTGAGCAATTCTTCTTTTGTGTAGCCGGTTAATTTATAAGACGCTTTATTGACCATTGTAAAATACCCATCGAGGTCGTGAACCAAAACTCCGTGAGGAAGATTTTCAATTACAGTCTGGAATCTTTCTTCGCTTTCCTGTACCGCCTCCATCGCTTTCTTACGATCTGTAATGTCTAATAAAGACGCAATACTCTTTTCGATACCTGGAATCATATCGACGTAGATGAGGATATTCTTTATTTCTTTATCCTTATTAATAAATCTAAACTCATAATGTTTTGGCGCATTTAACGGATTTGCCCTTCTGTTTCCATGATATTGCTGCATTCTTTTCAGATCTTCTTTTACTACGAAATCCGTCCAGTATTTCTTTCCTTCGATTTCGTCTCTGGAAAATCCTGACAAGTCTTCAAATTTTCTATTTACCAGAGATATTATCTTGTTTTTTTCTATTATGATCACAGCGGTACCGGTGTTTTCAAAAACCGCCCTGTATTTTTCTTCGCTCCTTCTAAGCGCTGCCTCCGCTTCTTTACGTTTGCTGATATCTCTTGACACACTTAAAATATGCGGTTTCCCATTGTACATTATACGACTGGAACTAATTTCTACCGGAATTATGCGCCCATCTTTAGTTTTATGTTCAGTAGAAAAAACCTGCTTATCATCCTTCTTCATACCTTCTATCAGGAGTCCAATATCCCCAGCAGAAAGGTTAGGGTCTATATCAGTTGGTCCCATGGTAAGCAGTTCCTCTCTTGAATAGCCCAAGACTTCAACGGCAGTATCGTTTACATCGACGAATTTTCTGTCAAAGCCAACAACAAAAGCTGTATCGTTCATTCCGTTCATTAATTTTTTATATTCTTCTTCTCTTTCTTTACGTTCGGTGATATCACGGACAATTTCAATCACCTTGGTTTTTCCGTCAATATCTTTGAATGGAGTTGATGTCAATTCATAATTTTTACCGTTAGGTGCTGTTAATTCCACTTTCTGAGTTTTTCCGGTTTTGAAGGCTTTCCTTAGCAAGCAGAATTCACAAGGAACTTGACGGCGCATATATGTTTCAAAGCAAAGCTTTCCTCTTAGATCGCCGAATCTGTCTATTAATAGTTTATTTTGGAAGCATATCCGATAGTTTTTGTCGATGATGTCAAGCCCGTCTGAGAGAGAACTAACTATACCCTTAAATTTATCGTGCTCAGCCTCTAGCTCTTTTTTGATGTTTTTGAATTTTTTAAATTTTTTTTCGAGATTAGCGAAATTCTTTCGAACTTCTTTCAGCTCTTTTAGAAGCTGCTCTTTTGTTTTGTTTTTGTCTTTGCCTTTACCCTTTATTTCAACCTCCTTTTTGCGACTACTAGTACTAGTAGTCATGCAAAAAAGACTCCAAAAAGCAAACGATTGATATCTAAGCATTTAGCTTTTAAAGATGTAAAATTTTTATTATTATTGACAAAAATTTTATAGAAACACTTATTTGGGGTCAATTTTGTTTGTGCGTTGGCGTGTTAGTGTATTTTTTAACAGCCTAACAAACTAACGATCCAACCGACCAACTTTGTCTCTATGTTAAGATTATCTTTGTAAGCCCGAGAAGGGCAAAGAAGCCGAATACGTCGGTTATTGTCGTAAGGAAAAGGTTAGAGGTGAGCGCCGGGTCGATGTCCATCTTATCCAGGATAACAGGCAGAAGTACGCCAAAGAGTGCCGCTGCCAGGTGGTTCAATATTAAAGCGAGTCCAACCACTAATCCAAACATAGGGTTTCCTTTCCAGATAAAGGCAATGAGAGCAGTCCCCAGCCCGATAGCGATACCCGTGAAAAAACCAACCACAATCTCTTTCCAGAGTAACCCTTTAACGTCCTGATATCTTATCTCTCCCAGAGCTATAGCTCTGACAATTATGGATAAAGTTTGTGTGCCTGCGCTTCCTCCCATAGCCGCGACTACAGGCATAAATATAGCTACCCCAATGAATGCTTGAATAACGTCTTCAAAGGACCATACTACAGCGGCAGCAAGAAGAGCTGTTGCAAGTTTTATATAAAGCCAGGGAATTCTCGAAGCGAAAGAACGTCTCGGAGGAAAAAACGCGGATTCGATATTACGGAGACCCCCGAGGTACTGGATATCTTCGGTTGCTTCCTCTTCCATAACATCGATTGCGTCATCGACCGTAATAACCCCGATGAGTTTTCCGAATTCATCGACAACCGGAACCTGCAGGAGGTCATAATCCGTAAATATTGGGATAACTTCTTCCTGATCGAGGTCTGCCGGTACTGAATATATGGGTTTTGTCAGATCTTTTAATATTTTTTCGGAATTAGAAGTTAAAATCGTCCACGGAGTTACATAGCCTGAGAGGCTCCCTTTATCATCGATAATATAAATATATTTGAATTCCTCCTGTTCGCGAATTTCTCTGAGTTTTTCTTGAGCTGTTTTTACGCTATCCTCCCCGTTTAAGGAAAGAAAATCGAGAGTCATAATCCCTGCGGCTGTATCCGGGCCAAAGCGCAGCAGGGCTCTAATATGTTCGGCTCTCTTGGCTTTGTTTAAAACGGTATCCCTTCTGTGTTCTCCTACCTCCCCTATGAGATCTACGGCTTCGTCGATTTCTAAGGTATCCGCGATTGCCGATAGAGCATCCGCATCGAGCGCTCTAATAATCACTTCCAGAGAATATTCATCCACTTCCGGGATAAGCTCGGCTTTTTCTTCGATAGTTAAAAGCGAAAAGATTTTAATTTTTTTCTCTTTAGGTAAATGATCTATTAAATAAATTTGATCCGTTAATTCTAAAGCGCAAAAGTAATCCCTGATAGGCTTTTCTTTGCCTTCGTCTATAAGCAAATTCAAATCTTCCGTAATATCTGCAATTTTCTTTTCTTCTGTCATTTTTTTTCTCGCTTAACTAAAACTTTTTTGACTTTTCTCTCATCGGCGTCTAAGACAGTCATTTCTATCCCTTCTATTCTTATTTTTTGGCCTTCTTTAGGTATTTCTTCTAACTCTCTAACAATAAATCCCGCAAGCGTATCTTCTTCAGTCTTAATTCCAATTCTTTCCGGTCTTATTTTCCCGCTCACTATAAAAACCCCTTCTTCGTCTTCTCCCTTACCTATCTGGCTTTCGAAAATACTAAAAAGAACATCATCGGTAGAAACGAAACCTTCAGTCCCACCGTATTCGTCAATAACAATCGCACAGCCAATTTTATCTCGAAGCAGTTCAGGCAGGATTCCATTTAATTTTCTGTCCCCGCCAATAAATTTTATGGGTCTTAATTTATCCTCAATCTTCCATTTTTCAACCCCGCCTATTACGTCTTCTTTAAATAAAACTCCTATTATATTATCGATGTTTTCCCTATAAACAGGCAACCTTGACACATCCGCTTCCCGGAGAATTTTATTAGTTTCTTTCTTGCTGCTATTTGTTTCGATAGCAATAATATCTACTCGTGGTATCATTATGTCTCTTACATTTGTCTGAGAAAATTTTGAAATCGCGTCAATCGCGTTAAGTTGCTCCGGTTCTATACCTCCTGAAGCGTTTGCCTCCCTTACTGCTATTATCATTTCGTTTTTTGTAGTTTTTTCTTGTTCATCTCTCTTAAAACCAAAGAGCATAAGTAATCCGTCTCCCAGAAATTTTATCACTAATATAATCGGAAAAAGAAGCCAGTGAAAGAAAAAAAGGGACGGAGATACCACCGCTGCAATTGGCTCAGGATTGTTTACGGCGATCGATTTAACCGCTATTTCTCCTATAACGGCAATAAAAAGAGTGGATAGTATAAGCCCCATGGCAAAGCCTATTTCTCTTTTTAGTAAAATAGTAAAAAGAACTGTTGTAAGGTTGATTCCGGCGAGGACTGTGGTAAAAAGAATATCCGGACGTTTCCGGATATTCCTCGCCGCTTTATATCTGCTTCCTTTCGAAGATGCAAGTCTCTCCAGCCTTGCTTCGTTTGAAGATACGATAGATATCTCGGCTAACGCGAAGTATATTATAAATAGAAAAATTACGATTAATATTATAACAGTCATTTCTTTTTCTTTATTTTTATTTCTTTTATGTGATTATCAAATGTATCCAGTATTGTTATTTCATAATCTTTGTAGGAAAAAATCTCTCCTTCCTTAGGAATTCTTTCTAAAATAGTATAAATAAATCCTGAAATTGTCAGGTAATCGTTAGATGACGGTATCGATATTAAATGTTGGATCTCTTCTATTTCTGCTGTCCCGGGCAGAACCCATTCGTTGTCGCTTTTTTTGTTTATCGCTAATTTTTTTTCTTCCCATATAAGTTCTTTTTCAACATCTTCAATATCCATCACTCCGGAAATTCCGCCATATTCATCGATTACCACAACTACCTTATGGTTGGTGTTCTTGAATATTTGAATAAGTTTAACAAGAGAGATGTTTTCGGATACAAAAACAGGAGGAGACATAAAGTTTTTTGCTTTACCTCTTTTTCCGTAAAGTTTTTTAAGCTCCAGTATACCAACAATCTTATCCTTCCTTTCAGAAAAAACAGGTATTCTTTTCCTTCTTTTTCCGACCTTTTTTATCGCTTTATTTACATTTTCGTTTTCTTCTACAAAAGGAGTGTCCATCCTGTGAGTCATTATTTCTCTTACTGTAATTTCGTTAAGACGCGATAACTTAGTCATTATATTGAATTCTCTATCTGTTAAGATTCCCTCTTTTTTTCCTTTTATTAATATCTGTCTTAAATCTCCGGCTGTGAATTTCTTTTTGGGAACAGTTATATTTGTAAGAGGTTTAAACAATATTAGAATTGGATATAGAAGGTATTCGGTTACAACAACTATCGGAGATAATAGACCAGCTATTTTTTTGCTTTTAGACATCGCAACTCTTTTAGGAATATACTCCCCGAAAACAACAATAATAATCGTTAAAATTATAGAAGAATAAAACAAATTAAACCATTGTTTAAAGATTCCTTCCCCAATCGCGGAAATCGCTACGTTAACACCTATATTACTTATTATTATAGTGGCGAGAACAAGCCGTGGATTTTGCATAAGATTATAAACAAGAGAATTATCTTTTCTTTTGTAAGTCGGTAGCGCGAAAAGAGCCGTTTCCGAAGAAGAATAAATAAAAGAGAACAAAATTAAAATAAGCAGTATAAAATAATACATTACTCTTGCAGGTATTCTTGTTCTTTTTTTCTCATTGCCCTTTTCTGCTCTTCCGTTTTATCGTCATAACCCGCGAGATGTAATATGCCGTGAATTGTTAGAAGTCTTAATTCAGAAAGAAGATCCTGCTCTTTCTGCCTCTTTGCCTGGAGAATTGAAATATAGACATCACCCATAACCTCGGGAATATCAAAATAAAAGGATAAAACATCTGTTGTACTGTCTCTATTCGTATACTTTTTATTTAATTTTTTCATTTCCGCGTCATTTACGAAGGTTACAGAAAGCTCTCCTTTAAGATTTTCTCCTTTTATTACCTTAATGGCTGTCTTTCTAATATCCTTTTCGAATTCGGGAATATTATTTACAAAAATTTTCATTTAGATTGCGAGGGGTACTTAGGACGATGGTGGTGAAGACCCTCCAGACTTTGACTGAAATCCTGAGCAATAATTTCAAGGTCCTCCAGAGAAAGTTTGGATTTGCTTAACTGTCCATTGCTGTAAGCCGTCCTTATCCTATCATCGATGGTTTTTTTCACATCGGAAGGAGTAGGGTTGTCCAGAGAACGAACAGTGGCTTCAACCATATCTGCCAGCATAAGAATGCTGGCTTCCTTACTTACGGGCACCTCAGCATCGTATTTAAAAAAACTCTCATCCACATCATCCAATGTTTTCTTGGCTTTTTCATAGAAGGGTCTTATTAAAGATGTTCCCTGGTGTTCTTTTATTATATGCATAATTTCTTCAGGCAAATTGTACTCTTTTGCTATTTTTAACGCATCCTGAATATGTGATTTTATTATTATTGCCGAAAGCATCGGAGGCAATTTATCATGTGGATTGCTGTTGTCTTTGAAATTTTCGGCAAAATACTGTGGTCTTCTTAATTTTCCTATATCGTGAAATAATCCGCCAACTTTTGCGAGAAGAGAATTCGCCCCTATAGCTTCTCCGGCACTCTCC
>Ga0315554_1001672_pt1 | contig 13073 bp, 16 predicted proteins | sample SalMarSW160370MG_FD_202114 | JGI IMG/M metagenome (GOLD analysis project Ga0315554, IMG submission 202114) | Salt marsh sediment microbial communities from the Plum Island Ecosystem LTER, Massachusetts, United States - Salt Marsh Sediment SW1603-70 ... | reverse complement strand
GATAAAGTTGTTAAATATAATTTTAACAATAAGCTGGAATATATTTTAAGTTTAACAAGAATCCCGCTTAAACATATTCCATATCTCTATAAAACAATTTGGAACGAAGTTGAAAAGAATTTCAAATCCGAAGAGGTGAGAATTATTTTCTCCTTAGTTGCCTTCTTTTTGGGTGCTACACCATTTAAAACTCCTGCTATTTATTCGCTTCTTAATTATACGGAAATGAAGCATAACGGGTATTGGAAAGTCAAAGGCGGGATGTACAGGATAGTAGAAGAAATTGTAAAAATATTAAAAGAAAAAGGAGTTGAATTTGTTTTTAATACCGAAATAGTTGGAGTTGGAAACAGCAACGGAAAAATTTCGGAAATGATCGATCAAAATGGTAAAAGATGGATTGCAGATATATTCATTTCCAATTCCGATGCAGCTTCATTTAGGGGCCAAGTTCTTGGCAGAAAAAATTTTAATGAAGAAAAACTCGATAAAATGCACTGGACTTTAGCTCCATTCACAATCTATTTGGGAGTTCGTGGAAAGATTGACAAACTTATTCATCACAACTACTTCCTTGGAAATAATTTTCGCGGTTATGCAGATACAATTTTTACATCTTCGATTAGCCCTCAAAAACCATATTACTATGTAAATGTACTTTCCAAATCCGAGGAAAATTCTGCTCCCGAAGGATGCGAAAATTTATTCATTCTCTGTCCTGTTCCTGATTTAAGGTATAAAAAGGATTGGTCGGATAAGGAAATATTAACGGAAAATATAATCAAGGATTTATCAGCCAGAATCGGTTTTGATATCAAAAATAACATCATCACAAAAAAAATTTTAACTCCCAAAGATTGGGCAGATAATTTTAATCTTTATAAGGGGAGCGGGCTGGGTTTGGCTCATGATTTAAACCAGGTCGGGGCTTTTCGCCCATCAAATAAAGATGAAGTCTTTCCAAATTTATTCTATGTCGGTGCGTCAACTACACCGGGCACAGGGCTGCCTATGGTTATAATTAGTTCAAAATTAGTAACGGAAAGGATACTAAATGATTCAACTATATAATAAAACCAGCGCAGAAACTAGCAAAATAATTACCAAAATTTACAGTACATCTTTCAGCCTGGGAATTAAAGCTTTTCATAAACAATACCGTGAACCGATTTATAATATTTATGGATTTGTGAGAATTGCTGACGAAATAGTCGATACGTTTCACGGATATGATAAAAAATATCTCTTAAATAAATTTAAAAAAGATACTTTCGAAGCCATTGAAATGGGAATTTCAACAAATCCTATTTTACATTCTTTTCAGAAAACAGTTAGAGAATACAAAATAGAAATTGAATTGATTGACGCATTCTTAAAAAGTATGGAAATGGATCTTTCTATATCTTCACATGAAAAGCAAAGCTATGATGAATACGTAAACGGCTCCGCCGAAGTTGTCGGATTGATGTGCCTAAGAGTTTTTGTTCAAAATGATCCACCCCTTTTTAATGAGTTGAAACCCTACGCTAAAAAGCTTGGCTCCGCATTTCAGAAAGTAAATTTTTTACGCGATATAAAGGATGATATTGATGATCGCGGCAGAATTTATTTACCGGATGTACACCATGTTAATGAAATTACCGATTTCAATAAAATGCAGTTTGAAAAAGAGATTGAGGAAGAATTTAACGAAGCCTTTATCGGGATTATGAAACTTCCGATTGGTGTTCGTCTAGGTGTTTATTTAGCTTATATCTACTATAGAACTCTTTTTAAAAAACTGAAAGGGAAATCAATCGAAGAGATAAAGCTGGAAAGAATTAGAGTTTCAAACTTCAGTAAATTTAACCTATTTATTAAATCATTTTTTCAGATAAAAGTTTTTAAGGCAGGATTAAATAATTGATATCAAAAATACTAATTGGAACTTTAATTTTTTTAAGTTCCTCCAATAATATTTATTCGGCAGAATTGCCTAAAAATAATCTTGCAGAATTAAGAACACTGCTATTTAACAGCACCCAAAATGAAGATTCTTTAGACTCTCTTTTTGCACTTATATCAATCTTAAGTAAAAAAACCGATATAAATAATAATCCGCTTTTGCTTGCATACAGCGGGGTTGGAAAAGCTTTATTGGCTAAGTATTCATTTTTTCCATGGGATAAGCTGAGTTATGTCGATGACGGTCTTCAATTACTGGATAATGCCGTGAAGTTTGACAGTACTAATCTTGAAATAAGGTTTTTGCGATTCTCTGTTCTATCTAATATTCCTTCTTTTCTTGGATATTCTTCCGATGCAGATGCTGAGGCGGATGTGCTTTATAGAATGTTAAAATCTTCCAGCTATAACGAGGATGCGGAACTCATTAAAAATGTAGTTCAATTCCTAATTACCAGCGAGAGATTAGACAAAGACAAAGAAAAAGATTTAACCCTGATTTTTAATGTGGCTTTAGAGTAATGAGTTTATATCTAATGGTAAATATCGCTACAATTTTTTTCCCGTTTTTGCTTTCATTTGAGAAAAAACTGAAATTTTATAAAAAATGGTCGTTTGTATTTCTATCAATGGTTATAGTTGGAATTCCATTTTTAATTTGGGATGCTATTGCTGCTAGCAGGGGTGATTGGAGTTTTAATGCTGCTTATACTTTAAATATTAATATATTAGGATTACCTATCGAAGAAATTTTATTCTTCATAACAGTCCCGTATGCTATTCTATTTCTTTATGAAACTTATCTATTTTATATTCCGAAGAACAAATGGGAAATAGACTTCCGGTTTTTTATCATTCCTTTATTGTTGAGTGTTTTTACTGCTATTATTTTTTCAAATAAATATTATACATTGACTGTATTTTCATTTTTAAGTTTTCTTTTTATTCTTTTATTAATAACAAAACCGATTTTTTTACGGCAAAAATATTTTGGTGTATTTTTACTTTTTAGCTTTATTCCTTTTGGAATTGAAAATTATATCTTGACTTCGGTGCCGATTGTTACTTATAATGCGAGTTCAATTTGGGGAATAAGAATCACTGCTATTCCGCTTGAAGATTTTTTCTACTCTTTTACTCTTGTTACTCTATACATTTATTTCTATGAATTATCAAAGGAAAAATGGAAAAGAAAAACTGTGCAATAATTGGAAGCGGTTTAGGCGGATTAGCAGCAGCAATTCGATTGGCAAATCGAGGGTATAAGGTTTGTGTATTTGAAAAAAATTCTTTACCCGGCGGGAAAGCTTCACAGATAAAAGAAAAAGGGTTTCGTTTTGATACAGGTCCATCACTCTTAACTATGCCTTTTGTTCTTGAAGAGCTTTTTGAAGATGTTGGAGAAAAATTAGAAAACTATCTCGCATTAAGACCCTTGGATATAAACTGCAAATATTTTTATCCCGATGGCACAATTATAAACGCATATAATAACATTGATAAATTGATCAAAGAAATAACTTCCAAAACAAATGAGAAGGAAGAAAATCTTAAAAATCTTTTTAAATCATCTAAAGCAGTATATGATTTAACCGCTGCTCTATTTTTGTTTAATTCCCTCCTGGAACCCGGAAATATTATTAATAAGAAAACATTTGGAATATTAAAGCAAATAAACAAATTAGATTTATTCAACACTTTACACAGAGCAAATACTACTGTTTTAGAAGATAAAAGAGTCATCCAGTTGTTTGACAGATACGCTACATATAACGGCTCAAACCCATATTCCGCACCGGCAACTCTTAAAATCATACAGCATGTAGAGAACGGTTTGGGGGCTTACATTTGTGAAGAAGGAATCTATTCAATTACCGAAGCGCTTTATAAGCTTGCATTAAAATTAGGAGTCGTATATCATTTTGACGCGAATGTTGAAAAGATACTTCATGAAAACAATAAAGTAACCGGACTTAAAACCAGTTCGGAGAAAATCAATTATGATATTATAATTTCTAATGCCGATATAAGTTTTACATATAAAAAATTACTGGAAGACAAAAGCTCTTTGAGTGCTAATATTTACAATCGGCTTGAACCATCCTCCTCTGCAATTGTTTATTATTGGGGAATAGAAGGGATTCATCCTAATCTCGAAATACACAATATTTTATTCTCCCGAAATTATAAGCAGGAGTTTAACGAAATCTTTCAAAAGAAAACCGTTCCTTTTGATCCGACAGTGTATATTTATATTTCAAGTAAATTCAAAACAGATGATGCTCCTCAAAATTTTGAAAATTGGTATGTAATGGTTAATGCACCGTACATTAACGGTCAAAATTGGGATTGGGAAGTTGATAAATCCAGAAAGATCATCGCCAGGAAAATAAACGAAGTGTTGGGAATTGATGTTTCAAGCAAAATTGTTTTTGAAAAAGTAATGTCTCCCCTGGATATCGAAAGAAAAACAAATTCGACTAAGGGAAGTATTTACGGGATCTCATCCAATTCAAAATTTTCTGCATTCCTTCGTCATCAAAATCGCTCAAAGAAATATAAAGGATTATATTTTACCGGAGGAAGCGCTCATCCAGGCGGAGGGATTCCATTGGTTTTACTTTCAGGTAAAATTACTGATCATTTAATTGCCAATCACGAAATGAATCCAAGATGATTAAAGCAAAAAATAATTATTGGGCAAGAATGCTTTTCGATTTTTATATCGCGAGGTTATTACAGAAAAACTTCTCCCATTTTTATTTACTAAATAACTTTCCGGTATTGGATTCAAACGATTCCATAATATTAACACCTAACCATTTTAGCTGGTGGGATGGTTTTTTTATTGATTGGATTTTGCAACATGAAACTAAGTATCAAATTAAACTTATGATGCTGCAGGAGCAGCTAAAACAATACTGGTTTTTTAAGTATGTTGGAGCCTTTTCAATTGAACCGGGTAATCCGGCATCAATAAAGGAAACAATAGATTATACACGCTCATTATTAAATAACGAAGGAAATGGAATAATAATCTACCCGCAGGGTAAACTTGAACCTTATGAAAAAAGACCAATGCAATTGAAAGAAGGAATTAAACTAATTTCAAAACAAAAGGACAATACAGCCATTATTCCGGTAGGTTTTAAGATTCATTATTCTGAAGAGAAAAATCCTTCTATTCTTTGCCGTTTTGGAGAACCATTATTGGCTAAAATTATTGTAAAAGACTTCTCTCTTTTCACAGAAGCATTTATCAACAATTTAAATCTAATAGATGCATCTGTTTGGAAATTAAATTTTGTTAAAGATTATTTTTCAAAATGATAATGAATATCATGGAAATATTATTTGGAGTACTGCTTTTCACTCATTTGATTCTATTAACCGTAATTGTTTATAACTATTTCACCGCTCCAAAGATCTACGGACAAAATTCGGTACTTAATCATGAACTAAAGATATCAATCCTTATCCCCGCCCGGAATGAAGAAAATAATATTGAAAATTGTTTGAGCAATATTTTTAAATCAACATATAAAAATTATGAGGTAAAAGTTCTTGATGATTTTTCGACTGATTCAACCCAGGACAAAATCAAAGCATTTCAAAACACACATAAGAATTTAGAGCTTATTAATAGTAAAGAATTACCTAATGGATGGACAGGTAAAAATTGGGCTTGCTATCAGCTAGCAGCAAAAGCGCAGGGAGAATATCTTCAATTTATTGATGCTGATGTTATAATTACTCCGGAAACTCTTCGCTTTGTACTATTTGAATTTCAAAAAAGAAAAGCAAAAATGCTTTCAGTTTTTCCAACTCAAAAAATTAAAAGTTGGGGTGAGTGGCTTATTGTTCCTTTAATGGACTGGCTATTGTTAACTTTTCTTCCACTCTATAAGGTTTATAAATCTTCAAACCCTTCTTTAGCTGCGGCCAATGGTCAATTCATTTTATTCGATAAACAAAGTTATTTTAATTTCGGCGGTCATGAAAAGATTAAAGACAAAATTGTAGAGGATATGGAATTTGTTAGAGGTTTCAAAAAGATGAGACTTAAAACCATCACATTTTTAGGAAATAATTTTGTTAACTGCAGGATGTACCGCAATTTTAATGAAGCTTTAAGAGGCTTTACTAAAAATTTTTACCCGGGATTTAATATAAACGGAACTGCTTTTTCATTAGTCATAATTGTTTTCATTTTTCTATTTATTTCTCCGTTCTTTTTGATTTTCTACAATACTCTATTTGCAATAATTATAACCATAATTTTTTTAGAAAGAAGTATTACTTCATTATTATCAGGTCAAAGTTTGTTAAAAAATATTATTCTCTTTCTGCCGCAGATGTTTATGCTGGCAACTATTGGTTTCAAATCTCTAATTGACAACAAAAGGAAAAAGATATTTTGGAAAGGCCGGAAAATAAGATAAAAAAAGTTTTAACTATCATTATTTATTTGTATTTCATGGCGGGGATTTTCTGGCACCTGCTTCCAATTACGAAGGAGATTGTTATTGGAATAACCCCTTATGGTTTATTCTTGTTTCCGGTTTTAATATTATACCTTGAACGGGATACAATAAACTTAAGAACTTTAATTTGGTTAATTATTGTTTATATTTTGACAATAATGGCTGAAATAATAGGGGTTAAAACAGGTTTGATTTTCGGAAGCTATTTCTATAAAGACATTTTGGGAATAAAAATATGGGGTGTACCTTTACTTATAGGGATAAACTGGATGATGATAATTTACGGGCTTTTTTCATTTACCGGGAATTATATTAAAATGAACTGGTTTGCTCAAAGCCTGCTAATAGGTTTTTTTGCTGTTTTATTTGATTTTGTCCTTGAACCGGTTGCTATAAAGCTAAATTACTGGGAATGGAATTCGGTTTCCATACCCCTTTCAAATTATATAAGCTGGTTTGTAATTTCATTTTTATTTGCGTTTGCAGGTTTTTATATGAATATAAAAAAAAGCAGTACTTTGGTAATCCATTATCTTTTTGCCCAGTTTTTATTTTTTGTAACATTAGACTTTTTTCTTAAGTCAATATGAATAATCAATAATAAAAATTAAGGACTATATTTCTATGTCAATTTTAAAGAACATACTAGTATTACTTATTGTCTTTTCTTTTATGGAGTTCGTTGCCTGGTGGACTCACAAATATATTATGCATGGAATTTTATGGAATTTACATAAAGACCATCATCACAAAAATAATGACAGTTTTTTTGAAAAAAATGATTTGTTTGCTTTAATATTCGCACTTCCCAGCATTCTATTTATAATAATCGGTATACAATCCGGTTTAGATAAAATTTATTTCTGGATTGGACTGGGTGTTGGTATTTATGGTGCAGTATATTTTTTAGCTCATGATATTTTTATACACCGGAGAATAAAACTGTTTCGAAATTCAAATAATAATTATTTAAATGCCATGCGCAGGGCACATAAGATCCACCATAAACATTTAACAAAAGAGGACGGCGAATTTTTCGGTTTTCTATGGCTTTCAAAAAAGAATAGAGAACAATTAATCTCTAGTAATATACTTAAAACAGGAAAATAATTTGTATATATTCAAACAGGAACAAATAATAAATCAGCAGCTGTCAAGACTTTTTCCCTTTTTTGAAAGGCCTGAAAATCTTTCGAAACTTACGACTAATTGGCTTAGCTTTAAAATAAAAACAGCATTTCCTTTAGATATGAAAGAGGGTGCTGAATTTGAATATAAGATTAAACTTTTAGGCATTCCAATGAGCTGGAAAACCCGGATAGTAAAATATTCACCCCGTTTTCCTTTACTGATGAACAACTCAAAGGTCCATATAAAAAATGGGTTCATACTCATACTTTTGCAGAGAAAGACGGTAAAGTTTTAATGAAAGATGAAGTGGAATATGATCTCTATGGCGGTTTTTTAAAACATATTATTCATAATATCTTTGTAAAACATTCCATCAGGAAAATATTTGAATTCAGAAACATAGCAATTGGAAAAGAATTTCATGAAATAATTTAATTTGAACAAAATTGTGCCGCTTGAAAATTTTTACTTTTTTACATGTTTATCATCCGTTAATTTTTTATTGAAAATTTTTAGTTCTTAGATTTAGTTAAATTAATTCTATGAATAATTTGGGGATATTAGAAAAAGGGGCAATCTATTCTAATTTTCCGCCGACCATATTAATATTTCTGATAAAGTATTATTCTTATATTTACTATATAAAATCAGTAAGGAGATGAATTATTTTGCAAATTGAAAATGAATTTCTAAAAATAGTCTCAATACGTTTTTCAAAAGCTTTTGATCGTATATATCATGGAATCGGTCAGCTAAATGATCAGCAAATATGGTATAGACCTTCAAGTAATTCCAACAGTATCGGAATAATTTTGCAGCATCTAGACGGAAATCTTAATCAATGGATCTGTTCAGCAATCGGGGGAGAAGTATTTAACCGGAACCGGGGGCAAGAATTTAAAGAGACAAAACACATTTCAAAAAAAGAGATTCTTATAAAATTATCTCTATTGAAAGAAAAAATAGATGGAATTATTTCACAAATACCTTCCGGTTCCCTGCTTTCATATCGACGAATCCAGGGATTTGATGAAACAGTGATGTCCGCTCTAATTATTGCATTAACACATTTGGAGCTGCATGCAGGTCAAATTATTTATATTACAAAATTAATTCTTGGCGATAATTATAAGGAGTCATGGAAACCATCTAACCCGGAACAGGGATTGAATAATTCGAATTAAACATACTAAAAGAAAGATAGATTTCTAAAATTACTTCTGGGATAGAGAAGAGTTATATATTTATTGATAAATGAAGGAAAATAAAATGGAAGATCAGGCAAAGAATGATTCTTTATTAAAAAATGTCAGAATAGTTCAAAAAGTATATGCGGCATTTGGTGAACATGATTTTGATGTAATATTGGCTACTCTTAGTCCCGATATTGAGTGGAGTGAACCAGTTAATCCGTTCAATCCCGCTGCAGGTACAAGGTATGGACATGCTGGATTTCTGGAATGGTTAAACATAGGTCGAGAATCCGAGGATATTCTAATTCTTGAGCCAAAAAAATTCTTTGCTGATAGCGATAGCGTTGCTGTAGTCGGCTATACAAAATGTCTAGCTAAAACAACAAATAAAAGTTATGAAACAGATTTTGTTCACTTATTTACCTTTAAGAATGAAAAAATTATCAGATTCCAGGAATTCTTTGATACATATGCTGCAGCAGAAGCTTTTCGAAATAAATAAAAGGTAAGAATACAGGAAATGAAAACTTTACTATTAATTATTATTCTCATTCACGCGTTAATACATCTTTTAGGATTTTTTAAAGCATTTCAAATTTTTGAAATTAATCAATTAAATCAACCAATTACCAAGTTTGCAGGAATATTTTGGCTGACAGCAGCAATCCTGTTTCTTCTCTCTTTTATTTTTCTTCTTCTACACAATCAAACTTGGTGGATTATTGCATTTACAGCAGTAGTGTTATCTCAAATAATGATCTTTCAAAGCCGGCCGGATGCTAAGTTTGGAACGATTGCAAATTTAATTATTCTTCTGCCTGTTATTGTATCTTTCCTGAATATACTTCCTTCAAGTTTTCAAAACCGTTACAAAGCAGAGGTTGAGAAAAGACTAAAAAATGCTTCTAATATTTCCGTACTTAGCGAACAGGACATACAATTACTTCCTAAACCAGTTAAGAATTATCTGCGTTATGTAGGAGCAGTAGGCAGACCAAAGATTCATAATTTCAGGGCAGTATTTAATGGTAATATGAAACGGTCAATGGAATCAGATTGGATGAAAATTGTTTCGCGGCAATATGATTTTTTTGATAACCCGGCCCGGATGTTCTATATAAAATCGCATCTGTTTGGAATCCCTTTTGACGGCTTGCACTTATACATAGGTAATATTGCAACTATGCAAATCAAAGTTGCTTCAATTTTTCAAGTAGCCGATGCAAAGGGAGATAAGATGAATAAGGGTGAAACTGTTACACTGTTTAATGATATTTGCCTTCTGGCACCCGCAACTTTAGTTGATAGTAATATCAAATGGGAGACTGTTGACTCTCTAACAGTTAAAGCAAAGTTCACAAATAAAACTAATACGATTTCGGCCACACTCTCTTTTAATAAGAATGGAGAATTAATAAATTTCATTTCAAATGACAGGTACCTTTCAACAGACGGAAAAACCTACACAAATTATCCATGGTCAACTCCCGTAAAAGATTACAAAAATTTTGACGGAAGGAAAGTTGCAGTTTATGGCGAGGCTATCTGGCATACTCCTAAAGGAGAGTATTCTTATGCAAGATTCAACCTTGAAGAGATAGATTATAACTGTACAAAATTCAAATATTAAATAATCTTATCAAATTTAAAGACTTATTTCCAAGATTCTGTAAGATGAAAAGCTGGAGAACGAAAAATGGTTATGAAATATTTCAAATCTTATCGGGACGGAGCAATTCATTTCTTATAACAACAAATTCATATAATATTTTAGTTGATACCGGGAAAGAGTTGGGATATAAAAGGCTTCAATCAAATATTAATTCTTTAAATTTATCAAACAGAAAATTACCTTTTTAATCTTAACGCATACTCATTTTGATCATTGCCGGAATGCCGCAAAAATTAAGGAGCAAGAAAACTGCAGGATTATGGTCAGCATAAAGGAAAAAGAATCAATAGAAAAAGGATTTACTAATTTACCTGGTGGAACTTTATTCATTACAAAACCGATTTCTATATTAGGCAAATTGATTGGTAAAAAAAGATTTGGATATAAGCCATTTACGGCTGATGTATTTGTAGAGGATAAACTTGATTTAATAAACTACAATTTAAACATAAAATTAATTAAAACAGAAGGGCACTCACCCGGTTCAATCAGCATAATTATTGATAACGAGATCGCAATTGCGGGAGAAGCAATGTTTGGAGTTTTCAAGAATTCAGTGCTCCCGCCGTATGCCGACAATCCTGCAGATATGATTAATAGCTGGAAAAAGCTTTTAAATACTGGCTGCAATATATTTCTGCCGGGTCATGGAAATGAAATAAAAAGAGAACTCTTGCAGAAAGAATATGATAAATATAAAGCAAGGTATATCAATACAAATATGAAATAAAATGCCGGCGGAAAATCCGGCATGATAAAAATAAATTCGAATTCCAGCAGATCGAAGTTTTTTTAAAAATTACCAGGCAAACCCGATATCGAATCTTAATGCTGGTGCAAAGCCATCATAATTATGAAATTCATGATAATCTTTGACTGAGCCAAAATAGTGATCAATCCCGATTCCTAAACCCATAGCAAATTGATCTCCGGGGAACCACTGCCAGCCTATAAGTGTGCCCACAGAAAACGGTTCACTTGAAAAGTCGCCGGAAGAAACGTGGTTAAACGAGATATTGGGCGCTATATAAAAACCTCTCATGTTATTTCCTTTAGGATATAACCTAACCTCTGCATTAAAACCTATCCCGGAAATGCCGGAAATAGTCGGAATTTGAAATCCGCCGCCAAAAATTACATTTTCCGAAAATTTATGGAAATAAGATAAGTTATAGAATAATAAAAACTTTAACGGGTTGACTACAATTAAATCATTTCTTCGAGTAATGTCTTCAATTTTTGATAATGACACGGAAGAAGTATAAGTCGTATCCCCGGTCTTTTCATCTACAGATATTTTCACTTCCGATGTTTTAGTTTGTGCTAATATTACTGCAGTGAAAATTACTATGACAATTAATATTGTATATAGAACTTTCATTAAAGCCCTCTTACTTTTTTTAATGGTATGGATATAAGTCAATTTTAATGCCGGGATATATTAGTAAAATAGTATTATCGGGCTGCGGAATTAAAGCTTTTTTTATTGGAAAGATTTTTCTAGGTAAAATTAATTGTACATTCCAGGATAGAATTGTAGACAAAATATTATAAGCTTTGCAATTTTATGAATTTATGCGTAATGATAAAATCTGTAACTAATTAAGAATAATATTAAATTTCGATTGCCAATTAAATAAGCTTTCTTATTTAGATAATTAAAGGGTACACTTACTAAAAAACTACAAACCGGGGGTACATAATGAAAAACTATTTCAAATTATTCAACCTGTTTTTTTTCATAACATTTATTTCCATTATTGTATTTGCCGCAAAGATAAAAGCTCAGGAAAACGAAACTGTCTCTCCCAGCCGGGATTCAATAATTAGTGCAGCAAAAGAGATAATTAGCAGCGTAAAATACTGCGCACTAATCACGATAGATTCAACCGGCAGGGCAAACATCAGAACAATGAATCCATTTCCGCCGGAAGATGATATGTCTATATGGATGGCTACCAACAGCCGTTCAAGGAAGTATAATGAAATTAAAAAGAATCCGAATGTAACACTTTACTATGCAAACCATAGCAAAGCTGACGGTTATGTGACTATAATCGGTAAAGCAGTGCTGGTCGATGACATGGCTGAAAAGCTTAAGAGGAAAAGAGACTACTGGGATCAATCCTTTCCGGATTGGAAATATCTTATCCTTATAAAAGTAGTCCCGGAAAGATTGGAAGTGATCAATTACAAGAGAAAGCTTTATAATTCAGATGTTACTTGGGATGTACCGTCTGTAGATTTTTAAATGAGATGAAATTAAAGCTAAAGGTAGAAGATCTAAAATAGACTACTTACTTTATAAAAATAAAAAAGGGAGCAGCAATACATCAATAATAACAGCAAATTTATTGTGGATTTAAGAAGATTTTTTGTCCAAGCGTAATCCCCAACAGACTGCTTACTCCCTATAAAATTTCTAAACAATTTTATAAAAATTGATCTTAAAAAGCAACAAAAATTTTAGAAAAACTTTTTACATTTTGTTTTTTTAAAAACTGGCTAACATTATAATCAAATTTTTTCTAAACATATTTTTAAAGAAATCTTAAAATATTTTTTTTATTTCACACCTCTAATAATATAATCATCAACCATTCTTAAAAGAAATTCAGGATCTTTATCCATATTATCAGCAGTTGTTAC
>Ga0315554_1001671_pt1 | contig 13077 bp, 10 predicted proteins | sample SalMarSW160370MG_FD_202114 | JGI IMG/M metagenome (GOLD analysis project Ga0315554, IMG submission 202114) | Salt marsh sediment microbial communities from the Plum Island Ecosystem LTER, Massachusetts, United States - Salt Marsh Sediment SW1603-70 ... | reverse complement strand
AGGCGGACAAGAATCCTTAGGCGGATAGGAATCCATACGCTGGCGCCGCCAGTCAGGGTTGGCCGGCATACACAACCTGCATGGGAGCCTGGGCCAGATGGGCCTCTGGCTCCTGTGCCACGCCTACAGAGGGCGCATAACAAGGAGACGGAGATGGAGAAACCAACGAACGCTCAACCGGAAACGCCAGGCGAGGCGGATGAGAATCCGGAGGCGGATAGGAATCCGGAGGCAGATAGGAATCCGGCGGGTCCGAATCCAGAGGAATGGGAAGTACCCGTCGATGCTGAGGTGCAATGCACAGATGGGATCTGCGGGCACTCGACCTATGTCATTCTGAACCCTGTGACCGACGAGGTGACGCACATCGTGGTGGAGCGAGAGGGCTTTCCCTTCACCGACCGCCTGGTGCCCATGGGCATGGTCGAACACAGCACGTCCAAGCGGGTCGAGCTGCGCTGCAGCAGCGACGAACTGGCCGAGATGGAGTCCTTTACGGAGACCGAGTTCGTACGGCCCGCCAATGTGAGTTCCCTTCCGCTGCTGATGTGGCCGTATGCCGCTGCCGAAGAGGCGATGATGCCGCTCGAGCACGAGCGTATCCCCGCCGGTGAGCTCGCCGTGCGGAAAAGCGCGCGCATACGTGCTACCGACGGTGAGGTGGGACGGGTGGACGAATTCCTTGTCGACCCGGAGGATGGGCAGATCACGCACCTCGTCATGCGCGAGGGGCACCTGTGGGGCTCGAAAGAGATCGCGATCCCGGTCTCGGCAATCACGCAGATCAAGGAAGACATGGTCTACCTCAAGTTGGACAAGGCCGGAGTCGAGGCACTGCCGGAACTGCCGATCCGGCGGCGGCCGGTGGCTTCCGACTGAACCGCCGATCAGGCGGCGAGGCGGGTACGCGACCGGAGTTCAGGTTGGAGCCCCTGCCCCTACGGATGGGGGTCCGGCGGATAGGAATCCGATGGCGGATGGGAATCTGGGCGCAGAAGCCAGGCTGGAGCCTGGCGTTCCGGGCCACCGTTCTGTGGATGGGAATCTGGGCGCAGAAGCCGGGCTGGAGCCTGGCGTTCCGGGCCACCGCTCTGTGGATGGGAATCTGGACGCAGATGCCAGGCTGGAGCCTGGCGTTCCGGGCCACCGCTCTGTGGATGGGAATCCGAGCGTGGATGCCAGGCTGTTCCCTTGCGGCCGTAGGCTGCGAGAGCCTGGCGCTCCCAGGGGCGCCACTCTGCGGATAGGAATCCGAAGGCGGATAGGAATCCGAAGGCGGATAGGAATCCGAAGGCGAATAGGAATCCGAAGGCGGATGAGAATCCGAAGGCGGATAGGACAGGATTGAGGAGGTATGATGGGACAGAAGCAGCGGCAGCTCCTGCTGGTAGGCGTGATCGTCGTTTCTCTGCTGGCGGGCGCCGGTGGCGGGGTAGTTTTGGACCGCCAGTTGCTGATGGCCTACGATCCGCCGAGCAACGTCCCGGCGGACGCGGCCCCCGAGTTCAAGCTACTCGCAGAAGCCTGGAACCTGGTCGACCGCGTGTACGTGGACCGTTCTGTGGTAGAGCCAAAGCCCATGGGCTATGGCGCGATCGGCGGGATGGTCGATTCCCTGGGGGACACGGGACACAGCCGGTTCCTGTCCCCGCAGATGGTTGCCGACGAACACCAGTATATCCAGGGCCAGTACGTGGGCATCGGCGCCTATGTGCAGATGAAGGACGGACAGGTGGTCATCGTAGCGCCAATCGAGGGGTCGCCGGCCCAGAAGGCAGGGCTCAAGTCGGGCGACATCATTCTCGACGTGGATGGCAAGAGCGTGGCGGGCTTGACGTTGAGCGAGGTCATCTCTCGCGTGATGGGCCCGGCGGGCACCAAGGTCTCCCTGACGATCCGCGACCCAAACACGGGCGATACGCGCACCGTGACCATTACTCGGGAGGAGGTGACGATCCACAATGTGACGTGGCACCAACTGCCGGGGACAACGGTGGCACACCTGCGCATCGCCGGCTTTAGCCAGGGAGTAACCGACGATCTAAAGAGCGCCCTGCAAGAGATCCAGGGGCAGCAGCTAAGCGGGCTGATCCTGGACCTGCGGGACAACCCCGGCGGCCTGCTCGAAGAGGCCGTAAGCACGGCCAGCCAGTTCCTGCAAGGTGGCAACGTGCTGATCGAGGCCAATGCCCAAGGCGAAAAAACACCCGTTCCGGTGGAGTCGGGCGGAGTGGCAACGACGATACCGATGGTGGTGCTAGTGAATAGTGGCACGGCCAGCGCCTCCGAGATCGTGGGTGGCGCGCTGCAGGACCCAGAGCGTGCCCAATTGGTGGGAGAGACGACGTTTGGCACGGGTACTGTGCTGGGTGAGTTCTCGCTATCGGACGGTTCGGCACTGCTACTGGCGACGGAAGAGTGGCTCACGCCCGATGGACATACGATCTGGCATCAGGGATTGACCCCGAACGTCGTCGTGCCGCTGCCATCGGGCACTTCCCCCTTGTTCCCGGGCGCTGAGGAGGGAATGACGGCGCAAGCGCTCGCCAGCAGTGGAGACACGCAGCTTCTGAAGGCGCTAAGCCTGTTAGGCCAAGGCGGATAGGAATCCCAAGGCGGATAAGAATCCCAAGGCGGATAGGACTCCCGAGAAGGACGAGGTGCAGGCGCTGCCAGAGATACCGGTGCGCCGCCGTGGAAAGTAGGGTGCTCAGCTCCTGTAATGTTGGAGTTCGATCGCCGGGCAGCACAGCTCGGGCTAAAAGGAGAATATCCACTTAAGGAAGGCTTAAGGTACTCTTTTGTTTCGCTTAAGGACACATTGTTCCTACTATGGTAACATGAGGATGGTTGTAGCGCAAATACGGAATTGGTGAGAGAAAAAGGAGATAAGCTATGCGAAGCGGTTTTCGTTTGGCACGTATATTCGGCATCCAGATCCGGATCGACTGGAGCTGGCTGCTGATCCTGCTCCTGGTGACGTGGAGCCTGGGCTCGTCGTTTGGCCAGGTGCACCCGAACTGGGGGTCAGCCACGATCTGGGGGGTGGCGCTCTTTGCCGCACTCCTCTTTTTCACGTCTGTGCTGTTGCACGAACTGGCACACTCGCTGGTTGCGAGGGCGCGGGGCATTCCCGTACGGAGCATCACGCTCTTTCTCTTTGGCGGGGTGTCGAGCATCCAGCACGACCCCGATTCACCGGGCGTCGAGTTCGTGATGGCCATCGTTGGCCCTCTGACCAGCCTCGCAATTGGCGCAGTCTTGTTGCTGATCGCCGCACCACACGTGCGGGTGATCACGTCGTCGACCAGTGCAACGCAAGGGCTCGCACAGCTTGGGCCGCTGCCCACCATCTTGTTGTGGCTCGGTACGATCAACGTTGTGCTCGGCATCTTTAACATGATTCCGGGCTTTCCCCTGGACGGTGGCCGGGTCCTTCGTTCCATCTTGTGGGGGATCAGCGGCAACCTGCGCCGCGCCACGCGGTGGGCTTCGTGGGTCGGGCAGGCCATTGCCTGGCTGATGATTGGGGCCGGGATCGCGATGGTCTTTGGAGTGCACATCCCCTACTTTGGCACCGGCCTGCTGAACGGGCTGTGGCTGGCCTTTATCGGCTGGTTCCTCAACAGCGCCTCTTCCCAGAGCTACCAGCAGATCGTGGTCCACGATATCCTGGAAGGGGTGTCGGTCGAGCGCATGATGCGCACCGACCCGCCGACCGTCCCGCCGGACAGCTCGTTGAGCAGCCTGGTGCACGATCACGTTATGGGCACCGACGAGGTGGGCTTTCCGGTCGTCGAGGGAGACCAACTGGTCGGCATCGTCACGATCGACGATGTGCGCGCCATCCCGCGCGACGAATGGGAGACGACGACCGTGCGCGACGTCATGACACCGTTCGAAAAGCTGATCACGGTGGGCCCCAACGACGATGGGGCCGTCGCCCTCGACCGGTTGACGCAAAACGATGTGCGGCAGCTACCCGTAGTGAACGGCCGTTTCCTCGTCGGGTTGCTTCGTCGCAGGGATGTCATGCAGTGGTTGCAGGCGCACGCCGAGCGGTTCAGAAAGTAGGCAGGACTGCCTGCCAGCAAGCAGGACTGGAGTGGGCTCATGAGGGCTGAGGTGAGCAGGATACGGTTGTGGCGCATCACCACGCGAACCTGGATCGCGTTGTTCGCCCTGGGGCTCGCCTTGTGGTGGACGATCCACCACATGCCGGGCCTCACCCAAGTGTTGGTGATCGCCTTTGGTGCTATCTTGCTCGACCTCGCCATGCGGCCGGTCGTCAATCTCTTGGCCCAGCGGCACGTCCCGCGCTGGGCCACGGTGGCGGTGATCTACCTGGCATTGTTTGCGGTCGTGGGCCTGGCCGGGAGTATCGTCGCACCGGCCGTCGTCTCGGAGATATCGGGCCTGCAGGCGCAGGGACCCGCGCTGGTCCAGTCGGCGCTCGCCCAGCTTGGATCGATCTCCTTCCTGTCCGACCTAGTGCCTTCGGGCAGCTCGCTGGTGCAGAACATCGGCCAGAGCCTCAGCTCGCTGTTCGGCACGCTGGTGAGCACAGTAACCGGCATTGGCAGCAGCCTGATCGACATCATCGTCGTCTTTGTCCTGGCGTTCTTTACCTCGCTCGATGGCCAACTGGGGAAGCATCTTCTCAACTGGGTGCCCGGGCCGAGCCGGACAGAGACGCGACGGCTTGGCGCACGGATAGCCTATCAGCTTGCGCGCTGGGTGTGGGCGCAACTGGGGATTGCCGTCTACTTTGGCACAGTCTATGGCGGTACGTTGGCCCTGATCGGCGTACCCTACGCTCTGGCGATCGGCCTGGCGGGCGGGGTGCTCGAGATCGTGCCTTACCTCGGTGGGGCGACGGCGCTGCTGCTGGGCATCCTCAGCGCGCTGAGCGTGCAACCGCTGCTCGTCCTATGGGTCGTGCTCGCTTTTGCGGCCATCGTCGAGATCGAATCCCACGTCCTGGCGCCCGTGCTCTTTGGACGGGTAGCCGGGACATCGCCAGCCGCGATCCTGTTGGCTCTGGTGGTTGGGCTCAAGATCGCTGGCGTCGTCGGCGTGTTCTTTGCCGTGCCGACGACGGTGGTGCTGCTGGTCCTGGCGAACGAGTTCCGACCAGAAGGAAAGAATGCCGACGGCAGAAGTAATGCCATGGCTCCGGATGAGGACACCGATGACAAGAACGACGCCGATGCTCCAGGCGACGGCTCTGCGGACAGGCGTGCGAACGACAAGGGTGATGCAGATACCTCTCATGATGGCATCAATGGTAGTACTCACGATGGCTGATCGATTTGCCGGGGTGCACTTGTATCCCAGCACTATCTCGTCAATGCCGGCCCTCTGTCGACCGGATTGGAGGCTGGCGTGCTGAACCTACAGTTGTGGTATGTGGTACTGGCTGTGATCGTGCTTCTCTTTCTAGGCGCGTTCGTCGGGGGGCGGATCGGGATTCTGGTCAGGTTGATTCGCTCAAACAGCCGCACTCGCGTAAGAGAGGACAAGGATGCCCTGGAGGAGGCTGAAAGGGAGCTCATCGGGCAGTCGCCCGATGAGTGGGCAGAGATGCACGTGCGTCTCTTGCAGTCACTCGAGGAAGAGACGGCACCCGAAGCGTACCAGCAAGCTTTGGAAGCGATCCGCGACGCGATCAATCGTCACCTGGAAAAAGGCATATGGCAGGCGGGGCAGTTGCAGTTCCCGGATGACGGCAATGCGGATACGAATCACGATGTGGATAGGAGCCCGATGCACGGGGAAGGCTCAAGAGAAGAGCCGTCCTGATCGGCACAGGGGATTTGCCTCCGGCGTAAAGAAAGATATAATAAGCGATGATGGCAGGCACTGTAATCCAGCCATACTCCAATATGGTTGCTTGCAGATAGGTCACACCTTGTTCGTTAGCGTTGCCGCTGCCCACGTACGGCAGGCAGCCCCTGCTCCTGACCAGCCTCGATCCCCAGCCAACAGCTCTGCCAGCGTAGCCTCCCGGTTCGAGAGAAGGGTCGGATGCAATGCAAGCGATATCAGACGACGCCCTGCAAATGGTAGTGGATACGCTCGATGCGAGGGTGGCGTACCTGGACGCCGACCTCCGGTTCCAGTACGTGAACACGGCCTTTGCCATGAGCGTGGGGCGTAGCGCGGAGGAACTGATCGGCAGCGAATACGTCGTGTTGTTCCCTGAGGGGGAGGAACGCGCACTCCTCGAGCGGGCCCTCACGACGCAAGAGACGGCGCATCTCAGGGCTGTAGCCTGGCCCTCACCCTCTCATCCTGGGGCAGAGAAGACCTATTGGGACTGGAAGATGACGCTGTTGAAACGAGGGAACACCTTTCGCGGCGCCTTGCTCTCCGTCACCGACGTGACCGAGCGAGAAGAGATACGACGGGAACACGTGACCTTTCTGGAAGATATGGCCACCCTCAAAGAGCTCGGCAAGCGGCTGCTGTCCGAGCGGACGGTGGAGGGCCTGCTGCAGCGCACGGTGGACGCAGCGCGGCACCTGACCAGGGGGCAGTTGGCCGTCGTGGGGCGCGCCTCTTGCTGCGGGATTACCTACGAAACGGTCCTCTCACGAGACGCGACTGCCCCCCACTGGCCGGTGCCGGACACGCTTCTGATCGCGTGGATGCTGGACCCCACGCTGATCGCGGGTCGGTCTTCGATCCATCTCACCGGGGATGAACTAGAACGGCTCCCAGAATGGCAGATCCTGGCAGACAAGAATCCGATCGCGGATGTGGACCCCGAGGTGGCGGAGCGCGCTCTGCCGGGCGGGTTGCTAGTCACGCAGCTCACTCGGCCGGACGATCAGCCCACGGGTGTGATCGCGATCCTGGGCAGGATCGAGGGGGACTTTACCAGGGAGGACGAGACGCTGCTGGTCGAGTTGGCTTCCATTGCGTCCTTGCGGCTACAGCAGCTTGAGGCACAAGCCGAGGCCGAGCGCAGGGCCGACCAACTCGACGCCGTGATCGAGGCCATGACCGACCCGGTATTTGTGTACGATGCGGACGGCGCGCCGATCCGGGCCAATGCGGCGGCTATTGCCGCTTCGGGCAGCGTGGACCCGGTCGGCGCGGACCATGCCCAACTGCTGTGCGCATTCACCGTGACCGATCCCGGAGGACAGCCGATCGCTATCTCCGACCTACCGTCGAACCGTGCGTTGCGCGGCGAGACGGTGCGGAACGAGCGCTTGGTCGTTCATAGGGCGGGCGAGGAACCGCATACCATCGTCGCCACGGCAAGCCCGATCTACTACGGCGGCGCTCAAGATGGCGCCGTCCTGGTCTGGCGCGACGTGACCGAGCTGCAGACCGCACAGGAGGCGCGCGATCGGCTGATCGACATCCTGGAGCGGACGCCCGATCTGATCTCGACGGCGACACCGGATGGGCGGCTGCTGTACGCGAACCGCGCCGCGCGCGAGGTGATAGGGGTCCCCGAGACAGAGGTCCCAGGACAGCCTGTGGTGCGCGCACACCCGGATTGGGCGGCCAAGATCGTGCTAGAAGAAGCGGTGCCGACGGCGCTACGGGAAGGGGTGTGGCGGGGGCAGACGGCGGTCCTCAGCCACGACGGGCGCGAGATCCCTGTATCGCAGGTCGTCCTGGCCCATCGCGGGCCAGGTGGCGAGGTCGACTACCTTTCGACCATCATGCGGGACATCAGTAAAGAGCAGCGCCTGCTGGAAGAGAACCGCAGGCAGCGCTGGTTCCTGGAGCGGTTGATGGCGGCCCTGCCCGTCGGGATCGCGCTGGTGAGCGGACCCGAGCACCGCTACGAGTATGCGAACCATCACTACCGGGTGGTTATGCACCACCAAGAGCAGTCCCTGATCGGACGGGCGCTCGGCGAGATACTACCCGCGTACGCTGCAGCGCATGCGACCGCCATGCTGGACGAGGTATACCGGACCAAGGCCCCGCTCAGCACGCACAACCTCGATCTGCGGGCGACGCCTGAAAGCGAACCCCGGTACTGGGACATCGACCACGTGCCCTTGTTTTCGGAAGACGACGTCGTCGAGGGCATACTGATCCTCGCCTACGAGGTCACGGACGCGGTGCAGACGCACAAAGCGCTAGACGACGAGCGGGCCCGGCTGCAGGCGATCATCGACAGCGTGCCGGATGGGATCGTCGTGGCGGACGGGGAGGCCCGCCTTGCGTTGATCAACCGAGCAGGTAAGCGGATCTATGGGCACCCACTACGGCTCGGGGAACGCTACGATCGGCAGCCAGAGATACCTCTCTGCAAACCCGATGGCGTGCGCTACGATCCACGCGACCTACACATCGTCCGTTCGGCCCTCGATGGGGAAGTATACTGCGACGAGGAGGTGATCGTCGTGGACGCCGATGGCCGGCGACGCTACCTGCTGGTCGACTCGTCGCCGATCTGGGACAGTGCCGGCGCGCCCGACGGTGCGGTCATGGCCTACCGGGACATTACGGCGCGCGTCGAGCTGGAGCGCGCCCTGGAGCAGCACGCAGAGGAGCTGGACCAACAGGTGGCCGAGCGGACGGAGGCGCTACGCGCCAGCCAGGCGCGGCTGCGCGCGATCTTTGAGGGCGCGGCAGTGGGCGTTGGCGTCTCCGATGCAGAGGGACAGATGGTCGAGTGCAACCCAGCGCTCGCGGCAATCACGGGTTACTCGGCGGAAGAGCTGCTGGCAATGCGCTTTGCCGACTTTACCCATCCCGACGACGTGGACGCGGATATGGCTCTCCTTTGCGAGCTGATGGCGGGCGAACGAGACGCGTACCAGCTCGAAAAGCGCTACGTCCGCAAGGATGGCGAGATTGTGTGGGTCAACCTGACGGCCTCGCTGCTCCGCGATGGTACAGACCAGCCGCCGCTTGCGATGGGCATCGTCGAGGATGTTACCGCGCGGAAGGAGGCCTCTGCGGCGCTGATCCAGGCGGAAAAGCTCTCTGCTGCGGGCAGGCTGGCAGCTTCGCTGGCGCACGAGATCAATAACCCCCTGCAGTCGGTGATTGGCTGCCTGGGCCTGGCCGAGCACAAGCTCGCCAGGGGCGAGGACGTGACGCAGTACATCCAAGTCGCGCGACAGGAATTGCGGCGCGCGGCGCGCGTCGTCGCACAGATGCGCGACCTGCACCGGCGTTCGCGGGTAGGGAGCCGGGAGCAGACGGAGATCAGCGACTTGTTGGAGCAGGTGCTGCTGGTTACCGCCAAGCAGTGCGAGAACCAGGGGGTGGGGGTCATGCTGCGCAAGCCGGACGTGCAGCCGGTCGTCTTGGCGGTGCCCGACCAACTGCGACAGGTCTTTATGAACCTGGTGCTGAACGCGATCGATGCCATGCCAGACGGTGGGCTGCTCGACGTGACCATCAGCCCGACGGTGGATCCGCCGGGGGTGAGCATACAGTTTCGCGACAGTGGCACGGGCATTGCGCCCGAAGTGCTGCCCCGGCTGTTCGAGCCCTTTTACAGCACGCGAGCTGGCGGGCTGGGACTTGGCCTGTTCATCAGCCGCAATATCATCGAGGACCACGAAGGTCACATAGAGGTGAGCAGCACGGTGGACCAGGGGTCCACGTTCACGGTATGGCTGCCAGAGGCCTAGGGGCGGCGGATAGGAATCCGAAGGCGGATGGGAATCCGTCGCAAGCGTGCAAGGGAGAATCGCGTGGACGAGCAGATACGTACGTTGGTGGTGGATGACGACCAGGGCATCCGTTTCTTTCTCGAAGAGGCGCTAAAAGATGCAGGCTATCAGGTCTCGACGGTGTCGAACGGTCGAGACGCCCTGGATCTGCTGCGTGTCGAGCGCTTTGGTCTGATCCTACTCGATCTCAGGCTGGGTGGGCACGTCGATGGACAGCGCATCCTGGAAATGGTCAAGTGGCGCTGGCCCGAGACAGTCGTGATCATCCTCACAGCGTACGGCTCACTGGAATCGGCCATCGACGCGATTCACGAGGGCGTAGATGGGTACCTGCTCAAACCGGTCGACCCCGAAGAGATCATCCGCACCGTGCGGGGTGCACTGCGGCGCAAGCGCATGCAGGAACGTGGCACGGAGCAAGATCTACAGGTTACAGTGCTAGAGTGCGGGCCGTTCTCACTCAACCCAGAACTACAGCAGGTGACGGTAGACGGAGAGCTGGTCGAACTAACGCTCAACGAGTACAGGCTGCTTGCCCACCTCATACAGAACGCACACAAGCCGGTTTCCTCGGAAGAGCTGGTACAAGTGGTGCGCCAATACAGGTGCGCCGACTGGACCGAGGCACAGCAGATCATCAAGTGGTGCGTGTACCGCTTGCGGCGCAAGGTAGAAGCCGATCCGTCGCAGCCAAAACACATCGTGAACGTGCGGGGATTCGGGTACATGTTCGAATCGTAGGCATTTACAGATCCCAAGGCGGGGTCCGCGACAGGCCCAACCGGCGAACCGGTTGGGCCTGTCGCGGTGTGTAAGGCCCTCCTCACTGCAGGTCCAACCAGACTCCAACTTAAGTGAACAAACTCTTGCTCTTCTCCAACGAGGTCCGCCCGTTGCACACGCGCTTTCGTGGTACGATCGACATACTTCGCGGATACAAATTCGATGGCGGATGGGAATCCGTGCGCACTGGCCCCGCCGATCTGATCAGAAAACCAGGAGGATATCCAGATGCTGCAGCAAGTCTCGGTGGAACGTAAACGCCTGGATGATTATGCGCCGGTAGTCGGCGAAGAGGTCATCGCCGACCTGAGAAATCTGGCTGCCCCCCTCCGAGATGCGCGGCTATTGCACATCAACGCCACGGCCTATGGCGGGGGAGTGGCCGAGATGCTGCAGACGTTGGTGCCGCTGATGCGCGACGTGGGCCTCGACGCGGAGTGGCAGGTGATCGAAGGTGCAGACGAGTTTTTTGAGGTCACCAAGGCATGCCACAACGGGCTGCAAGGGATGGACCTCGCGTTCACGGAAGAGATGCAAGAGACCTGGCGGCGCTATAACGAGCGCAATGCACGCCAGCTCGAAGGCTCGTACGACTTGATCGTCGTCCACGATCCGCAGCCGGCAGGGCTGCTTCACTACCACGGTCCGGAAGGCGGCAAGCACTGGGCGTGGCGCTGCCATATCGACACCTCACACCCCAACCCGGCGTACTGGGGTTTCTTTGCGCCTTATATCAACGAGTACGAGGCGGCCATTTTCACCATGGACCAATACGTGGGACCAGGCGTGGAATCCGAACACCTGGCGATCATCACGCCGACCATCGACCCACTTTCGCCCAAGAACGCGCCGATGGAGTTCGAACGGGCGCGCGGGATCGTAGCCGGCTTTGGGCTGGACGTCGAGCGGCCGATCGTCACCCAGGTCAGCCGCTTTGACCCGTGGAAGGACCCGCTCGGGGTGATCGACGCCTACCGCATCGTCAAGGCACAGGAATCCGACGCGCAGTTGGCGCTCGTCGGCTCGATGGCCTCCGACGACCCGGAGGGATGGTACTACCTGGACAAGACCATCCGCCATGCCGGAGAGGATTTTGACATCCACATCCTGCACAACTATCACGGCGTGGGTGGGCTCGAGGTGGGCGCCTTTCAGACGGCGAGCGACGTGGTCATCCAAAAGTCGACGCGGGAGGGCTTTGGGCTGGTAGTGACCGAGGCCTTGTGGAAGGGCCAGCCCGTCATCGGCGGCAACGTGGGCGGCATCCCGCTGCAGGTGCTCGATGGCAAGACCGGCTTCCTGGTGGACTCGGTCGAAGCGTGTGCCGAGCGCGCGATCGAGCTCCTACGGCATCCGGAAGAGGCGGAGCGCATGGGCCAGGCGGCGCGCGAACACGTACGGCGCAACTTTTTGACGACGAGACACTTGTCGGACTATTTGCATCTGCTGAGCGAGCTGGGTTAGTGCCGTCACGGATCGGGATCTGGCAGAGAATCCGTGCAACGAATCCAACCTACTTCCAACTTTGATAGGAACACCCAGCGAAATCGCCAACGATGCCCGTCGGTTGGGGTGGGTGTAACGTGCTAAGATCGTAAGGGTAAGCTACGACCAGGCGGATAGGAATCCGAACGCGGATAGGAAGTCAAACGCGGACAAGAATCCGCCGGATAGGAATCCAGTCCGCTCAAGAAGGGCGCCAGTGCCGGTGCGGAAACGTGTTCTCATTGTGGATGATGACGAGGCTGTGCTCCTCGTCTTGCGCGACATCCTTGCCGAGCTGTGCGATTCACTCGAGATCGTGGCCTGTGTGGACCCAGTTGAAGCAATGGGCCGGATCGAGGCTGAGCATTTCGATCTCGTGCTGACCGACCTCAGGATGCCAGAGGTGGACGGCGTCGCCCTGACGCGAGCCGTCCGGAAGGCAAGCGAGGACGTGGATGAGAATCGGGCGACGGTGGTGATCTGGTTGACAGCCTACGGATCGGAAGAGACAAGAGAGATAGGCAGACGGCTGGACGTGTACCGGGTCCTGGACAAGCCGCTGGAGGTAGGCGAGATTCAGGCCATCGTTCGAGATGCACTTGGACACGCGGACGAGGGGAAGCCATGTTCGTCTTGAGCCGTCTATCGTGGGTGCGGCGGATGGGAATCCGAAGGCGGATGGGAATCCGAAGGCGGATAAGAATCCGATGGTTGGGTCTGGTCGCGTTGCTTGCCGCCGCCACCTTTGGTGGTGGTGGATACCTGGCCCGCATGTCCGCGAATCAAACCGTGGCGGATAGGAATCCGAGCCCTGACACAGCGGATCTGATGGACCACAGATCGATGGTCCAGGCGGGAATGACGTGTCTGTACTGCCATTCTGATGCGCTCCGCTCCCCCGCCGCTGGCGTACCTAGCATGGAGAGCTGCATGGGATGCCACGACGTGATCAAGACCGAGTCGCCTGCGATTCAGGCACTGACCAGTGCCTGGGAGCGTGGGGAAGCGATCCAGTGGGAACGAGTCAACCGCCTGCCACGATTCGTCTATTTCAGCCATCGGGCCCACGTTGTTGCGGGGGGCCTGAACTGCGAGCGCTGTCACGGCGATGTCGGGCAGATGACCATAGTCCGACCTGTGGTAGATATGA
>Ga0315554_1001670_pt1 | contig 13078 bp, 6 predicted proteins | sample SalMarSW160370MG_FD_202114 | JGI IMG/M metagenome (GOLD analysis project Ga0315554, IMG submission 202114) | Salt marsh sediment microbial communities from the Plum Island Ecosystem LTER, Massachusetts, United States - Salt Marsh Sediment SW1603-70 ... | reverse complement strand
GCAGGGCCGACATGATTGCCATCGGGCGGCAGCTTATCGCCGACCCCTACTGGCCGGAGAAGGCGACCACAGGGAGAGCCGAAGACATTGTGCCGTGCATCAGCTGCGACACCTGCTTTGAACCTGCACGGGAAGGCGGCAGGCTGAGGTGCTCCGTGAATGCCCTGGCGGGCAGAGAGGCAGAACTGAAGATTGAGCCTGCCCCTGAGGCAAAGAAGGTCATGGTGGTGGGTGGAGGACCCGGTGGTATGGAAGCGGCCCGGGTGGCTGCCCAGCGGGGCCACCGGGTCACGCTGTACGAAAAGCAAAATGAACTGGGGGGGCAGCTCATCCCGGCATCAATACCACCCTATAAATACGAACTGGCCCGCCTGAAACAGTATCTGGCCCGCCAGCTTGAAAAGAGCGGGGTCCGGGTCAGGCTGGGTGTGGAGGTCACACCGGAGCTTGTGGAACAGGAACAGCCCGATGTCTTTATCAGCGCTATCGGCCCGATATCACTGACGCCGGAAATACCGGGGACGGAAAGAAATAAGGTGGTAACCGACCTCGATGTCCTTTCGGGCAAAGTCGATGTCGGGGAGAGGGTAGTCGTTATCGGCGGTGAACTATCCGGCTGTGAGACAGCCGACTTTCTCTCGGAAAAGGGTAAAAAGGTGACTGTAGTCCGTCGGGGTCCCGAAATGGCTACCAGCATCTTCTCCAGCGCCCGTCAAGCCCTGCTGAACCGGCTGGAGAGGAAGGGCGTTGTCCTCATGCCAGGTATCAAGGAATACCGGGAGATAACCGAAGAAGGACTGCTCATAATAAATAGTGAAGGGAAAAGCCAGTTGCTCGAGGCTGACAGCATTATCCTCGCCACCGGGGTTACCGCCAATGACCGTCTGGCAAAGGCTGTCCAGGGTAAGGTCGGTGAAGTCCACCTAGTGGGTGACTGTGCTGAGCCGGGGCGCATTCTGGACGCCATTCGCGATGGCTCAAGCGTCGGGCGAGACATATAAAAGTAGTAGTTTGTCATTGCGAGCCCCCTTTATTGTCATTGCGAGGGGGCTTTAGCCCCCGCGGCAATCTCTTTTCTGTGCCTGACGAGATTGCTTCGTCGCTATGCTCCTCGCAATGACGTAGCCGGGCCTGCCTGATACCCCCACTGTCATTGCGAGCCCCCTTTATTGTCATTGCGAGGGGGCTTTAGCCCCCGCGGCAATCTCTTTTCTATACCTGACGAGATTGCTTCGTCGCTGTGCTCCTCGCAATGACGGGGCCAGCTGTTCGCCCTCGCAATGACGTAGTCGGGCCTGCCTGATACTCCCACCGTCATTACCAGGGGGTTTTATCCCGCTTCGGCAGGCTCCAATGCCATTTCTGGCGCACCTATCAGACCCCCCACTATAAATCCTGAACTAAGTGACTCTGATAACCTGTCCCACCAATCAACAATATTTGTCCGCCGGGGTCTTATTTATGGTTCGTTTTACCCTTAAAGCAAAACAGGCGCCGTGATAATCTCATACATAAAGGGGCAAAATCACAACGAAAGGAGGTAGTTGATGCTCAAAGCAATAAGGAAGAAGTTCCGCTACGGGGAAAAAGGGTTTACGCTGATTGAGCTGCTGGTGGTGGTCGCCATCCTGGGCGCGCTGGCTGCCGTGGCTATTCCCAACGTCGGTAAGTTCATTGGTGAGGGGAAAACCGAGTCCTACGACACGGAATTGAGCAACGTCCAGACAGCCGTGATGGCTATGATGGTTGAAAGCGATACCGGAAAACTTGATGGCGGAACTGGTGTCGAAACAGATGACATGGATACAGTCACAGCACCATACGGTGGTGTTGCCTCAGCCATAAAGCTCTCCGACTACATGACAGGGCTTGATGCTGATGGCAAAGTTAAATCAGGCTGCAAGTATACCTTCACCGCTGACGGTGACATTACCCAAACTCTCCCGTAGCACCCAAAACCTCCTATTACTCCCCTCATAAAGAGGCCTATAGCTTAGTACGGTTATAGGCCTCTTTTGTTCCACCCGACGAGATTGCTTCGTCGCTACGCTTCTCGCAATGACGGAACAAGCAGCAGTGGGGTGTCATTGCGAGGGGGCTCCACAGTCTTTGCGTTTTCCATTTTCCCCCCAGACCCCACCAAGACTACGGATATCAGTAGTGCATCCCGAGTAGCCTCAACTTACCAATTACTGCCTTTGACTCAGCTTATGGGCGTATCGGTGCTGCCCCACGAGATTATACCCTACTCAACCTGTAAATTCATCCACACAGGTACTTGACAAACATTCTTCCGTCGATTATATTTGTGTAGCTTTAGCAAGCACGTTACCAGTATGCTGCCCTGTGCGGGTGGCCATAATATATCACAGTGAGCATGAGAAATGGGGGTCCTGTCGGGAGAATTCAGAGCGCTGGTGGAGCAGGAAGTTTATCTAGCGGTGCGTACCAGCATTACCCCTACCTCAAAGCCGGAAGTTCTAAAGTGGCCGGACGCGTTAACAGGGACTGCCTGATGCCCATAAATCGGTTCAAGAAGGTCGGGAAAGAGCGTATGAAATAGCCTTCTCAGGTTAGCGAGCGTTTTCATACTGAAAGGAACGACATGCGTGCTTATATCATTAGAAGAATCCTGCTAATCATACCCACCCTTATTTTAGTATCCATGATAGTCTTTCTCACCGTCCGTCTCATTCCTGGCAGTTTGATAGACCAGCTGGCGGGAGAAATGGTCGAGCCCGGAGGGTTGACTAAAGAAGAGATAGCACAGCAAATCAGGGAAGACCTGGGACTGGACGCACCTATTTATATACAGTACCTGCGCTGGGTAGGTGTATGGCCAGACAAGGACGGTTCTTTTTCCGGCATACTTGAGGGTAACCTCGGTGAGTCACTGCGGACGCGGCGCCCAATACTTGGTGAGATAGTAAATAAGATTCCAATCTCTCTGGAGCTCGGCATTATCGCTATATTAACCGGGCTGCTAATAGCTTTCCCTATCGGCATATACTCGGCGATACGGCAGGATTCAATCGGTGACTATGCGGGGCGCAGTATCGCCATATTATTCATGGCCATTCCCGGATTCTGGCTGGCAACCATGGTCTGGGTTTTCCCCTCAAAGTGGTGGGGCTGGTCACCCTCACCGGTCTATATTCCCATCAGCGAGGATTTCATCGGAAACTTAGCACAGTTTATCATCCCGGGGATACTTATGGGCATGGTCATGTCCGGCGTGACCATGAGGATGACACGCACCATGCTGCTGGAGGTGCTGCGGCAGGACTACATCAGGACCGCCTGGTCAAAGGGACTCAGGGAAAGGGTAGTCGTCGTCAGGCATGCCCTAAAAAATGCAATGATTCCGGTGATAACCATCATCGGGCTCCAGCTTCCCGTACTAATCGGGGGTACGGTTATCATGGAGCAGATATTCAACCTGCCCGGGATGGGACGTTACATGATTGACTCTCTAGGAGCGAGGGACTATTCCATAATATCAGGAATAAACGTGATGATGGCCACCGTCATTCTGCTTGCTAACCTGCTGGTCGACCTGACATACGCCTGGCTTGACCCCAGAATTCGTTACAGATAAAAGGGGAAAGAAGGAAAATGGCTGAAGAAACAACCGGAATATATGCCGGCCAACTATCAATAAGGAAACCGCGCTCCTTCTGGGTTGACCTGGCTGTCAGGCTTGTCAAGGAGAAACCACTGGGCACTGTCGGCGCTGCCATCGTCCTGATACTGCTCATTGTCGGCATTTTTGCTAACTTTATAGCCCCTTATGGATACCAAGACGGGTTCAGGGTGACAGGTGCTGTCAGGTTGGCGCCAATGAGCGCGGACTACTGGCTGGGAGCCGACCAGCTGGGAAGAGACGTGCTCAGCCGTATTATCTACGGGGCTCGAATCTCCATGTTTGTCGGCCTGGGGGTCAGTGTCCTCTCCACCCTTATCAGTGGCTTCATCGGTATCATCTCGGGTTACGTTGGTGGTAAAACCGACCTGATAATTCAGAGATTCGTTGATGCCTGGATGTGCTTCCCAGGCATTTTTATCATGATAACACTGATGGCCCTGGTGGGACCGGGCATCATTCAGGTGATAATGGTACTGGGGATACTCTACGGCATTACCGGCTCCAGAACAGTAAGGAGCGCCGTTATCGGCATTAAGTCAAATGTCTACCTCGAGGCTGCCAGGGCTGTTGGCGCACCGACCAGGACAATCCTCTGGAAGCATGTCCTGCCCAATATCATGGCCCCCATAATTATCGTCTTCACCTCGCGCATGGGGGCAGCTATCCTTGCCGAGGCGAGTATCAGCTTCCTTGGCTACGGTATCCCGGAGCCTTTCCCCAGCTGGGGCGGCATGATTAATCAGGGACGAAGATACTTCAATGACGCGCTACATCTAGCCATATGGCCCGGCGTAGCCCTTAGTATCGTCGTCTGGGGGATAAACATGCTCGGAGACGCCATAAGAGACCTGCTGGACCCCAGGCTGAGAGGTGGGCTGGGACGCTACTCCGGAACGAAGAAAAAATTATCCAAGCAGCTAACCAAGAGACTGGCAGAGCACGAACAGGCAGAACAGCCAGGGTAAAATCAAGCCGCTTAGAAACAGCCATTAAAAGCAAAGGAGGTATAATTGTGTAAAAATCCCAGAAATAGGAGCGACAGTAGAAATTACTCACCCAAGTGAAAGGAGAATGTGAGTAAGTGAAGAAAAAGTTTCTCTGGATATTCCTTACCTGTATCATAGCTTTGACCGTGGTGGCATGGTCTTGCGGCGGAGAAGAGCCTGGTGAGCAGGAGGAGGAAGAAGAAGAGGAAGAGGAAGAGGAGGAAGAAGAAGAGGAGGAAGAAGAGGTACCGCAGTACGGAGGCACATACACGTACTCCATAGCCGCCGATCCTCCGTACTTTGACGAAGTACTTCCACCCAACTATGGAGGTCACGTTTATACCGCCAGCTCTAAAATGACCCATAACGAGCTGTTGCAGGGCGACTGGACAAGGGGACCAGCCGGTACAAACGAGTCCGATTTCATCAATGGCGGCGACAACCGCATGGACATGAAGACAGGCTGTATAGCAGATAGCTGGGAAATACCTGAGCTGGGGACAATCATCTTCCACATACGCGAGGGAGTCCACTGGCAAGACAAAGAGCCAGTAAACGGCCGGCTGCTGACACCTGAAGACGTCGGATTCACTATAGAGCGGGCAACGTCCGCAGGGTATTTTGCGTATTTCTACGCCACATTGTGCAGGGAGCTGGAGGTCACGGTCGATAGTGATGCGCGGACGGTGACCTGCACCGTCCCCGTAGACCAGTGGGTCAACCTGATAACCCTGATACCCGATTATATGTCAATTGTGGCACCCGAGGTGGTTGAACTATATGGAGGCGAGACAGACTGGCATAATGTTGTCGGCACCGGGCCGTTCATGCTGACTGACTATGTACCCTCCAGCCAGCTCACCTACGTCAGGAACTCTTTGTACTGGGAGACCGACCCCTTCCACCCGGAGAATCATTTGCCCTATGTGGAGAGAATCAAGACTTTGGTCGTCCCAGACCCCTCCGTCAGGGAATCAGCATTTAGAACTGGGCAGCTTGACGTTATGCAGTTGATTAACTACAACGATGCCCAGCCCATCGTCACCGATTCCAATTTTGTTAGTAAAATAGAATATAAGACTTACCTCTATGATATGGCCAACTGCTTGTTCTTCAGGACAGACCTGCCGGAGTCGCCCTTCAGCCATAAAGAGGTCAGGCAGGCCATGATGCTGGCCATAGACCAGGAGATGATAAGGGACCAGTACTACGGAGGCGAGGGCGAGTTAGTGACCTGGCCGATAACACCCACCAAGGAGTACAAGCCGGCCCACATGGATCTTGACGAGTTGCCGGCAAATGTCGCAGCACTCTATGGACACGACCTGGAAGCAGCCCAGGCACTGATGGAGCAGGCTGGCTACGGCGAGGGCTTCGACTGCTCTGTCATCTGCTGGAATACTCCGATAATGATAGACATCCTCTCCATGTACCAGGAGATGCTGGCGGACATCAACATCAACATGGAACTCGACATTCATGATTATGCTGACTACAGCACACGGGCCCGCGCCAGAAACCACACCGCCTATGAGATTCTGTACATCACTCCCTCTGGTAACGGTACCTACATGAAGATGATTAACTTCAGGGGGCCCAGCTCCTACAATCCCAGCTACATCGACGAGAACTACGATGTTCCTGAGATTGAAGAGGCCTATGCGGAAGTAGTGTCATATGCCGGTACCGACGAAGCGGCCATGATGGCAAGGTTCAAAGAGCTGATGCCGTGGCTGCTCGAGCAGGCCTATGTCATCCCAGCAGTAGTCCCGGACTACTACATGCTCTGGTGGCCGTGGGTCAAGAACTACTATGGCACCTATGCAGTCGGCTACTACAACTATGCCGGCTCTGTCAAGTATGTCTGGCTTGACCAGGAACTGAAACACGAGCTGGGATACTAGACTGCGGAAGTCGTTGTTCAACCAGAAATAACGCACCAACATCAACCAGTAGCAGGCAAGGGGCCGGAGGTTCGAACCTCTGGCCCCTTTTCGTTTGAAAATTCATCAGCCTGCCTATTGACTGGAGTCGTATCTTGTTATATACTCACTAGAATTAATGAGGGGCTATTTTATAACAGAGAGAACAAACGTGACTATGCCAGCGTTAGTCTGACTGCCATACTGCTGGTTGATTATTATTACGTCTAGTTCAAACCCACGGGATTCTTTACAGATAGAACGGTAAACAGGAAAACGGGCTGAGAACACAGCAGGGCTACCTGCAGGGGAGTTATCAGTGAAGAAACCACGTCCCTTCTGGGTTTAATTGAATTTCACGTTTTCAAAGAGACCCTGTCAGGTAATCGTGGTATAGACATTGTCCTGATGTTGCTTCTTCCCAACGGAGGTGAAATATGTGAAATTTTATAAAAAGGAGTGACCGCAGTAATTGCGCACCCAAGTGAAAGGAGATAAGAGGTAGTGAAGAAAAAATTATTATGGATACTCCTTAGTTGTATCATGGCCTTGACCCTGGTGGCATGGTCCTGCGGCGGAGAAGAGCCTGGTGAGCAGGAGGAGGAAGAGGAAGAAGAGGAAGAAGAGGAAGAAGAGGAGGAGGAAGAGGAAGAAGAAGAGGAAGAGGCACCGCAGTACGGAGGTACACTCGTAGTTGCCAGGAATGCGGATATTTCGTATTTCGATGAGGTCGTCGGCGGTAACTACGGAGGCCACGTGTATGCTCCCACCACCAAACTGACCCACAATGAGCTATTGCAGGGCGACTGGACCAAGGGACCGGCCGGTACCTACGAGACCGAGTTCATCAATGGCGGCGATAACCGCATGGACCAGAAGACGGGCTGCCTGGCCGATAGCTGGGAGATACCCGAGCTCGGGACAATCGTCTTCCACATCCGCGAGGGGGTCAGATGGCAGAACAAGCCGCCGCTAAACGGCCGCCTACTGACACCTGAGGACGTTAAATTATCCTTAGAGCGGGTAAAGACTGCCGGGTATTTCGCCTACTTCTATGCCACGTTGTGCCAGACAATGGAAATAACGGCCGATAATACAGCGCGGACGGTAACCATCACCGTCCCGATAGACCAGTGGGTCAACATGATAACCCTGGTACCAGATTATACCTCAATAACGGCACCCGAGGTAGCTGAGCTATACGGAGGCGAGACAGACTGGCGGAACGTCGTCGGCACCGGGCCGTTCATTCTTACCGACTTCGTGTCCAACAGCCAGGCCACCCTCATCAAAAACCCAAACTACTGGGAAACAAACCCCATCGGCCCGGGTATGGGGGACCAGTTACCCTATATCGACACATTCAAGTGGGTGGTCATAGTAGACCCTTCTGTCAGGGAAGCAGCCTTTAGGGCCGGGCAGGTCTACACTATGGAGTTAATCAATTACAACGACGCCCAGCCCATCGTCACTGACCCCAAGATGAGTGATATAGAATATGTAAAGTATCTCCCCGACGGCGTTACCTGCATGTTTTACAGGACTGACCTGCCGGAGTCACCCTTCAGCAAGAAAGAGGTCAGGCAGGCGATTATGCTGGCCATAGACCAGGAGATGATAAGAGACCAGTACTGGCAAGGCTCGGGTGAGTTAGTGACCTGGCCGCTGACACCCACCAGGGCCTATATGGATGCCTATATGCCCCTGGAGGAGCTGCCAGAGAATGTTCAGGCACTCTACGGATATGATGTGGAAGCAGCCCTGGAACTGATGGACCAGGCCGGTTACGGCGAGGGCTTCGACTGTTCTGTTATCATCTGGAATACGCCCTGGCAGATAGACATCCTCTCCATCTATCAGGAGATGCTGGCGGACATTAACATCAACATGGAAATCGATATCCATGACTATACTGACTATAACAATCGAGCCCGCGCCAGGAACCACGGCCCATACGAGATTTTATACACCACCCCGTCAGGCAACGGTACCTACATGAAGATGATAAACTTCAGGGGTCCCAGCTCGTACAATCCCAGCTACATCAACTCTGATTACGAAGTACCTGAGATTGAAGAGGCCTATGCCGAGATAGTACAGTACGCCGGTACTGACGAAGCGGCCATGATGGCAATAAACAAGGCGTTAATGCCGTGGCTGCTCGAGCAGGCCTACTGCTGCCCCAATGTACTCCCCGAATATTATCAGCTGTGGTGGCCGTGGGTAAAGAACTACTATGGTTGCTACGCCGTCGGCTACTACAACTATACCGGCGCTGCCAAGTATGTCTGGATTGACGAGGACCTGAAGCACGACATGGGATACTAAGACTGCGGGAGTGGTTGTTCAACCAGAAACAACGCACCAATATCAACCAGTAGCAGGTAAAGGGGCCGGAGGTCTGAACCTCTGGCCCCTTTGTTTTTGATTTATGTTAGGGTATTGACTCACCACATCTCTTGATTTATACTAGCAAAACCCTTTCTGAAGTACGAATAAGCCGCTTCAAAATAGCTCTCCAAAGCAGGGGAGGTGCATGATGTGAGGCTTTTAAAAACAGGAGTAACAGCACTAATTACGCACCCAGTGAAAGGAGATGATAGGAAGTGAAGAAAAAATTATTATGGATATTCCTTACCTGTATCATGACCTTGACTCTGGTTGCCTGGTCCTGCGGCGGAGAAGAGCCTGGCGAACAGGAAGAGGAAGAAGAGGAAGAAGAGGAAGAAGAGGAAGAGGAAGAGGAGGAGGAGGAAGAGGAGGAGGAAGAGGTGCCACAGTACGGTGGCACATACGTGGTCTCCAGAAACGAGAACGTTACGTATTTTGACGAAGTCGTTGGAGGTAACTACGGAGGCCACGTCTATGCCCCCACCAACGCCCTGACCCACAATGAGCTATTGCAGGGCGACTGGACGAAGGGTCCGGCTGGCACCAACGAAACCGACTTCATGAATGGTGGTGATAACCGCATGGACCAGAAGACGGGCTGTCTGGCCGATAGCTGGACGATACCTGAGATGGGGACAATCGTTTTCCACATCCGTGAGGGGGTCAGATGGCAGAACAAGCCGCCGGTTAACGGCCGCTTGCTGACACCCGAGGACATCGAGTTGTCTCTGGAGCATTCGATGACAGCCGGGTATTTCGCCTATTTCTATAACGCAATGGCCCAGTCGATAGAGATAACAAGTGACGATGTGGCACGGACGGTAACCGTCACCGTCCCCATAGACCAGTGGGTCAACATGCTTACTCTGATACCCGACTATACCTCAATTATGGCACCCGAGGTGATTGACTTATACGGAGGCCAGACAGACTGGCGGAACGTCGTCGGCACCGGCCCGTTCATACTGACCGACTTCGTCGACAACAGCCAGGTTACCATGATCAGGAACCCGTACTACTGGGAAACTGACCCCATCGGACCAGGGATGGGGAACCAGCTTCCTTATGTGAGCTCATATAAGCAGCTGGTCATTGTAGACCCCTCCGTCAAGGAAGCAGCCTTCCGTGCCGGGCAGATTGATGTGATGCCGGCGATCACTTACAACGATGCCCAATCCGTGGCCACTGACTCCAAGCTGGCTGGTCAAATAGAGTATAAGAAATACCTCCCCGATGGAGGTACCGGCCTGTTCTTCAGGACAGACCTGCCAGAGTCGCCCTTCAGTAAAAAAGAGGTCAGGCAGGCGATTATGTTGGCCATTGACAACGAGATGATAAGGGACCAGTACTGGCAGGGCTCGGGCGTTTTAGTGAGTTGGCCATTGTCACCTACACCGGCATACATGGATGCCTATATGCCCCTGGAGGAGCTACCCGAGAATGTCCAGGCACTCTATGGCCATGACGTGGAAGCGGCCCTGGAACTGATGGACCAGGCCGGTTACGGCGAGGGTTTCGACTGCACTGTCATCTGCTGGAATACGCCGGTAATGATAGACATCATCTCTATGTATCAGGAGATGCTGGAGGACATCAACATCCACATGGAGCTCGATATTCATGATTACACTGACTACAACAATCGTAGCCGTGGCAGGAACCACACCGCCTATGAGATTCTGTACAGTGGTGGCTCGGGCAACGGTACCTATATGAAGATGATAGACTTCAGGGGTCCGGGTTCTTACAATCCCAGCTACATCGACGAGGACTATAGTGTAACCGAGATCGAGGATGCCTATGCCGAGATTCTACAGTATGCCGGTACAGACGAAGCGGCCATGATGGCAATACATAAAGCATTGATGCCGTGGCTCCTTGAGCAGGCCTACTGTATCCCCAACGTGCTCCCGGAATCCTACGTGTTCTGGTGGCCGTGGGTAAAGAACTACCATGGTGAATATGCTGTCGGCTACTACAACTATTGGGGTACCGCAAAGTATATCTGGATCGACCAGGACCTGAAGCACGACATGGGATACTAAACTGCGGGAGTGGTTGTTCAACCAGAAATAACGCACCAATATCAACCAGGAGCAGGTAAAGGGGCCAGAGGTTAAGACCTCCGGCCCCTTTGCGTTTGAAACCGCCCGCCAGCCTGTTGACTGGCGTCACTGCTTGGTTTATACTCACTCAAAGGGGGACTATGCCGTATATAAAGATAGATGTGATGATGGCCACTGTCATCCTGCTTGGCCAACCTTGCGGTCAACCTGATGTACGCCCGGCTTGACCCCGGAATTCGTTACAGATAAGAGGGGAAAGAAGGAAAATGGCTGAGGAAACAACCGGACTTTATGTCGGCCAACTATCAACAAGGAAACCGCGTTCCTTCTGGGTTGACCTGGTTGTCAGGCTCGTCAAGGAGAAGCCACTGGGCACCGTTGGCGCCGCCATCGTTCTGATGTTACTCATTGTCGGCATTTTTGCTCATTGGATAGCCCCCTACGGATACCAAGACGGGTTCAGGGTAACAGGGGCTGTCAGATTGGAGCCAATGAACTGGCACTTCTGGCTGGGAGCCGACCAGCTGGGAAGAGACGTGCTCAGCCGTATTATCTATGGTGCTCAAATCTCCATGATTGTCGGCCTGGGAGTCAGTATCCTCTCCACCCTTATCAGTTGCTTCATCGGTATCATCTCGGGTTACGTTGGCGGTAAAACCGACCTGGTGCTTCAGCGATTCGTTGATGCCTGGATGTGCTTCCCAGGCATTTTTATCATGATAACACTGATGGCCCTGGTGGGGCCGGGCATCATTCAGGTAGTATTTGTGCTGGGGATACTCTACGGCATTACCGGCGCCAGAACAGTAAGGAGCGCTGTTATCGGCATTAAGTCGAATGTCTACCTCGAGGCTGCCAGGGCTGTTGGCGCACCGACCAGGACAATCCTCTGGAAGCATGTTTTGCCCAATATTATGGCCCCCGTGATTATCGTCTTTACGTCACGCATGGGGGCAGCTATCCTTGCCGAGGCGAGTATCAGCTTCCTTGGCTACGGTATCCCGGAGCCTTTCCCCAGCTGGGGCGGCATGATTAATCAGGGGCGAAGGTATTTCAATGACGCGCTACATCTAGCCATATGGCCCGGCGTAGCCCTGATTATCGTCGTCTGGGGGATAAACATGTTCGGGGACGCCATAAGAGACCTGCTGGACCCCAGGCTGAGAGGTGGGCTGGGACGCTACTCCGGAATGAGTAAAAAATTATCCAAGCATCTCGCCGAGCGCGAGCAGGCACTTTCAAACCAGAAGTAACGTACCAACATAAACAAGGAGCAGTTAAGGGGCCAGAGGTTCGAACCTCTGGCCCCTTTATTTTTACAACCGGCCGCCAGGCTATTTGACTAGTGGTGTCGATTGGTTTATACTCACTTCAAATTGCATAGGACTGGAGACAGGGTAAAATCGAGTTATCTAGAAACGGCTATAAAAAGCAAAGGAGGCGCAAGATGTGATAACCTCAAAAACAGGGGTGATAGCAGAAATTAGTCGCTCAGGTTAAAGGAGGAGAGAGGTATTGAAGAAAAAGTTTTTGTGGATATTCCTTTGTTGTATCATTGCATTGACCATGGTGGCATGGTCCTGCGGCGAAAAAGAGCCTGGTGAGCAGGAGGAAGAGGAAGAGGAAGAAGAAGAAGAGGAAGAGGAAGAAGAGGAGGAAGAGGAAGAAGAGGTGCCACAGTACGGAGGCACATACGTGGTCTCAAGAGCCACGGACATTTCCTATTTTGATGAAGTCGTTGGCGGCAACTACGGAGGCCATGTCTATGCCCCCACGATGACATTGGCCCATAATGAGCTGTTGCAGGGCGACTGGACAAAAGGACCGGCCGGCACCAACGAGACCGATTTCATGAACGGCGGCGATAACCGCATGGACCAGAAGACCGGTTCCCTGGCCGATACCTGGGAGATACCTGAGCTGGGGACAATCATCTTCCACATCCGCGAGGGCGTCAGGTGGCAGAACAAGCCGCCACTTAATGGCCGTCTACTGACACCTGAAGACGTCAAATTTTCCATAGAAAGGGCACTGACCGGCGGGTATTTTGCGTATTTCTATGCCCAA
>Ga0315554_1001666_pt1 | contig 13094 bp, 16 predicted proteins | sample SalMarSW160370MG_FD_202114 | JGI IMG/M metagenome (GOLD analysis project Ga0315554, IMG submission 202114) | Salt marsh sediment microbial communities from the Plum Island Ecosystem LTER, Massachusetts, United States - Salt Marsh Sediment SW1603-70 ... | reverse complement strand
AATTATTGGAAAAGAATAGATCAAATGATGAGAAGAATATTGTATAAAGAATGGAACAAACTGAAGGTAGTATGCAGAAGGGAATACCGTGAAGACCCTCGTATATGCTCTATATATTTTACTCTCCGTCATGCTCTTGCCAGCCTGAGGCTCCGTTCTCCTGGATGACGGACGCAGGCCGTGCAGCGATCCGGCCGGCGAAAAAAGTTTCAGCGAGTTCATGCTGGCTGGAACAGCCTGTATATACCAGCTTCAGAGAGCAGATCCGAAAGTTATTGAAGCAAAGTTGAAGAGACGAATACACGAGCTGACCTACCGAAATAATCCAAAGCTCGATGCAGCCTATAATAGAAAAGCTAAACCGCTATCTCCGAGGGTGGGCAAACTACTTTCGAATATAGGAGTTCAAGACGTTGTTCGGTAGCCTGGACGACTGGGTCCGCGGCCGGTTACGCTCGATGCAGCTGGCCAAGTGGAAGAAACCCAAGAAGTTCCAGCGGGCGATGATCAACGCGGGTGTACCCGTGTGGAGAGCCCGGCGAGTATGGGTGGCAATAAGGAGGTGGCAGTCGGCCAATCGACGAGAAGTGTTGAGGGTGCTCAATGCTGATTGGTTCCGAGGCTTGGGGTTGGTATTCCTGCGCGAGTATTCTGCGGCATCGACCAGCTGACACGGAGGTTTCCCCCTGGTCGTCAATCGAAGAGCGGCTTACCTGGCCGGTACAAGCCGTTCCGATGGGAGGGGGTGGTCACTATGGCCACCTCCTACCAGATGACAGGGATGTCGCGAGCGCTGTAAGAGAATTGCGCCTCACCTTCAGCAGGAGCTGTCCCCCGCTTTTCAAATCCGGTAACGTAGAGGATCAAACGATCGATCACTCCAAACAAGCGATTTCCCTCGCCTGTTTGCACCGCGTGAAACCCGACAGATCGACGGCGACATCGGCCGGATCGAAGCGATCGACACCGAGGCGCACACGATCTTGGTGCGCTACGAGGACGGGCGGGTCCGCTACGAGACCACCGAGCTGGACGAGCTCACCCTGGCCATCGCCCTGAAATACGCAGACACCCGGGAGCGCTGCAGCGGCCTGCGGGCCCGACTGGCCGGCGGGCCGGCCGGTGAGATCCGATCATCCGGGTGATCCGCTGCTCCGAGCCAGTGCCATGATGCTGGTCACCGTTCGCCAATTTCGGCTGGTCGCCGCAACTCCGAGCAGCTTTTCTATGTTGGCAGTGAGCTTGGATCTGCCGATGCCCTCAGGCGCGTGCAGGTAGAAGACGCTGCCTTTCAATGAGAACCGTTCGCTGTCTTTCTTGAGGTCTTCCAGGTCCTGCAGATCAGGGTTCTCCGGCACCGAGGCCAGGAAGCTCAGGTGCAGCGTCTTCGGCTCGGATTCCGCTTCGGGGAACGGATTCGCTTCGATGGCCTCCTTCATTTCGGCTGAATCCAGCAGCAGTACCTGAGGTTCGAATCCGAAACATTTCCTGATTTCAGCACTGATCCTGCTCGAAACCCGGGAAGGATCTTCCTCCGTGCTCCGGAAAACTACATTGCCGCTCTGTATGTAGGTCTTGACGTCTCGCAGGTCGAGTTTTTCGAGGATCACGACGAGATCCTTCATCGGTAGAATGCCAGCGCCGCCGACGTTGATTCCCCTGAACAGAGCTATGAAGGTCTTCATCACCAGGTACCCTCCTTCAGATTAATATAACGGATTTTCACCCGGGGGTGGCATGCGATCGTATGGGCCCCGTCCCGCCGTCCTGCAGCTCCGTTGACCCGCAAAAGATGCTCGATTTATTATGAAAACATGAATCAAAACGAACGAATTCCCTGTATCAATAGTCAGGGGACCTTAATAATGCCACTGTTGGAGCTTCCCTGCACCCTCGTCGGCAACCGTGGCCGCACCTCCACCGTCTGTTTATTCGACGGCGGTGCAAGCTACTCGGTCATTTGCCGGGAAACGGCCGAGCAGATCGCCCGCCTCGAGCCGTTGCCGGAGCCCTTTATATTCGAAACCGCCTCTGGGGGTAATTTTATTACGGCCGAGTATGAAGTATTCCTCGAGTTCTTCCTGGAGGACGCCCCCCGGTGTTTTATGGACTCGTTCGTGGTCCTGGATACGCTATCCGAGGAGTTGATCATCGGGGCGACCACCATGCAGAAGTGGCAGATCAAGCTCGACTTCGTAAACGAGAAAGCCCTGTACGACAGGAGGGTGCACCGTTTGCGGATTTAAATTCCCCGCAACGAGATCGGTCTCGGCACCCCTTGGGGAACGCCGTGAACGCTCTATCATTTTGTACATCTTGACTACTTTGAACAACGAAGAAAGCCGGCCAAGAAACAGCGAAAAGTGCAAGAAATAACCGCTGCGTCCAAAGACGGATCGTATTGCCTCACCTCATACTAGCCGCAAAGAACCATGCGGACTAGAAAATGGCCGTTTGAACAGCTGACCTCTGCCTCATATGAAGGCTCTCACAGGCTTCACCGGGCTCCTGCCGGGCCCCTGGACCCGGCGGAGAAATGGGAGTTGCCCTATTGCGACGGAAAAGGGCGCTCTTATTATCGGAGCGTGCACAATGCGTTTCCATACACACCTCGCCGTACCGAGGATATCCCCGCCGGAGCCCTCGAGTCTCTCCATCGGGCCTGTGGGGTCCAGGGTCTGCACCAGCTCTTCATCATTCCCTCAGCAGTCCGATCTGTCGGCTGGAAGGATCAGAAAGTCATAAGTCCGAAGAGCATCCTGGCGCTCGGCAGTCGGGCAGCGGGCCTGTGGACCGAAGAACCGACGGCGGGTGTGAAGGTCGTGATTGAGCTGGAGAAGCTCTCCGCCATCGAGGACGAAATGATCCTGCTGTACGGACGGCTCAGGTTTCACTCTTCTGGAGACGACTTGACGGTTCGCTACAATACCCTGGCTCGTCGAAACCTCGAGCCGGCCTTGCTGGTACTGAGGAGGAGACTGGGGGGACACCGCGAGCCGGTTCTGCAGGAGGGGGATGGGACGGAGACCCTGCCCTTCAAGTGGATGCACATAGTCTGCAGCGCTCGCATCCACCTGCATAAAGGAGCGCCTGTGGCTTATCGGTTCGCGACCGTGCCGGGGAAGTCGCGTTATGACATCGAGCGCGCACAGCTCCTCGTCCTGAATCCCCACGAGTTGATCTATCTTTGTGATCCGGTTGAAACCTCTCACCCCTATGGGGAGGATTCCTTTATCATTCCTCGTGCGCGCATCAGCGCCGTACGCATCGGGGAGGAAAGTACAGGATTCACCTCCAACGGCATCCATTTCTCATTGCCGATGGCATCGGAGCTTCGCCAGGGGGCAGCTCGATGGCTTCTTTAGAGAAGGCTGTCCCCAGAGATTCCCCAACTAGATGAAAATCGGGATCAGAATTGAGGAAATCAGCGTTTTGGAGTAGTGGGATTTGTGGCAGAGCATACTTCGAGCTGGAGTTGTCGATTTGAGTGAATATGTCCTTCAAAGCCAATTCCAGGACCGGAAGAAACCCTGAACTAAACGAAGATATTGATCTCGAAGATCTCCTCCAGTTGGGAGAAGATATTTTTCCAAGTCTCTTTTATTCCGTTCAAGATCCTCTTGTATTCCCCTTCATTTTGTTTCCGAATTTGAAGTAGAATACCCAACAGAGCGATGGCTGCACAAAACAGTCGCAGCATCGTGAAGAAGGGCTTGGGATCCTTGAAATAGAACCGCTTGGTGGCAGTGTGATGTGACAGGCGCTTGAAGCCGTTGTTTTCGATGTGCCAGCGGAGGTGCGCTGCTTCCCTGATTTCCTCGGGAAGGAGAGTGAGATCGGTCGTCACGATCCAGCAATCTTGGTGCTGGGTCTTCTTCCGCTTGGGGTAATCTTCCAGGAGGTGAGAGATCTAGAGGGGATAGCCAGCTAACACTCCGCTGGTTTTTTCTATCTTCCAGGAACAAAAGAGGAATTCAACGAACCCCTGTTTTTCTTCGACCGGGACTAACAGATCATTTTTGTTCTCAAAGGCAAACTTGGCATCCACAAGAACTTCCCGGAATGAAGGCTCGTCACTTTTGATGAGCAGGTGCGCACCTTTGGAGCGGATACACTCGAAGAACGGCTGGATAAAATACAGCGAATCGAGCAAGAATAGCTGAGGGAAGTGGTCTCCCAGGACTACTGTGACTTTCTCTACCATCTGTTTGGCCACCGGCAGTTCTTTACCCCGGCTGTGGGAATTGCTGACCATCAACGGGTAGTCGATTTTCCCACGAAGATCGAAGGCCACCACATGGTGTTTGACCCATTTGAGAACCATCCAGAATCCCGACTCTTCTGGATGGCCGATCGGGGGCCAGCTGGATCTTGGCCAGATGTTGTTGTTCCAGCAACGGCGGGAAACTGTGTTGAAGTTGTTCCATCTCCTTCGAATCAAGCCACCTCAAGGCTCTGTTGACTGTGCAATCCGATGCCACCATCTTGCGGGTACAGCCGAATCACTTTTTGATTGGCTAATCTTCTCTACCTAATGGGCTTGTTCCTTCAGGAATCGCCCTGCGCCACTGACCTCCTTCACGCGTTCCCCTCTCAGTGGGTGGATAAAGAAGAAAGTGGTAGTTTTTAAGTGATAGGTATACTTTAGCGAATACGGGTCGACTTTATCTATGTGAGAGTTGTAACTTTGGCCGTTGTTTGAAATCTATCGATAGATCCAGTGCATCACACAACTTCAGCAGGGTTTTAATATTAAAATTCATTCCGTTTTCAATACGAGATAACTGCTGCTGGGTAATATGAGCTCGATTGGCTAATTCTGCCTGAGAGAGATTTTTCTCTCTTCGAGCCTCCAGGATCTTCAGTGAGATGTCAAGAAGCTCTTTCTCTTCCTCATACATCTTCTTGAATCGTTTGTTTTTCAGCTTTTCCTTCAGGTGAGAGTTAAATGTCATCATGCATTGCCTCCAGGTCGGACTCCTCAATACGGGATAAGAAATCAGACCGATATTTTTTCACTTTCTGAATCTCTGCACGCGGTACTTTTGCCGTCACTTTTGCGAACGCGTGTGTCAACACGATGAATCGCTGAAAGCAGAAGAAATATAGAACTCTAAATTGGTCACCAGATAGTCTGATTCTAAGCTCATGAATCCCATCCTCGAGTAGATCAGCGTACGGGCGAGGAAGTGTTGGACCTCGGTCCTGCAGATTAGAGATAAGGGCAAAGATCTTGGCTTGATCACGCCCCTGCCGAGAATCGATAAACTCTCGTACTGGGCACTTCCCCTCAGACGTTTCGTAGTATAATACACGCCAATCGCTAGTCACAATTTAGCATACATCATATATTATGTAAGGTCAAGTTACAGAGAAATGAATCCTGAATAGAGCGGCTGTTGAGCGCCTATATCGCCGAAGGCACCCCGCCGCATTAGCAGCGTGAGTTCTTCCGGAAAAACTCCGCCACCGAAGCTTTGTCGATCTTCCCTTCTGCAACACCGAGTACAACTCTTTCGAACTCCTCTTCATCGGCTTCTAACTTGACATCATTAAGGGATAGAAAAACCAAAGACGCCACTGTTCCTGTCCGCTTGTTCCCATCGATAAAGGGATGGTTTTGGGTGGTATGGAAAAGATAAGCAGCGGCCATCTCACAGAGATCCGTGTGTAAATAGCGACCACCGAAACCAGCTGCCGGCACAGCCATGGCAGATTGCAGTAGGCCTAGGTCGCGAATACCCGGATCCCCGCCGTATCGCTCGATCTGATCGCGATGGATCTCTATAACTTCACCCAGCGTAAGAAAAACAGGATCTTCGACGATCATTCAGCCAATCGTTTCAGCGCACGCCCGTACTTCCTGTTTGCCGAATTGAGAGCTTTCTGGAACTTATCCCGATGTGCGTTATCTCGTACTGGTGAAATCACAAGGACTTGTCCGTCCGTCGAAATCTCTAGTGGGGTATCTGCATCAATCTTTAGCAGATCGAGTACTGCCCGATCGATCACAATCGCAAGGCTATTCCCATGTTTTGTTAGTTTCTTAATCATGACCTTTCCTTTAACCGATCAACCAATGTATATACAATGTACTACCATGGTTACTCAAATGTCAACATATGCAAAAACCGTATTCGCTAAAGCACACCACTATGATAAAAGTCAAGCGCTATCGTTTCAGCTTCCTCTCGAAATTGCTCGCCTGCACCCAGCGAAACTCTTGGTGCTCAAGCAACATCGGTCTCATCATCCCACAGATTTTTCGGATCAGTGCGATTCGAGCCCGTCCCACACCCCGCCTCGAAATCAGGTTAGAGTAATAAAGTCTCAGATAGGGTGATGCATCTGCAAAATGCATTACCGACTGGGTGAAAAGAGTACGGGTCAACCGCCTGGATTCCCGGTTGATATAGCCGGTCTTGCTCTTGCCGCCACTTTCGTTCACTCTGGGTACGAGACCAAGATAGGCGTTCATATTTCTCAGAGTTTTGAACCGTCTGATATCCGCCACATCAGCCACAAAGGCTAGAGCAGTCAGAGGGGTGATTCCGAGTACGGTGATGAGCAGCTTCACTTCATCTGCAAACGGCTCGCCGGCGGTGGCCCGATCGAGATTTTGGAGGCGGTTTTCGATAGCGTCAGGACGATGTGTGCCGGTGATCCGTCAGCTTTCTGGGATCGATGCGGGAGAGGTACTAAAAGTAACTCTCGACACCCACCTGCTTGCAGCTTCCCCTACTCGATCGTTGTCTTCAGGAATCGCTCCGAGTACGAACCGAGGGTATAGATCGCAGCCAGCGGATTGTGTCCCATTACCCGATCCTTCGCCGCCAGGACCGTGGTATAGGCCTTGGCGTGCTTGAAAAACAACGAGTCGTGCCCAACGCAGAGACCGATCAGTATGTTGAACTCGGTTTGCGAGCGATTCATCAGCTCGGCCTGGGCAAGCGGATTGCACATGGTCTCCTCGGCACCGATCTGGATCTTGTCTTCGTCCCGCAGCCCGATCTCCTCCTTGGGAACCCCTCCCACCTTGCAAACCGCGGATACGACCTCGAATCCCTGCTTCTTGAGGACCTTGGCTACGGCGCCCGCCTCCCGTCGCAAGCCATCGCAAAACACGATCCCGAGACGCTTGAACTCCATTCTCCGGGCAAACTCGATAATTTCCTGAAGCCTGGGTTTGACCGGGTGCGCGATAAAGGGCTTCTTGTCCCTGTTGATGTAGCACTCGGCCTCTTGGAGCGAAGCCTTTCGGGCGAACTCCAGGGTGGGGGAGTCGGACAGCATCTGCCTGGCTTGCTCTATGGCCTCCCTGTTGTGGAGGGTCGGGCAAAACTCCGGACCTCTGCCTTTGGAGGTGAGGCAGATCTTCTCCCGATCCGGCACACTGCAATTCGCGCACCGGGGGAGGTTTTCTCTGGTTGATTCGTTCATGGAAGCTCCCGAGTCTATTCAGCGGCCCCAAAGACGGAGCGGCGATTTATCACCGGGGAATCGGGCATGGCTGCCCGATATGATTCCCCGAACACGGGAAATATAGACGACTTGGGGAAATTTCACAAGCAGCATGGCATTATCTGGTGTGGATTCTCGAGCCATTACAAGCCGGCTGCAGAGGCTTATCGGGCAGGATGTCGGCTACTGGAGTTGGAGCCCGGGCAAGTTATGATCTAGAGCCTTATTCCCAAGGTATTACCGGAGGCATTGACGGTTTCCTGGTGTTCCCATGGCTCTGCTGGAAACCGTCACTCAATAACATGGCCTTCCCATCTGTTCTGGTCCCTACGCTTCAATCTAAACACGAACGAACGTCGTAGATTGTAAAAGGAGGGTCTGCGAATGTAGCTATTGAATACGTCATTCCATCCGCTCTTAGACATCTTTGCGGTTCCCTGGTCTGCCCTGTCCCTTGTTTCTCATGTCGAAGAGCAGACGCAGCGCGCCGATTCGCCGAACCAACAGCTCATAGACCAGCAATGCTATTGTCAGCGAACCAAGGTAGATGATCCAGAACTTGACCAACACGGGCCAGTTCCGCCCCACAACAACTCTGTCCCCGGAGGTCCAATCCTCATAGACTGTACCCACATGAAGGTCAACCTCATGCAAAGACTCAAAAAAACCTCCTGTGCATTCAGTGCTCCTCACGGTAATGCCGCTATGCCTGACTAGTCAGGAACGCCCCTCTTGTGGGTACCGTACCGTAGCGTTGTAGAATGCAATATAATGTAGGCGAAATAATCAAAGGAGTAAAAAAATGACCAAGGGATTCACCGGCAAGATTATACACATCGATCTCACTTCCCGGACGAGCTCGGTCGAGCGGCCCCAGGAAGACTTCTACCGGCGCTACGGAGGAGGGAGCGCCATGGGCATGTACTACCTGCTCAAGCAAATGCCGGCTAGCGCGGATCCGCTCGGAGAGGACAATATTCTGACCGTTTTCGTGGGTCCAGCCACGGGGGCTTCCATCTCCGGGCAGAGCCGGGTGAGCGTGTGCGCAAAATCCCCGCTCACCGGAGCCGCCGGAGATTCTCAGGCCGGAGGTTTCTGGCCGGCTTATCTCAAGCGTTCCGGTTTTGACGGTCTGGTTATTAGCGGCAGGGCGGCGCGGCCGGTGTATCTGTTGCTGCACGATGGAGAGGTGGAGTTCCGCGAAGCGGCTCATCTCTGGGGAAGGATCACTGGAGAGGCGGAGAAGCTCATCCGGCAGGAGCTGGGGGATGAGAAAGCCCAGGTTATGCAGATCGGACCGGCGGGGGAAAAGCTGGTGCGCTTTGCCTGCATCATCAACATGAGCAACCGGGCCAACGGCCGCACCGGCATGGGTGCGGTCATGGGCTCGAAAAATCTCAAGGCCGTCGTAGTCCAGGGCGGGAAGAAGCTTGAGTTATTCGATCCCGTGAAGATCAAGGAGCTCGCCCGCTGGGGGGCGGAGACTTTCAAAGACTCGAACACCTACCAGATGGGGCTGCACGGCACGGCGAACATTATCCCGGGCCAGAACGACAACGGCGGATTGCCAACACGGAACTGGAGCAGCGGTGTCTTTGAAGGTTACAAGGAGATCTCCGGGCAGACCATGAGCGATACGATTCTCAAGGAACGGGATACCTGCTTCGGCTGCGTGATCCGCTGCAAACGAGTCGTGGAGGTGCGCGATGGCGAGTTCCCGGTGGATCCGTACTACGGAGGCCCGGAATACGAGTCCATGAGCACGCTGGGATCCTACTGCGGGATCAGCAACCTGAGCGCCATCGCCAAGGCCAATGAGCTGTGCAACATGTATGGTCTGGACACGATCTCTTGCGGTGCCACCATCGCCTGGGCCATGGACTGCTATGAACAGGGTGTCATCTCCAAGAAGGACACCGGTGGCTTAGAACTGAAGTTCGGTAACGCCGCCGCCATGGTAAAGCTGGTGGAGCAGATAGGGAGGAAGGAAGGCTTCGGCGCCCTGCTGGCCGAAGGCTCGGCCAGGGCGGCGGCGAAAATCGGGCCGGAGGCGCAAGGATTGACGGTAACCGTGAAGAATCAAGAGTTCCCAGCCCACATGCCCCAGGTCAAGCGCTCGTTGGGATTGATCTATGCCGTCAATCCCTACGGCGCGGATCACATGTCCAGCGAACATGATCCCATGTACGAACCCGACACCGAATTCGCCGGAAGGATGGCCGAAATCGGACTCTTGGATCAGAAACCCGCCAGCGACCTTGGACCCGAAAAGGTCCGCTTTGCCCACTACACCCAGTGGATCTACAGCGCCTGCAACAGCCTCTGCCTCTGCCAGTTCGTATACGGCCCCGCCTGGCAGCTGTATTCCACGGGGCAGATGGCGGAGGTGATCAGCGCCGCTACGGGATGGGAGTTCAGCGTGTTCGAACTGATGAAGCTTGGCGAGCGCACGCTGAATCTGCAGAGGGTATTCAACGCCAGGGAGGGATTTTCCGCCAGGGACGATGTCCTTCCGGAGAAAGTCTCGCAGCCGCTGAAAGGAGGGCGGAGCGACGGCGTATCCGTTCCGGCTGATCAAGTTGAGAGAGCCAAAATTCTCTACTACCGGATGTGCGGCTGGAACAGGGAGGGCATACCTCACCGGGCCAAACTGGAAGAGCTCGGCATCGGCTGGACAGCCGACCTGATAGGATCCCAGCATGTTGTAGCAGATTCTTCTCAAGTTGAATCTCCTGATGAGCCTTGCGCCTTACCTAGTTCCTCGAAGCTTTTTGAGAATGAAGCGTAGACTGCCCTCCACATCTCCCTTTTGCGCCAATCTCCACTGCCCCGAATACCACCCCCATGCCGAAGCTCGCTGCAAGCACTACGTCCCCTGGGGCCACTATCCCACCAAAGCCTTTGAACGAGCAGTTGCTGCTCGCCCTCCTCCATCGGCAGTTTGTCCTTCACTCCAATCACGGCGGTGGAAACGCTTCTGGTAGGCGCTGATAGCGTCTGGGAGCTGGAACCGTGGGAGCTTCAGGCCTTTGTCCGACGGAGCAGTGACGAGAGCAGTGAGGATCAGATCGTGATCTACGAAACGGCTCCCGGCGGCGCGGGGTACGTCGAGGATCTTGCGCGGCGCCTCCCCGAGGTGGGCGAAGGCGCACAGCGCCATCTCTATGGTCATACCTGCTATGGTGCCTGCTATTTATGTCTGAAGCAGTACGCGAATCAACGCGGGATATTGTCAATAGTTGATGGCCGGCAAAAAGTCAAGTCTGGGATAGGCTATCAATTTTGTTTTATCCCGTCCAATCGGAATCGGGTGTACTCCTGCCAGAAAGAAAAGAAGAAAAGACCGCGTGTCCAGCAAATTCGGTGGTCTAACTGCCTGTTTTTCGGGATATTTTCAAGTATAATTGGCCGCTCTTAGGATATTCAGCCCTAGGGAACGCATCCATACCGTGTAGCGAACCGAGCCCATTCCTCGTACCCGAAGTCTGGCCAAATTCATTTGATATTTCAACCGCGAGACGGTAGCCTCGATGCCCGCTCTCCAGCGGTAGATCTGCTTAAAGGCGTTACTTTGTTCGTACTCTCTCCGTCTGAGCTTTTCCACACGAGCTGGCGTGTATTGTACCCGAGGTAACTCTCCCCGTTTAATCGCGGCGGCCGTAGGGCAACCGTTTCGATGCCGACAGTTCCCGCAGGTCTCGGCTCGGAATACCGCCTGGATCTTTGCTTTCCCCACGGTGGTGCTGATCGGTATCTGCCCGTCGGGGCATTGGGTGATCAGCCCCTGATCATCAAGCCGAAATTGTTCCAGGGTAAGCTTGCCTTTTTTGTATCCCTTCGGTGGTTGGGTGGGAGCCACAAGCTGCAGGCCTTCGTCGCCGAGTCTGCGGTGATTTTCTTCGGACCCGAATCGGGTATCTCCCAGAATCAGTTCCGGTTGAATGCCCCTTGCGGTGGTATCTTGCACCGCCGGGTCAATCGCTTTGGAATCCCCAATTGTCATCTTATGCACGTTAATATGCGTTATGAGATCCGGCTTTGAAGACGGCTCTTCACTCGGTTCGTGGGTTTCCATCACCTGGAGCAGATATCCCTGACCGTGGTAAGCGTTGTAGCTTGAGTCCGGATCGGAGGGATTTCCGACGTTGTCGCAGGGGATATCCTTCGGTTCTTTCACAAGGAGTTTATCCTCTGCATGCTCCTCGGCGCTCTCTATATCAAACTGCTCGGAGAATACTCGTTCCAGAAGTTGAAAGCTAAACAAATCGGAGGCGGCAGTCCCTCGTAGTGTTTTCAGCACGGCCAGTACATCCGCTCCCACTTCAGATAGACACCTCTTCGCCTGTTTCGGAGCCGGGTAGGAGAAACACCCCGATTCTTCGCCGTTGATGTACCGCTCCCGAATCCCCTGATCAATCAGTTTGAACTGTTCCGGTTTCACACGCGCACATTCACGGAAAAACTTGCAGAGTGTCTCGACGACCGTCTCCACCCGTGTCATTAGCCGCATGGCAGATCGAATTGCGGTGGAATCGATGTGTTGCCGGCTCGTATCGATCTGAAAAACCCTAATCAACTCATCGGTAAGGTTCTTGAACAGTAGTTTGTCCAATTCCTGATCGATCACGATCCTGCGGTAGTTTCGTAACGACCGCTCGCAAATATAGACATCCGAATCGTCTCGAATGTCCAGTGCATAATGCCAGGCCAGGTTAAAGGCTAGCTGCTCTACCACCTGAAGATCGGTCAAATCGTGCAATTGTTGGAGGATCAACACACCCAGTGCAGCATACAAATCCTTGCTGGGCCTGCCATTCTCAGAACTGAAAAAGGCAGCCAGCTTGTTAACCTCAAGACGATCGAGCAGATGGGTACGAAATACTCCGGCCCACGACTTCTCCAGCATTTGAACTCTTTTTTCTCCTAAGTGGCTCCAGGGTCCAAATAAATCCCCTGTGGCATGATCTCGCAATGTTACCATGCAGGCAGCATAAAGGAGTCCGAAGCATTACTCAATGGGACTTTTTGCCGGCCCATCAATAGTTGTGGACGAGAAAGAGCACTTCGCTCGGAGAACATCCTATGCCGACTCCTCATCCGGGACTCCATCCACAAATTTTCTCCCCGCGACAACCAGGGGAATAATCGAGGATCCGGCGGTGGAAGGCGGGTCCCGGAGGACATCCGGTTCCAGACCTTGTACAGGCTACCCTTCAGATCTTTCTCGAACTCTCGATGGACTTCCTACCGGCGATTGCCGGACCATGACCGGCTCCCTTGGGGCAGCCGTTCGAGACCAGGCCTCTGATAGCCCGAGCAGGCGAAGAAGGATGCCGCCGACCGCCAGGCGATCGTGGACTCGCTAAAGGAGAAACTGAAACAGGGCGACAAGGCCCTGGTGGGTAACAAAGGCTATCGGAAATACCCGAAGCGCGAGGGCGAGCAGGCGGTCTTCAGCATCGATGAGGACAAGCTGGCCGAGGAAGCCCGCTACGACGGGCTGTGGGTGTTGCGAACCAACACCAACCTGTCGATCGAGGAGGTGGCCTTTCAGTACAAGCAGTTGTGGATGGTCGAGCAGACCTTTCGGTCGGTCAAAAGTGTACTGGAGACCCGTCCGATCTACCACAAAT
>Ga0315554_1001664_pt1 | contig 13098 bp, 13 predicted proteins | sample SalMarSW160370MG_FD_202114 | JGI IMG/M metagenome (GOLD analysis project Ga0315554, IMG submission 202114) | Salt marsh sediment microbial communities from the Plum Island Ecosystem LTER, Massachusetts, United States - Salt Marsh Sediment SW1603-70 ... | reverse complement strand
CACTTCTGCTTCCAGTGTAATCGCCTGCGGCTGACGGCGGACGGCCGGCTCCGACCCTGCCTCCTCTCCGATGAGGAGATAGACCTGAAGCGGCCCCTGCGGAGCGGGGCATCCCGGGAAGACCTGAGAGGGTTGATTAGGGCGGCGGTAGCTAGAAAGCCGCTGCGTCACCGGCTGGCAGAAGGGCAGGGGCCTCTGGAGCGCCCCATGACCCAGGTAGGGGGTTAACCATGACCGAGCTATCGCATATCGATGAAGCGGGTCGTCCCCGGATGGTGGACATTACCGGTAAGCCGGATACCCAGCGTGAGGCGGTAGCCAGGGGTCTGGTCAGGATGAAGGCGGCTACCTTCGAGTTGATAAAGAAGGGCGGCACGGCCAAGGGAGACGTTCTCACCGTGGCTCATCTGGCCGGTATTATGGCGACTAAAGAAACACCGCGGCTGATACCGCTGTGTCATCCGGTTCTGTTGGGCGACAGCCAGGTTGATTTCTGCCTGAATGAGGCGGAGAGCGCCGTAGAGATTACCGCCACGGTAAAGAGCACCGGCAAGACGGGGGTGGAGATGGAGGCACTGACCGCAGTTGCAGTTGCCGCCCTAACCATTTATGATATGTGTAAAGCCGTAGACCGGGGCATCACTATCGAGAATATTCGCTTGGCAGCGAAGAGCGGGGGTAAGAGTGGGGTGGTCAGGCTTTGATGAGAGACGGCGGAGTCTTTGTGGGGGGTGTGAGGTATAACAGCGAGCCGAGGTCTTTATGAAGGGGGGTTGAGTGCGGATGGGTGTTGGTATATACTACTTCGCTAAGGGGAATAAGTTTGGGGGTGCACTATGAGGTTGACATGCCTTCAGGAAAATCTGAGCCGGGGTCTGAGTGTGGTGGGCAGAGCCGTGGCTACCAGGACAACCCTGCCCATAACCAATAACGTCCTTCTGGAGACCGACCAGTCTCGTCTCAAACTGACCGCCACCAATCTGGAGATGGCTACTTCCTGCTGGATTGGGGCTAAGGTAGAGGAAGAGGGGGCGATTACCGTTCCGGCGCGGCTGCTTACCGAGTTCATCAACTCTCTGCCCAATGATAAGATTGAGGTTAATCTCTCCCAGCGCACCACCCTGGAGTTAAAGTGCGCCCGTTTCGAGGCGCGCATCAGCGGGGTTGATGCCAAGGACTTCCCGCCGATACCGAAGGTGGAGGCGGGGATTGCCACCAAGGTCACCGTGGAGGCCCTGCAGCGAGGTATCAGCCAGGTTGTCTTTGCGGCGGCTACCGAGGAGTCCCGCCCGGTACTTACCGGGGTCAGCGCTGATTTCGAGGGTGACTTGCTGACCCTGGCGGCGGCTGACGGCTTCCGCCTGGCGGTGCATAAGCTGCCCCTGGCGGCTTCGGTCGGTCAGAAGACCACGGTCATTATTCCGTCACGCACCCTGGCCGAGCTGAACCGGCTCATGGTGGACCAGGAGGAGGCAGTTGACATAACGGTTGACCCCGATAAGAGCCAGGCCCTGTTCCGCCTCAAGGATATCGAGCTGGTATCGCAACTGGTTCAGGGGGCCTTCCCCAATTATGCTCAGTTAATCCCGCAGAGCTACACCACCCGCACCGTGGTCGAGGTGGCTGCCTTCCTGAGGGCGACCAAGACGGCCGCTATCTTCGCCCGTGACGGCAGCGGCATTGTCCGGCTCATGATGGTTCCCGGCGGTGGGGAGATGAAGCCGGGTAAGATGACGGTGGCCGCTCGTTCCGAGGAGGTCGGGGACGACGTTGGCGAGATGGATGCGGTCATCGAGGGCGAGGAGGCAAAGATTGCCTTCAACGGCAAGTATCTGGCCGATGTCCTGAGCGTGCTCCACGAGGAGCAGGTGGCCCTGGAGATTACCACCCCTTCAAGTCCGGGGGTACTGCGGCCGGTGGGGGTTGATAACTACGTCCACGTTATCATGCCGATGTTTGTGCAGTGGTAGGTAAAGCTAACTCAAGAGGAATCACGCCTCTAATCTCTATGGTATCATGGCTGGCATAGACTCTTATATCCAAAGCGTCGAATGCCAGCCTTTTTATCTCTGGCTTGGCCTGTTGGTTGACAAGACCCTGTGAGAGGCTTAGACTTCTGCTGCAAGACCAGAATCAACCAGGCCCCGGCTTTCAAAGGAGTTGATAATGCCAAGGTATGCTAAAGGGCAGCGAATACAAGTTGTTTCAGCGACAAACGGCGAGGGGAAGCCCAAATATTGTGATGTTGAGACACATGTCGGCAAATTTGGTGTTATCGTAGAATACTATCGCGTAGGATTTAAAGCAGAAAATCTACCGAGTGATTACTACGTCTATGAAATCAGACTAGATAGCGACAATAATATTATGGCAATACCGGAGGATGCATTAAGGCCGTTAATTAGTTAGTCCGCTAATATGGAGACTCAGTAAAGACTAAGATAACGGTGCTTTATAGAAGTTTAAAAATATCATGAAAAGTGACTGAGCGAATATATTATTGCACCATTGTGTTAATTATTTTCGAAAATAATATTATCCCACTCGTCGTTCTTGTTGCAAAAAGAATCAATTGGATGTACGGTTAGATTATAGTTTCAGTTTAGGCCATTAGGCACCTCTTAAAGTTGCCTCAAGACTTCTCAAGTGTTGGATGACCCAAGCTCCAGCTAACATCTGTAATAAAGGAGGTCATCCAATGGTCAAAGTGTCCAGCGCACTATATCGAGAACTAAACAATATAATATTGGGTTCACGTGCGGTTGATATGCGAGACACCGATGCGGTTCTTAAATACGCTCAAGAACACGGCTTTAAAGCTGTCGCAAGAACAATACAAGGGAACCCCAGACGGTATCTTATGTGCATCAACGAAGGTATGGAAGCAAGCGACTAGTAATCCCTATTCACGACAACGGTACCTTATTAAACTTCAGATACTTGAATAAGAGTATAATCAAGGCATAGGTATTAACTAGTAACAATAGAATAACGGTTGAGGCTGGGGAGTAGATGACGGGAGGGGATACCGACTACCGCCATTTAGAGGGTGGTTTTGGTATCCCCTCCCTTTTTAATTTCGTGTTATATGCCTACGAGACGCATTGAAAAATAGTTGGAATCATGGGGAAATGATAAAGGGTGTAAGGGCTAATATAAGTTTGTGCCCATAGCGGACGCATTGCTGACCGTGAAGGGAGTTTTAATGATAAGAATAACAGACAGCGCAAAGAGTAGGTTGAAAAGGATTTATTTTGATCAAGTAAAAAAGGCTGGCTTGATTCTTAGATTAGCGCTAAACCGCGGAGGGCAGCTAGGATTATTAGCTGGCAAAGAGCAAATATCTGATGAGGTGCATTGGGAGAGAGGGAAAAAGATATTGTTGATAGCGCAGCAACTGGCGGCCATTTTAAATGGCTGCACTCTTGATATTAGAGATACAAAAGAGGGACGGGTATTGTATATGCTACACTAACGCAACTATCAAAATGCTAGTAAGTATGATCACTAGCTTACGCAAGTTGGTCAGGAATAGGGGGTTTATATGAATATTAGAAGTTGTATCATGAGTATTAAACGTCGCACCTTGTACGTTTTGCTAGGTGTCGGCATAGCAGTGGTATCTGTTGGGATAGCTTTGTTTTCTACTTATTCAGTATGAGGCAGAAAGTCTGCCTGTCGAAGCTGAATATCCAACACTAAGCCATCTCGTTCAATCAAGGCGATTGCTTATACACAGATGCTTTGCCACTGATGGTCGGCTGCATGGGGTATAGTAATATAGATGCCATGGATAGAGAAGTGAGGAAAACTGGACAGTATTCTGAGTATCTAGCTAATGGGCAGTGGAAGTGTCGCAAGAGCCCAACAGGGGCGCACTATTGGATCATCGTTAATCAAGGCATGATTTGTAGGTACTGTTCAGAGCATAGGGCTTTAGAGAAATCTACTCAGAAGCTCTAGGTCAATTACATATGGCTCCCATTTTCCTATCATTCTATGAACCTTTGAACTTGCACGCTTGCTAGTTCAGCCTGATGACCATTGTAGGCACGTCCTACTGGACGTGAGACTATTTCCGCCATAGTTATGTTATGTGCTACTGCTGCCGAGTTGGCTAAACTTGAAGAGCAGGGGATAGAAATTAGCAGCCAGCTAGGCGAAGTTTTGCCCAAAGGGTAAGACCAAGGAGACGAGAAATGAGCGCAGAAAACGTTGAGGGGATTCTAGAATTGTCACCGGAAAACAATGATGAGACGATGCCCTCACATGAAGGGTTAAATAACACCCTTCATGCCTTGATAACTCATGAGCTAGAAGTACCACCGGAACCACTAGAGGGGGAAGAGATAACCGGTAATCCAGTCCGCATCTACCTTCATGAAATTGGACGAGTACCTCTCCTCACTGCGGAAAAGGAACAGGTCTTATCCCGGAAGATAGCGGAGGGAAAGCGGATTACCGAAATCAAGCAAGATTACCTACATAGAAATGGAAGATACCCCTCGGCAACTGAGTCAATACTCGCCATGCTTAACGAGATCAGCCAAAATTCTAACATCATCGGGCTCCTCATGGGAAAGCTTGGTTTGGCATCAACCACTGGCCTCAAGGAGATTATCTCTAATGCCACGTTTCGGAGCAGTATCGATGGGGAGATAGACCAAGGATTAATCGAGTCTATTGTCCTGCAGACGAGCCTATCAATACCGGAAACAGAGCATCTCCTGATTAACATATCAATAGATAGTAACCTGCTCCCAGAGGAAGTGGTCAACACCATCGGAGACAGCGCTTCCCTTGCTGACCTGGAAAAGCTGATAGCCGATGCTGACTTCCTCAACTCCATTCAGTCTTATGACAAAGAGCTCAGAGTCTACCGGGACGATATCGAGCATGAGGCAGAACAAGCAGAAAGACACCTGATTGCGGCTAACCTGCGCCTGGTAGTTAGCGTAGCCAAGAAACATGTTGGCCGAGGTATGCCGCTCCTCGACCTCATTCAAGAGGGAAATATCGGGCTAATCAAGACAGCCGAGAAATTTGATTACCGCCGGGGCTATAAATTCAGCACCTATGCTACCTGGTGGATTCGCCAGGGAATTACTCGCGCCATCGCCGACCAAGCCCGTACTATCCGCGTCCCGGTTCACATGAACCAGATTATAAATGACTTGCGGCGAGCGACTTGCCGCTTAGCCCAGGAATACGGGCGGGAGCCCGATCCCAAGGAAATCGGCGAGGAACTGGGCGTGTCTTCAGAAAAAGTCCGCGAAATAATCAAGGTAGCGCAACTGCCAATATCGCTCGAGTCTCCAATCGGGGGGGAGGAGGACAGCCACTTAGGTGACTTAATTGAGGATCGTAATGCGTTAGCACCCCCCGAATCCACCTCCCGCCAACTGCTCAAGGAACAAATCGGTGAAGTGCTCCAGACCCTGACTCCTCGTGAGCAGCGGGTACTGCAACTTCGGTTCGGTCTTGAAGACGGGCGAAGCCGTACCCTGGAGCAAGTAGGCAAGGAATTCAACGTAACCAGAGAGCGGATCCGCCAGATTGAGGCCAAGGCAATACGCAAGCTGCGCCACCCCAGCCGCAGCCGTCCATTAAAGGATTATTATCTGGAGTGAGCGAAGCCCCTACCAGATAGCACTCCCACAGTCTTTGGTCTTCAAAATGTCCCTCTACTCACTGGCTTGAAGAGATCACTGTGCACACTTCATCGGTTGGTGCAATCAGGCCAGGTAACGGTTAGCGATATTACTCCTTCCTACGGTCACTCACATTCGCCAAATTGCCCTCCGTTTGATATAGTATTTTCAAAGATGAAACATCATCGTCAGGTGGGGGAGACTGCTATGAAGAAATGGCGGAGAATGCTGGTTGTTGTTGGCGTGCTGGTGGGAAGCCTTTTGGCCCTGTCCTGCCAGCAGCCGCTAGGACCGGAGACGGTGCTTTTACAGGGAGCGGTAACTATCGGGCCGATTAGCCCAGTAGAAAAGCCCGGCGAATGTCCACCGGTGTCACCAGAAGTCTTTGCCGCTCGGAAATTATTGATCTACGATGAGTCCGGCAGGTATCTAGTGCGAGAGGTCTACTTTACGCAGATAGGTAATGGGGCCACCGGTTACTATACCGCCCAACTGGCGCCTGGCACCTATACCATGGATATAAACCACATGGGAATGGATACTGCTGATAATCTGCCGCAGAAGATAACAGTGGCCGCCGATGAGACAATCACCATCGATGTGCACATTGATACTGGCATCCGGTAGTTAGTTAAGGGCTTGGCCTGCTTGGGTAAGGATTACCCAAGTTCCCCCGTGGGCCCGTCCGGAAAGCGGCGCTATCGGCCTGCCCCTTTGCGCCAGTATGCGGCGGCACACTAGTCGGTGGGGCTTACCCGAGTTCCCCGGTGGGTCTGCCCGTAAAAGGGAGGTATGTCGTGAAGGTAGCACGTTTAGCTATGGAAACCGGGTGGGTCTAGCTATGACCAGGTTATTCGCAATTGGCGGACCTGGGATATTAGCCGCGACAAAACGTCTTGTAGCCGGAAGCAATTAGCTGTGATAAGTCTGGTACTATCTGCAAAGCAACTTGGTTAGCCATGAAGAAGCCCTAACAGTATCTTTAGATTGCCTGTAGCTACGGTTCCCAAAACACCTAACTCACTACTTTGAATACAATGCTGTGAATATTATATATAAATCCGGGGACTGGTTCTTTGTGTAGCTTGATCCACCATGAATAGATTTTTGGGATATAACAATTCGGCGCTTTTGTTAAGACTTTAGCATAGGTTGTAGCTAGTAAATCGGGCAGTCTGTTGAACAATCAGATAATATGTTTGACGTTACCAAACTAACGGGTTCACTCTACGGAGGGGCGTCAGACGCCTGGAATATTATGCCGCCTAGGTTTCTTTAGGGGGACGCCGCAGTATGGTACGGCGTCCGTTATACCTTTCCGCGTCGTATTGCGTGGCGACGTCGACGAAGCTGATGCGGCCGACGACATCCTCCAGCGGGCAGGCTGTGATCCGACCGTTTCTAAAGCACACCATCTTCCCGTAGTCGTTCATGGTCACCAGGTCGACGGCGGCGATACCGAAATACCGCCCCATCCTCCGATCATAGGCGCAGGGCGCTCCACCCCGCTGCAGATGACTCAGATTGACACTGCGAGTCTCGAGGCCAGTCGCCTGCTGTATCTCCTGGGCCAGGGCCTCGGCAACGCCGCCGAGCTTCTTATGTCCGAAGCCGTCGATGCCGGATTCCCGAACGAACTCGACGCCGCCGACCGGCTTGGCGCCTTCGGAGGCCACGATGATATTGTACCTGGCCCCGGCCCGCCGGCCCTCCAGGACGAGCTCGTTAATCTTCTCCAGCGTGAAATCAAACTCGGGAATGAGGATAATGAAGGCCCCGCTGGACTCGCCGCCTTCCAGAGCCAGCCAGCCGGAGTGACGACCCATCGTCTCCACGACGAATATCCGCTGGTGAGAGCCAGCGGTGGTCCGCAGGCGGTCGATTTCCTCGGTAATAACATTAAGGGCCGTCTCGAAGCCAAGGGTGTAATCGGTCTCCGGGAGGTCCTTGTCGATTGTCTTGGGAATACAAATGACATTGATACCGGCCTGCTGCAATCGGTGGGCAACGCTCAGGGTATCGTCACCGCCGATAGCGATGACGGCATTGAGACCGAGTTTCCCAATGTTGTCCAGCACCGTCTGGGTCTGGTCGTTCTCGGGATTGCAGGGGTTAGTCCGCGAAGTCCCCAGCATGGTACCGCCATATCGGTCCCAGGTGCGGACTATATCCTGATTGAGTGGCCAGGCGTTCGCCTCCAGAAGCCCCTGCCACCCGTCCTTGATGCCGATAACCTCGTAGCGCAGCCCCCTCTCCCGCTGTAGTCTTTCGTCCAGAGCCGTTTTAACCACCCATTTTATGGCCGGGTTGATTCCGGCACAGTCACCGCCGCCGCTGAGGATACCAATCCGCATCACATTCATCTTTTTACCCCCGTTTACTAATCTATCTGGTAGCGATGCCCAAATATCAAGTCAGGTCACGCCATCAATCATTCACCGGTGCGAATACAATACTAAAATAGCCAATGAATGAAGTGATACCCTATATTATATCATCCATTCCAGCTTCTCCAACCTATTTCCCCTTCGGGTCCAACCGCTCTCTGAACCATTAATATGCGTCCGGCCCCTAGTACCAACTGACCAGCCGACGAGCCACACCTATCCTTCCGACTGCCCCATAACTAACATGGCTGATTAGTGTTTAGCAACCGTAGTTGTAATAATGGTCGCACCCCTTGGTGGCCCGTCGAGAGGACTAGTGACCATACGAACCGGTCACTTACCGATGTTTCTTTCAGCACTAACTGAACGAATGCTGTGCCAGTCTAGAAAAGTATGAATCTAAAGTCTGTGTGACACTATTGTAAGGAGGGATCCGATACTGATCCAATCTATGGTATGCCGACTCCCGGATTCAGTATGTTATTGGGGTCGAAAAGCGTCTTTATGCCCCGCATCAGTCTCCAGCCCGTATCGTCTGGGTATAGGTCCAGGTCAGGGATCCTGATTACGCCAACGCCGTGCTCGCCGGTAATCACTCCCCCCAGCTTAATGGCCTCCTGATAAATTTCTCGCTTGATCTGCTTCACCAGACCCATATCTTTTATTTTATCCAGGATATGGGGATGGATATTGCCATCGCCCACGTGTCCATAGGTAGGGATTTCGGTGCCATATTTCTTAGCAATCTCATCTATCTTATCCAGGAGAACGCCGACTCTCGCCGGAGGCACCGTCACATCCATGATATCGGCATACCGGTCTTTCATTGAGGAGTAAAGCTCGCTCCTGATCTTGAGTATATTGGCCTGCTCTTCCCGGCGCTCCGCCATCAAAATGTCCACAGCGTTCATTCGCTCGCAAACGGCACTGGTCTTCTCACCCTGCCCGTATACCTCTTCGGCATTATCACCGGTGAGGATGATCATTAAGAAGCTATTACCCTTAGTGGCGGGCCATTTCAAACCCAGGTATCGGGCGGAGGTCTCGATTACGTTACGTTCAAAATACTCTGCGGCTAGGGGAACTACCCCGCTTTGCAGTATCTTGGGAACACTGTCTATAGCATCATGGCGGTTATCATATGACACGATCAGCGTGGCACTCGCGGCCGACTTAGGATAGAGCCGGAAGATTACTTTGGTGATCACCCCCAGAATTCCCTCGCTATGTATCATAAGATTCATCAAATCCAGGCCCTGATTGTTCTTGAGCAGCTTTCCCCCCAGATTGAGTATCTCCCCGGTCGGGAGGACCACCTCAAGGCCTTTCACATAGTTCCGTATGACCCCCCACTTCACCGCCCTGGTGCCGCCCGCGTTGCAGGCGACCATGCCCCCGGCTTGGGCTCCCTCGTCACCGGGATGGGGGGGAAAGAATAGACCGACGCCATCCGCCGCTTCCAGTATGGTCGCCAGCGTGACGCCCGCCTGGACTACTATCATCAGGTTTTCCTTGTCTATTTCTTCAACCTTGTCGAGCCTTTCCAGAGAAAGGACTATGCCGTCTTGGGTCGGCACGGCGCCGCCGCATAGGCCAGTGCCGCCGCCACGAATGAACACCGGCGTCTTTTCGGTATTAGCCAGTTTCAGGATTTCCGAGATTTCCTGGGAACTAGCGGGCTTGACCAGCACTACCTTGTCTGCCGGTCGGGGCCTGACCGCCAGGGCCGTCTCGTCAACCAGGTAGCGCTCCATCTGTCCTCGTTCGGTAATCACCCAGTCATCGCCCACAATCTGGCGCAACCCTGCTACGTATATCATTGATTCTTTCCTCTAATCCTGTTGATGAGTTTGGGAACCACCTCGTAGAGGTCACCGATAACTCCGTAGTCGGCTATCTTGAATATCGGTGCCGACGGATCCGTATTGATGGCAACAATAACATCGGAAAAGCGCATACCGGCCAGGTGTTGGGGACTTCCCGAAATACCGCAGGCGATGTACACCTTAGGTTTAACGGTATGGCCGCTGAATCCAACCTGGTGCTCTTTGCCGATCCACTTGTCATCTACCAGCGGGCGGCTGGAACCGACAGCGCCGCCCAGAAGATCAGCCAGCTCGGCTAGTAGCTCGAAGTCAGTGGCCTTTTTCAGACCTCTTCCGCCTGAGACGATTATCTCAGACTCCACGATGTTGCCTTCCCCCGACTTTTCTCTGTGTACGATGGATAGTAAGGACGGCACAATCTCCGGTTTCCGATCGACTATTTCCCCTGTCCGGTTGGTATCCCGTCTATTGCTCTGCATTACCTTGTACCTGACGGTTGCCATCTGCGGCCTGGTCTTGGTCTTAATCTGCGCCAGGATGCTGCCGCTGAATGCCGGACGTATCTGGATCAAGTTACCTTGCTCATCCACGTCAAGCCCGGTACAATCGGCGGTAAGGCCGGTGTCAAGGGCGGCGGCTATCCTGGGACCTAACGAGCGCCCCAGGTGCGTAGCGCCCAGAAGAAATATCTTCGGCTTGACTTCTTTTATCAGCTTCACAATATTGTGTTTGTAGTTCAGGAGATCGAAATGCTTCAAGACCGGATGGTCGAACACCCACACTGTCTCGGCACCGTAGTAGATAAGCTCCCTGGTAGCCTCCTCCACCTGTCCACCCAGGAGAACGCTGTACAGAGGCACCCCCAACCTATCGGCAAGCTCTTTACCCTTCCCCAGCAGTTCGAAGGAAACGTGATGGATTTGGCTCTCGCTTTGCTCGGCGAAAACCATAACGCCGGTATGGTCTTTCACGCCCTCAACCCTCCCATCTCCTCCAGGGCGCTCACGATTTCGACTACCGCGGCGTCAACCCGGTCGCGGAAGACCTTGCCCCTTCGTCCCTCTTCAGTTGGTATGGTAACCTTATCGACACGGGTGGGTGAGCCACGCACCCCAAACTTACTCTTGTCGGCGACGGTGGATAGCTCCTCGGCACCCCATGTTGTGATTCTAGCGTCTCTCGCCTTTATCTTATCACGAAAGCTGGGGAGCCTGGGGGTATTAACGTCTTTGGTCACTGTAATCAGCACCGGGAACCCAGATTCTATAGTGTAAGTGTCGCCTTCCATGTCGCAGACAACCGTCAATTTTGCCCCGACTTCTCTTATCTCCGAGACATAAGCCACGTGTGGTATCCCCAGCCATTCCGCAATTTCCGGGCCTACCTGACCGGTGTCTCCGTCAACAGTCTTTTCCCCACAGATAATCAGGTCAAAGTCGCCATATTTCCGAATGGCGCTGGCAATACAGTATGACGTGGCCAGCGTATCTGCCCCGGCGAATTGTCTATCCGTGAGGAGAAGGGCACTATCGGCGCCTCTGGCCAAGGCGTCCCGCAGGGATGATTCGGCCCGTTCCGGCCCCATGCTTACGGCGACGATATGGCCACCCAGTTTTTGCTTTATCTGAACTGCGGCCTCTAGAGCGTAGAGGTCGAAGGGGTTAATCTCCGCCTCTGCGGAGCTCCGATCCACTATTCCTCGATCGGTATCGAATTTGACCTGAGCCATATCAGGTACTTGCTTTATAGGCACAACAACGCGCAAATGCTGTTACCTCCGGACGAAGCGGTTGCATCATTATTACCAATACTACAAGAGGGATTTCCGTTCTCCTTGACCGACCCGCAACGCGAAGAAGGCGGAGCCACTCTGCTATTTCCGGTTGATGGCTCCACACCTGTTGAACCATAAGAAGTGCTTGGCCTGCCCTGCCGGCTTAGTATTCTGTGGCAAGTATACGGTTAATTATGAAGTTATTCAACTGAGGTCAAGGAGACAGCCTGTCAGTACTGGGGCGTGTTGGCCTGACAGCAACAGCCGCCAACGCGGATGCTGTTGCATTCGGAGACTAGACCTAACAGGAGGATGCTTTAGAGGTGATCACCGGTGACATGGCTCAGCCTGACTTTCCTATCATCTTGCGACGTTTCGCTCAACAATTTGACGATTAGTGCAGTAACGTCATGAGAAGTCAATGATACCCTGTCGGCCAACTAACTTGCCTAGTGTGTCCTTCTTCTGGCTCAGGTCCTTCAATACTTCACAGAGCGCCCGAAACAAGTCAGTGGTCGAAAGGAGACTAACGTTGCGTCTCTCCGCTATTTTGATGACATTGTCCGGAAAGACTGGTTTGTCGGGGGTATTTCTGTCTTCGATGGGTAACAGTCTCCAAGCGTTGCCTATGAGAATACCGTCGATTTCGTCCCCGGTGATCTTTAAATGCTCACCGAGATCCGTTATTAACTGCCCTAGATCAGACTTAGAAATACTCTTCGTATTGCCCTTAACCTCGGCTAATATCTTAGTACCCTCCACGTTGATTATGAACTCATCGGTTGCCACCGAGGGCTCGATCTTAGCACCTAACCTCTCAAGAGTTGCATTGCAAAAAGGGCGTCTGGTTAATAGAATCAGGCGCCTTTTTTAGATTCCATGAAGAGCAGCTAATAGGCTAGTGATAATCTGTTTAACAATCTGATGAAACGGATGGATACTATCCAGGTGATTTTGAAGTATCGGCCTCGGAGTGGTAATGTTTAGGGAGTAGTTTGAAACTGGCCTGAGGGAGGATATCTTGATAGGAAACATGATGAAGCGACGGCTGGCTCTATGCTGGGCCTTAGCGCTATTGCTGGCCGTTTTGTTTACAGGCTGCGGCCTGATGAACCAGTTGCCGGTTATCCAGAGTGTTCAGATTGACTCGGACCAGGTTTACGCCGGGGACAGTGTCTCCATTGAGTGCCTTGCTTCCGACCCCGACGGGGATGATATTAGCTACCGGTGGTTGGCTAACGGTGGGACTATCTCGGGTGAAGGCTCAAGCGTCAGCTGGGTAGCGCCCAGCGTTCCCGGGACCTACACAGTCACCATAACCGTAACCGATGAAAACGGCAGCTACGCGACAGAATCGGTTTTCATAAATGTCCTGCCTAACGAGCCTCCGATTATTGAAGAGCTAAGTGCCAGCGTAAGCTTGGTCAGGTTCGGGGATAGCGTCGCCATTGAATGTGTCG
>Ga0315554_1001663_pt1 | contig 13100 bp, 9 predicted proteins | sample SalMarSW160370MG_FD_202114 | JGI IMG/M metagenome (GOLD analysis project Ga0315554, IMG submission 202114) | Salt marsh sediment microbial communities from the Plum Island Ecosystem LTER, Massachusetts, United States - Salt Marsh Sediment SW1603-70 ... | reverse complement strand
CGGGAAGCAACTCCTCCAGGGTCCCCCGACGGCCGATCACCGGCACGACCTGGCACCCGGACAGCCTTTCGAGCTGTGCCACCTTCTTCTCATTGAGAGGATCGGACATCGCCACGTGCAGCCGGTCCGGCTTGTCGAAGCGAAGAGGAAGTGCGGTGTGTTTCAACGCGGCAGAGCGCTGAATCCGGCCAATGGCCTCAGGCTCCGGCGCCGGACCCTTTTCAGGGTCGAAGTACGCGATGCCTAGGCACTCGGCCACCAGTTCGAGTATCACCTCCGGATCGACGCGATACTCCTCGATGAGAAACCGCACCGGATGCCCGCCCATTCTGTCCGCGGCAGCCAGAGCGTCCCCGAGATCTCCCGCACTGACGATCTCCCGGTCGACCAGCATCTGGCCCAGCTGACGGATCACCTTGGATTCAGCCACTAGACCACCACCCTCAGCACTTCCTCGAGCGTCGTATAGCCAAGGCGCACCTTCTCCATGCCGTCCTGGCGCAGAGTCAACATGCCCTGCTCGACGGCAATCTTCTTGATCTCGTCCGAGGGTCGGCGCTCGACGGCCATACGCTGGATCTCCTCGGACACGAGCAGCACCTCGTTGACGGCGAGGCGACCGCGGTAGCCGGTGCCGGCACAGGCCTTGCAGCCGACGGCCTCATACACCGGGAAAGCCCCGGCATCCGGGTCATGGCCCATCTGGGCCAGCATCTCGGGAGTCGCCTCGTGCTCCTGACGGCAGTGGTCGCAGAGCCTTCGGGCCAGGCGCTGGGCGATGATCGAGTCGAGAGAAGACGCAACCAAGTAGGCCTCCACGCCCATGTCCACGAGCCGGCCGATACTCGACGAGGCATCGTTGGTATGGAGCGTCGTGAGCACCAGGTGTCCGGTGAGCGCCGCCTCCACCGCCGTCTTCGCCGTCTCGACGTCGCGGATCTCGCCGACGAGCACGACGTCGGGATCGGAGCGCAGGATCGACTTGAGCGCAGTGGCAAAAAGGAGCCCGGCCTTGCGGTTCACCTGAACCTGGATGACGCCGGGAAGCCGGTATTCGACCGGGTCCTCGACGGTGATGATGTGCCGATCCGGCTTGTTGACGATGTTGAGCGTGGAGTACAGCGTCGTCGTCTTGCCGGAGCCGGTGGGCCCGGTGACCAGAATGGCGCCGTAGGGCTTCGAGTAGGACTGGGCAAAACGATCGAGGTTGTACTGGAGGAATCCCAGATCCTTCAATCCGAGGATGGCGTCGTCCTTGTCGAGCACGCGGATGACGACCTTCTCCCCGTAGATGGTGGGCAGTGTGGCCACGCGCAGGTCGATCTGGCGTCCGGCGACGCGTAGGCTCACCCGGCCGTCCTGAGGCACCCGGCGCTCGGCGATGTCGAGGTCGGCCATGATCTTGAGCCGGCTGACCACGGCGCCCGACACCGAACGTGGCGTCGACATCACTTCGTGGAGCACGCCGTCGATTCGGAATCGGACCCGCAGGTCTCGTTCCCCGGGCTCGATGTGGAGGTCGGAAGCCCTCTCGTTCACGGCCCGGCTGATAAGCGTGTTCACCAGCTTGACCACCGGCGCCTCTTCGACGGCGGCCTCGATGGCGGAGAGGTCCTCTTCGACGGCGTCGCCGCCGTCGGCCACAAGGTCGGCCAGGTCGTCGACGGAATCGTCGAAGCGCCCCGACCGGCGGATCGCTTCCTCGATGCCGCTGCGGGTGGAGATGCGGGGTACCACGTGCAGCCCGGTGACGGCGCGCAGGTCATCCATGACGAGAACGTTGCCCGGATCGGCCATGGCCACGACCAGCCTCTCGCCTTCGAATCCGATCGGCATGACCGAATACCGGCGCGCCAGGGACTCCGGCACCAGTGCCGCCGCAGCCGGGTCGATGGCGAACTCGGCGAGGTCGACGTACTCGATGCCGATATGGCGAGCCAGCGTCTTCACGAGGTCGGCCTCGGCGACGATGCGCTCCTCGACGAGGATCCTCGTGAGCGGCTCACCCGATTCAGCTTGTATACCGGCCGCGCGCTCGAGGTCGCTTCGGGTCAGCAGACCCTCCTCGAGCAGCATCACACCGATGTGCTCGCCTTCACCGGCCACTGGGTCTCCCTTGGGCGCGATTTCGCTGGCTTCCGTGAGGAATTCGGCACACCAGGGAGGGCGCTTGAGCAGTTACGCCCGAGCCGCGGACTCCATCGCCTCCAGAGGTGCCTCGAGCCCCGTCCACAGGGTGAACGAAAGCGAAGCCTGCGCCACCAGGAGGTCGATGCCGTCGGCGGCCGGGATCCCGGAGGCCCGGGCCGTGAGCACCGCGCCGGTCGTCTCGGGACCATAGGGGAAGTCGAGGAGGCCGGCGGCTGCTTCGACGATTCCGGCCGGAAGGCTCTCACCCGACATGCCCAGGGGCGTGGCATTCACCACGACGGCACCGTCGACGACCTGCCCCCACGGCACTTCGCGAGCTTCCACCCCCAGGGACTCCGAAAGCGCGCTGCCGTCACCCGCCGGGAGGGTGGTCACACTCAGATCGGCGCCTTCGAGCGCAACAAAGACGGCGGCGGCGGCGCCCCCGCCGCCCAACACCAGCACCGGCGCATCATGGGGCAGACCGGCCCGGTCCCATGCGCGCAGCACGCCACCGACATCGGTGTTGTCGCCTACCAGCTCCCCCTCCTCGAGAAGGAGAGTGTTCACCGCCCTGCTGCGCTCCGCCGCGGGACACAACCGGTCGGCCGCGGCGGCGGCCACACGCTTGTGCGGCATGGTGACGTTGGCGCCGTGGAGGCTGCCCGAGCGGATCTCGGAGCAGGCCAGGTACACGCCCCGCTCATCGACGCGACGAGCCGTGTAGCGGCCCTCTATGCCGGCGGCGGCCAGCGCCGCGTTGTGCATGGCGGGCGATCTGGAATGCCCCACCGGATCACCCAGGAGCACGAGCCTCACGGGATCAGCCCGGCGTCCCTCGCCTGTTGCATCAAGACGAGGAACTCGTCCCAGTTGTCGGTGAAAGCGTGCCGCCCGTCCTCATCGATGAGCACGTAGTAGAGGTAGTCGGTCTCCGCGGGGGAAGCCGCCGCCTCGAGCGACGCCAGCCGGACCCCGGAGATCGGTGTCGGCGGCAACCCTTTGTACAGGTACGTGTTGTACGGAGAGTCGACGCTCAGATCCTCGGTGGTGAGCCCTCCCTCGGGAGGCCCTCCGAGGGCGTAGATCACGGTGGCGTCTATCTGGAGCAGCATGTCGAGCTCGAGCCTGTTGTAGATGACGCTGGCGATCTTGGCCCGGTCCTCGTCGAGCTTGGCCTCCTCCTCGATCATCGAGGCGATGATGATCCCGTCGTACGGGGTCAGGCCCAGATCGGCCAGGTAGCCCCAGCTCACCGAGGCCACCCTGGTCTCCATGGTCTGGGCGAGCAGGTTGAGCACGTCGTCGGCGGTGAAGTTGCGGCTGATCTCGTAGGTGTCGGGGAAGAGCAGCCCTTCCCAGTCGCTCAGGCTCTCGGGCTCGCCCTGCAACAGGTCGGAGGTCACCGAGCCGTCGAGCAACGCAGCGCTCAGCTCATCAAAGGTGAAATCGGTCTGGTCGGCTATCGAGCTCAGCGTCTCAGAGACCCTCAGCCCTTCGATGACCGTGATCAGGTACTCCTCCTCGGCGGGGCCGGCCAGCAGCAAGTCGATGACGTCGTTGTCCTCCATGCCGGTCCGAAGGGTGTATCTGCCGGCCTGCAACCGATCGGAGGCGTTCCTGTTGGCGACGGCCCGCTGGAAATCACCGGCAGACTCGATGACCCCCAGCTCTTCGAGCGACTCGGCGATGTTGGTGGCCGGCATCCCCGGCTCGACCACGAACTCGACGGCCAGCCCCGGCTCCACCGTGGTGCCGGTGCTGCCGCCCAGAGCATCGTTCACCCTTTCGGCTAGCAGCTTCACGCCTAGGTAGGCGCCTCCGAACAGCACGGCCACGAGGCCCACCGCGCCGAGCACTCTCAGCGAGGTGCGCACCCAATGATCCTCGCCATCCTCGGGGCCGTATCTCCGGCGCGGTTCGTGCCGGTCGCTCATCGCCTTCCATCCAAGTAGGCCTGCAGGATTATCGCCGCGGCCACGCCGTCACGAACGCGGCGCCTGCGCTGGCGGCGCAGTCCCGCTTCCACCAGCAGTCGCTCGGCCGTCGCCGTGCTGAAGCGCTCGTCTTGAAGATCCACAGGCAACCCGGTCTCCTCGGCAACCCGGCCCGCGAACTCCCGCGCCGTCGCCGCTGCGGCGCCCTCCGTGCCGTCGAGGCCGATGGGAAGGCCCACCACGATACGCTCCGCCTCCACTTCGGCGGCCAGCGCGCCGATGCGCTCCACCACATCCGGCGCCGAGGCGTCGAGTGCCGGCCGCGGCTGCGCCGTGATCTGGAGGGCGTCGCTGACCGCCACACCTATACGCCGAGTGCCGGGGTCGAGCCCAAGAATCCTGTCCATCTTCACCCTCCCAGCGCGAGGCGGCTCTGGTCTCTCGCCTCCTCCAGCGCTTCCTGAAGCCGCTCGCCCGTGGGGCCACCGGCCTGAGCCAACTCGGCGTCCCGGCTGGCACCGCCTCCCACGAGACGGGCCGCCGGCATGGCGATGTCGGCGGCCGAGACGTCGGCGGAGACCAAGTCCTTGCTGACCGCGACCACGATCGACGCCTTGCCGTCACGCTCGGAGCCGAGCACGACCACCCCGGAGCCGATCAGATCACGAACCTGCAGCGCCAGCACCCTCAGCTCGTCCGGACTCACCCCGGGAAAGTCGCTGACCACGAGCCGCGCCTTGCCGACGCTCTCCGCGCCCTCGGCGAGCGTCCCCGCCGCCTGCGACCGGCCCTGCGCCTCGAACCGCTCGATGCGGGCCTCCTGCTCCTTGACTCGCTCCACCAGCTTCTTGGCGGCATCCGCCACCGAGCCGGGCCCGACCCTCAGGTGCTCGGCTGCGCTCATCAGCTGGGCGCGAAGGTCGCTCATGTACCGGTAGGCGGCAGCCCCCGTGTACGCCTCGATCCGGCGCTGGTTCGCCCCGATCGAAGACTCGCCCACGACGGCAATCGGCCCGATCTGGCCGGTGGAAGGCACGTGTGTCCCGCCGCAGAGCTCCCTCGAGTACGAACCGGCCTGCACGACCCTGACACGCTCCCCGTACTTGTCGCCGAAGAATGCCAAGGCGCCCATCTCCTCCGCCTCCTCCCGAGCCACTTCGAACGACCGCACCGCGGCATTCTCGATGACCCGTTCGCTGGCCGCCTGCTCCACCGCATGCAACTCCTCGCCGCTGAGAACGGCGTAGTGGCTGAAGTCGAAGCGCAGGCGTCCCGCTTCCACCAACGACCCCGCCTGCTGCACGTGGGAACCGAGGACGTTGCGCAGCGCCCAGTGGAGGATGTGGGTGCCGGTGTGCGACTTGCGGATTCGCTCACGCCGATCCGCCTCCACCTCGAGCGTGGCGTCCTGGCCCACTCTGATGACTCCGGAGACCACCTTGACCCTGTGGCCATGCAGCCCGGGCACGGCCGGCTGGGTGTCGTCGACCCGGCCCCGGCCGGTCTCGGTGACGATGCTGCCGCGATCCCCCACCTGGCCTCCCGATTCTGCGTAGAAGGGGGTGCGATCGCAGTAGACCTCCACCTCTTCCCCCTCCTCGGCGGCCTCGACGCTGTCGCCGCCGCGCACAATGCTCAGCACCCGGCCGGTCGAGACGATGTGCTCGTACCCAACGAACTCGGTGGGGCCGGAGCGCTCGTAGATCTTCCGGTACACCTGCGCCGTCTGCTCGTCGGGATCGCCCTTCCATGCCGCCCGGGCCCGCCTGCGCTGCTGCTCCATCTCGGCGTCGAACCCTTCCCGGTCCACCCCGATGCCGCGTTCCCCCGCCAGCTCCTCGGTCAGCTCCACCGGGAAACCGTATGTGTCGTGGAGCTTGAACGCCATCGAGCCGGGCAGCACCCCTCCTGCGGGAAGAGCCTCCAGCTCCTCACTGAGAAGACCAAAGCCACCTTCGAGCGTCCTGCGGAAACGCCGCTCTTCACGCTCGGCCATCTCGATGATGCCGTCGCGGCTCTCCACCAGCCCCGGGTACGGCTCGGCCATCGCCTCCACCGTCGCCCCCACCAGCGCCGGGGTGACCGGGTCCTCGGCGCCGAGGCTCCAGGCATGCCGCACGGCGCGCCTGATGAGCCGGCGCAGCACGTATCCGCGGCCCTCATTGGAGGGTACGACGCCGTCTCCTATGAGGAAGGTAAGGGCCCTGCCGTGATCGGCCAGGATGCGCAGCGCCACGTCGCTGCGCTCGTCGCTCCCGTAGCTCGTCCCGGTCACGACCTCGGCGGCGGCCAGGACCGGCCTGACCAGATCGGTGAGGAAAGCGTTCTCGGCTCCCTGGAGCATCACGGCGACCCGCTCCAGACCCGACCCGGTGTCGATGTTGCGCGCCGGCAGATCGCCGACGACGTGATAGGGCTCGTCCTGCACGTACTGCATGAAGACGAGATTCCACACCTCGACGAAGCGCTCCTCGTCGACGACGGGGCCGCCGTCCGGGCCGTACTCCGGCCCCCGATCGAAGAAGATCTCCGAACACGGCCCGGCCGGCCCGGCCACCCCCATCTGCCAGAAGTTGTCCCGCTGGCGCCGCTGCAGCCGAGATGCGGGCACGCCGACGCCATCCAACCAGATCTCGGCCGCCTCGTCGTCGTCTTCGTGCACCGTGTACCAGAGAAACTCGGGATCGACAGAGAGCGCCTCGACGATGAACTCGTAGGCCCAGGGAATGGCCTTCTCCTTGAAGTAGTCGGCGAACGAGAAGTTGCCCAGCATCTCGAAGAAGCTCAGGTGCCGCGCCGTCGTCCCCACTATCTCGATATCGACCGTGCGCACACACTTCTGCACGGAGGCCGCCCGCCGGTACGGCGGCTTCTCTTCCCCGAGGAAATACGGCTTGAAGGGCACCATGCCGGCGTTGGTGAGCAGCAAGGTCGGGTCTACCGGGATCAGCGAGGAGCCGGGCACCACAGTGTGCTGGCGCTCCCGGAAGAATTCGAGGAAGGCGGCGCGTATCTCATCGCCGGAGCGGGGAACGCTCAAGGCGTCACCTCCCGCCCTGCGTCGGCGAGCGCCTCAGCGGCCCGCTCAAGCCACCGGGCTGTGGCATCCGCCGAGGCGCGAGCCAGGTTGGCCGGGGTCAAGCGCCGCCGCAGACGCACCAGCCGCCCCACCATGAGCGCGCCCCCACAGACAGCAACGATGACGCCGAGCAGGAACCATCGAACACGCACGAGCATGGGCGCAAGCGTACTCACTCGCGTTGGCGACGCCCGACACCTCGATCGACCTCGGAGAGGCGCTCGGCCAGCTCGGCCTCCTCCCCGGCGCGGCCGGGCCGGTAGAGGATTCGGCCCTCGGCCGCATCGGGCAGGTACTGCTGGGGCACGATGGCGCCCGGGTAGTCGTGGGGATAGCGGTAGCAGGCTCCCGAGCCCGCCGCGTCGGAGGAGCGGAGATGGGGAGGCACCTGTGCCCCGGGTATTTCCTCGACGGCCTTCTTGGCTTCGGCCATAGTCCGCGCCACCGAGTTCGACTTCGGCGCCGCCGCCAGGTAGAGAGCGGCGTGGTGCAGCGCGTGGGCCGCCTCGGGAAGACCGACGTATTGCAGCGCATGGGCGGCCCCCACGGCAACCGACAGCGCCTTTGAGTCGGCCAGCCCAATGTCCTCGGAGGCGAGCACGATGAGCCGCCTGGCGATGAACTCCGGGTCCTCCCCCGCTTCGAGCATCACCTGGAGCCAGTAGGCGGCCGCATCCGGGTCGGACCCGCGGACGCTCTTGATGAACGCGGAGATCACGTCGTAGTGCTGATCTCCGGCCTTGTCGTAGCGCACCACCCGCCGCTGCAACGATTCCTCGATGGCGGCGGCCGATATGGGGTCGGCTCCCCCGCCCTGCAGCACGGCCGCCATCTCGAGCACGTTGAGAGCCAGTCGGGCATCCCCGCCGCAGCGTTCGGCCAGCAGACGACGGGCCCCCGGCTCGATGCCGGAAACCACGCCGCCCAACCCGCGCTCGGTGTCGCCCACGGCGCGATCGATGATCGTCTCCACGTCGTCGGGGCTCAGCGGTTCGAGGCGAAAGAGTGTGGCCCGGCTGATCAAAGGCGAGTTGACCTCGAAGAAGGGGTTCTCCGTGGTCGCTCCTATCAGAACCACGAGCCCGTTCTCCACGCCGGGGAGCAGGGCATCTTGCTGGTTCCTGGAGAAACGGTGCATCTCATCGAGGAACAGCACGGTGCGTCGCTCGTCCTCCTCGAGGCGCCGGGTTGCCTCCGCCAACACGTCGCGCACCTGCTTGACCCCGGCCCAGGTCGCCGAGAGAGCCTCGAAGACGGCCTCGGTCTCTTCGGCGACGAGGCGGGCCAAGGTGGTCTTGCCGGTTCCCGGCGCGCCCCAGAGGATCATCGACACGGGCCGGCCGGCTCGCACCATCTCACCGAAGGCCGCCCCGGGAGCGAGCAGGTGGCGCTGTCCAACAACCTCGTCCAAGCACCTGGGCCGCATGCGGGAGGCCAGAGGTTCGGCCGCACGACGCCGTGCCGCCCGCTGCTCCGCGAAGAGATCGTCCATCATTCGCCCGTGGGTGTCTCCCCCTGATCGAGTGCGGTCCGCACGTCGGGGCGCAGCTCGATGCCGAGCTCGCCCAGCTGCTGATCCGCAACCGGGGTCGGCGACTCGGTCAGGGGATCGAGCCCGGTCTGCGTCTTGGGGAACGGGATCACCTCCCGGATGTTGGGCTCGCCGAGGAGTATGGAAAAGAGGCGGTCCACTCCGACGGCGAAGCCCGCATGGGGCGGTGTGCCGAAACGCAGCGCCCTCAGGAACCAACCGAAACGTCGTTCCGCCTCTTCGTCGTCGATGCCGAGCACCGTAAACACCCGGCGCTGCACTTCCGGGTCGTGGATTCGCACACTTCCCGACCCCAGCTCACTTCCATTGAGCACCAGGTCGTAGGCCTTCGAGCGCGCCTGCTCCGGCCGCGTTTCCAGCTCGGCGACGTCGAGCGGAGCGGTGAACGGATGATGCGCCGGCGCCAGGTCGCCACCGGCGGTGCGCTCGAACACGGGGAAATCCACCACCCAGAGGAAACGGAGCTCCTCCTGGCCCTGAGGCCGGCCCAGCTCCAGGCGCAGCCGGCCGAGCACCTCACGAACCATCGGCGCGTCGCCGGCCACCAGCAGCAGGACGTCCCCGGCATTGTGTGAGAACGCTTCGGCCAGCGCCGCCGTCTCCCCTTCTCCGAGGAACTTGGTCACCGGTGAGCGCAGCGAGCCGTCCGCCTCGACGACGATCCACACCAGGCCCTCGGCCCCCAGGGCGACGGCACGGTCGATGAGTCCGTCCAGCCCGGATCGGGACAGCCCAAGCGGCCCGGCATCGATGCCCGCAACGAGCCCGCCCCCGTCGACCACCGTACGCAGCGCCTTGAAGTCGCTACCGGCGAATGCCTCGTTGAGCTCGACGATCTCCATGCCGAAGCGCACGTCGGGCTTGTCGGTTCCGTAGCGCGCCACGGCCTCGTCGTAGGTGAGCCGGGGAAACGGCGTCTTGATGTCGGCGCCGCGCAGCTCGGCCACAACTTCCACCATAACCCGCTCCAGCGTGGCCAGCACGTCGTCCTGGCTCCAGAAAGCGCCCTCGAGGTCGAGCTGGGTGAACTCGAGCTGCCGATCGGCGCGGAAGTCCTCGTCCCGGTAGCAGCGGGCGATCTGGTAGTAGCGCTCGACTCCACCCACCATCAGGAGCTGCTTGAAAAGCTGTGGGGACTGGGGCAATGCGTAGAAAGACCCGCGGCGCAGCCGGCTCGGCACCAGCATGTCGCGCGCTCCCTCCGGTGTGGAACGCACCAGCGTCGGCGTCTCCACCTCCAGGAACCCAAGCCCGTCGAGAGCCCGGCGGATGGCCGTGATGCCCCTGGAGCGAAACCGGAGGTTTGCCGCCATGCGGGGCCGGCGCAGGTCGAGGTAGCGGTACTCCAGACGGCGAAGCTCGTCGACATCGGACCTGTCGTCGATCTGGAAGGGAAGCGGGTCCGAAGGGCTCAGCAGCGTCAGCTCGGCCGCGTTGATCTCGACCTCGCCCGTATCGAGATCGGGGTTGACGTTCTCGGCGTCGCGGGGCCGCACCGTGCCGGCCACCGCGACACAGAACTCGTCGCGCAGCCGGTGGGCCATCTTCGCCGCCTCGGGCACCTGCTCCGGATGCACAACGACCTGCACGATGCCGCTGGCGTCGCGCAAGTCGATGAAGAACACTCCTCCGTGGTCGCGGCGCGATTGGACCCAGCCGGCCACCTTCACCTCGTGCCCGACGTTCCCCGCCCGCAGCTCCCCGGCGCCGATCGTCCTCAGCGGTTCCGCGCCCACGCCACAACCTCCTCGATCGCCACCTGCGTCTCTTCGCCCTCGTCCATACGCCGCACGGTCACCAGGCCATCGTCCCACTCGTCCCCGACCACCGCCACACCCCGAGCCCGGCGCCGGTCGGCGAGGCGAAACTGGGCCTTGAGCGAGCGCTCTCCGAGATCGACGTCTGCGGCCAATCCTTCACCTCGCAGCTTTGCCACCAAGTCGAGCGCGTCGCCGCGCCGGGCCTGATCCACAATGGCGACAAAAACGTCAAGCGGCGGCGCCTCGTCGCCCTCGGGCATGGCAAGCACGATGCGATCCACCCCTAGGGCAAAGCCCACGGCCGGAGTCGGCGGGCCTCCCAGAGTCTCCGCCAGGGGGTCGTATCGACCCCCGGCCCCGAGCGACGCCTGCGCCGCCGAATACGAACGCGACTCGTACTCGAAGACGGTGCGGTTGTAGTAGTCGAGGCCTCGTACCAGCCGGGGCACCAGCAGATACTCGACGCCGCGGCGCTTCAGGCCCGCCTGAACGGCGGCGAAGTGCTCGGTGGCCGCTTCGCCCAGGTGGTTCCCCGGCGCCGGGGCTTCTGCGACCACATCGGCGTCGGCTTTGCTGTCGAGCACCCGCAGCGGATTCCCCTTGATGCGGCGGCGGGCGTCCGGAGAGAGCCGATCGGCCCTCTCCATGAGGAAGGCGACGAGCCGGCCCCGGTAGGCAATCCGATCTTCCGGATCCCCAATCGAGTTGAGCAGCACGACGACGTCGTCGATGCCGAGCTCCTGGAAGAAGCGGTAGCCGAGCTCGATCACCTCGACGTCTGCATCCGCCGAGGGCTCGCCCAGGTACTCCACCCCGACCTGGTAGAACTGGCGGCGCCGGCCCGCCTGGGTCTCCTCGTAGCGGAACATGGGACCGGAGTAGGCCACCTTGAGCACGCCGGAGGCCCCGGACTGCAGATAGGCCCGAACCACCGACGCCGTGGCCTCGGGGCGCAACGTCAGCGAGCGGCCCCCCTTGTCCTCGAACGTGTACATCTGCTTCTCGACGATCTCGGTGACCTCGCCCACACCGCGGGAGAACAGCTCGGTCGCCTCGAAAAACGGCGTCATGGACAGGCCGTAGCCGTAGCGAACGGAGAGATTGTCGAAGACGCGCAGCAGCCTACGCCACCGCTCCGACGCCGGCGGCAGTAGATCGTCGGTGCCCTTGGGGGCACGGGGGATCACCGTCGCAAGTCCTGGAGAAAGGGGTTCGTCGCCAATTCCCGGGCCAGGGTAGTGGCCGGTCCGTGGCCCGGAAGCACATCGGTCTCCGGAGGCAGCGTCACCACCCGGTCCCGCATGCTCCGCATCAAGGTGTCGTAGTCCCCGCCGGGCAGGTCGGTGCGCCCGATCGAGCCGGCGAAGAGGTGGTCGCCGGCGAAGAGAACGCCCTCGGACTCGACGTGGAAGCAGCAGTGCCCCGGGGTATGGCCCGGAGTGTGCAGCACCCGGAACTCCAGGCCGGCGAGCTGCAGCAGGTCGTCGGCGACGAGGTCCTCGTGGCGCCGCAGCGGCTCGTAGTCGCCGGGGGGCACCATGCCGAAGAGGAACCTCACCTGTCCCACCGGGTCGGCCGCCAACCAGGAATCGTCCGGGTGGAGGTGGGCGACGAGCCGATGACGCCGTACCAGCCCTTCGGCGCTCGACATGTGGTCGGCATGGCCGTGGGTGAGAAGCAGCGCCACCGGAGGCGAGCCCGCTTCCCGCACAAGCCGGGTGACCCCTTCTAGGTCGGGCGGAGCGTCGACGACGACGGCCGGCGCGCCCTTCTCAGCGGCGACGACGTAGCAGTTGGTGGCGGCCAGCCACAGCTCCGCCTGGTAGACGTGCACGGACGACAGGGTACGCGCTGTCCGGGCCGAACCGAACCTGGGGCCGATCCCCGTTGATGACACTGCGCTACATGCGGATGGACTCCACCGGCAACACGCCGACTGTCTCCGGCACTCAGAGAAAAGACGCCGGGCCGCGGCCGTTGTGTTAGGAGCAGCCGGTGTCCCGCGCCCAGCACGGGATCGTGCCCTCGGTCCAGCTCACGTAGTCCCAGGTGTCCTTCACCAGTGGGTACAGTGGCGGCCGCAGCGACTCCAGCCGCAGATCGAAGACGTAGTTGCGTGTCCCGAAGTGGGCCGCCATGTCCCCGGTCTCACGAGCGGCCCTGGCTCCGATGGTCGTCAGCTCGGCTATCGGCTCCCCGTGCGACAACGGTAGGACCACATCACCGGTATCGCCACAGTCCCGCGCCACTCGCAGCGACCGAGTCTGCACAAGCAGAGCGCCGCTGATAGTCATCTCGTTGTCGCTGCCCACCCCATAGGGGTTGATGACCATGACGCCGCTGCTAATGAGGCCGAGCACATCGGTGCCGCTGATCCCGTTGTTGTACACGATGTCACCGGCTATGACGACGTTCTTCTCCGCGCCGTACTTGCCGGCGTAGATGGTGACCTGGCCTGCCACAACCGAAGTCTGCCCCGGCCGCCCGATGATGGCATGGCCATCTACCCACACTGCGCCGTTGTCGGGGATGTCAAAGGTCCCCAACGGCTGCCAGCTGGCATCCTGGCTGCGCAGCCACCACCACTCCGTCGACGACACACAGGAGTAGCTGGTATTGCTGTAAGCCACAGAAATCCTGAG
>Ga0315554_1001661_pt1 | contig 13104 bp, 11 predicted proteins | sample SalMarSW160370MG_FD_202114 | JGI IMG/M metagenome (GOLD analysis project Ga0315554, IMG submission 202114) | Salt marsh sediment microbial communities from the Plum Island Ecosystem LTER, Massachusetts, United States - Salt Marsh Sediment SW1603-70 ... | reverse complement strand
GATGCCGCGTATATATGCAGAGAGGTATATATTCACTTCCGATGCCGCTCGCCCGATAGAAAAATCACGGCGCCACGGCAGGACGCAAGCCCGCTCGCCGGCGTGCCGGTTGGTCACGGGCCAGGAAGGAAACCATGACCAGGAAACGTGCGCTCGCTCTCCCTCTCGTTATCACGATCGCCGCCGCGCTAATGGCTCTGCCGGCCGCGGCGGATTCGGATGCCTCAGAAGCAGGCGTCGCGGCGCAGCCCGATTGCGGCTTCCCTCCCTATGCACTCAATGCCGTGTTCGCCGACTCTGGGCAGGAGAACCAGATCTGTCTCGGCGACGAGGCCGGTGGCTTCACCTGCTCCAACGTCTCCGCCGACACCCACAACAGTGAGGGAGTCGCGCTGGGCGACCTGGATGGCGACGGCAACCGGGACGCCGTGTTCGCCAACGAAGGCAGCCCCAACCGGGTATGTCTCGGCGACGGAGCCGGCGGCTTCAGCTGCTCCAACGTCTCCGCCGACACCAACAACACGAGAGACGTCGCGCTCGGTCATGTCGACGACGACGGGAACCTCGACACCGTATTCGCCAACGACAGCAGCCCCAACCGGGTATGTCTCGGCGACGGCGCCGGTGGCTTCACCTGCTCCAACGTCTCCGCCGACACCAACAACACCTACGGAGTCGCGGCCGGCTACATAAACGGCGACGGCAACCTCGACACCGTGTTCGCCAACAACGGAAACCCGAATCGGGTCTGTCTCGGCGACGGTGCCGGCGGCTTCAGTTGCTCCAACGTCTCCGCCGACACCAACAACAGCGAGAAGGCGACGCTGGGCGACCTGGACGGCGACGGCAATCTCGACGCCGTGTTTGCCAACAACGGGAACCCGAATCGGGTTTGCCTCGGCGACGGTGCCGGCGGCTTCAGCTGCTCCAACGTCTCCGCCGACACCAACAACACCCACGGCCTTGCCCTCGGCGACCTCAACAACGACGACAACGACGACACCGTGTTCGCCAACGCCGGCAGCCCCAACCGGGTCTGCCTCGGCGACGGCACCGGCGGCTTCAGCTGCTCCGACGTTTCCGCCGACACCAACAACACTCAGGATGTGGCGCTAGGGCGCCTCGACCACAACGGCAAGCTGGACGCTGTGTTCGCCAACGTCGGTGTCAACCGGGTGTGCCTCGGCGACGGCGCCGGGGGCTTCAGCTGCTCCAACGTCTCCGCCGACGCCGACGACAGCCTCGGAGTGACGCTGGGCGGGCTCCCCGCACCGCTGTGTGACGGTCGACCAGCCACGCTGGAAGGCACCAATCACGCAGACGTCATCTACGGCACGCCCGGCGACGATGTGATCGTCAGCTGGGGTCGCCATGACCGCATCTACGCCGGCGACGGCAACGACACGATCTGCGCCGGAAGCGGCAACGACCGCGTCTACGGCGGCTCGGGATACGACCGCATCTTCGGAGGTTCCGGTGCCGATTTCATCTCCGGCGGTGGCGGCCACGACATGCTCAAGGGTGACTCCGGCCGCGACACTCTCTACGGCGGCCTCGGCGACGACCTCATCTATGGCGGGATTCACGCCGACAGGATCTTCGCCGGGCCGGGCGACGACACCATCTACGGCGACAGGGGCGGAGACACGGTCTACGGCCAGCAAGGTGACGACACCATCAACGGCCGTGGAGGCGACGACAGCCTGTACGGCGGTCGCGGCCGCGACACCCTGAATGGTGGGCCCGGCCCGGACGCCATCCTCGGAGGCACCGGCTCCGACACCTGCCAGAACGCCGTCAGGTACCTGAGCTGCGAGATTCCGTAGTGCAGGACCCGGCGACCGACACACCGAGGGATTCTCGGCTCGCGGCGAGCGCCTGAGCTGCAGCCGAAAGCTTCGCCTACCCGGCGATCCCCCAGACGTGCTTGCGGTCGATGTCTCCGATGGCTCTGGCGCCGCTCAGCGCCATCGTGTGACCCAGCTCCTCGGTGAACTCTCTCAGCACTGCGGTCACGCCTTCGGCGCCATCCACAACGAGGCCCCAGATGACCGGCCGGGCAACGAGCACAGCCGAGGCCCCGATGGCGAGCGCCCGCATGACATCGGCTCCGGAACGGATGCCGCCGTCGACCAGGACCGGCACCCTTCCCGCCACCGCGTCCACGACGCCGGGCAGCGCGTCGGCGGTGGCGATGGCCCCATCGAGCTGCCTGCCGCCGTGATTGGAGACGATCACCCCGGAGGCGCCACACTCGACTGCGGCGGCGGCGTCGTCGGGACTCAGAATGCCCTTGACCAACACCGGCAGCCCCGCCGTCTCGCGGGCCCATTCGATATCGGCGAAGGTCACCGAGTCGTCGAGCTGCCGCCCCAAGTACTCATCGGGCTCGATCTCTTCGTCCTCCGGGACCGCAAAAGCGAAGTTGGCGACTCTGGTCTGCTCGGGCAGGCTGAAGCGATCGGCGGCCCTGCGGCGACGGCGCCCTGGCACCGGTAGCTTGTCGACGGTCATCACTGCACCCAGGTAGCCGGCGGCGTTCACCCGCCGGAGCAGCTGTCCGGTCATGTCCCGATCGCGCAGCATGTAGAACTGGAACCACAATGGGGCCTCGCCGGCGGCGGCGACGTCTTCGAGCGAAGCCGTGGCCAGCATCGACACCACCATCGCCGTTCCCGCTGCCGCGGCCCCCCGGGCGGTCGCCTTCTCACCGTCGGCGTGGGCCAGCTCCTGAAACGCCCAAGGGGCAACCATCACCGGCGTTGCCAGCTTCATGCCGAGGATCTCGGTCGCGGTGGAGACTCCTGAGACGTCCCGCATCACCCGGGGCACTAGACGGATGCGACGCCAGGCCGCCATGTTGTCGGCCAGCGTCAGCTCCTCGTCGGCGCCGCCGGCGAAATAATCGTACGTCGTGGCCGATAGCTGCTGGTGGGCCCGGTGTTCGAGACTCTCGAGATCGATCATGGGAGTAGTGCTGTCACCGTCAGCCTAGGGGGATAGAAAGAGTTCAGAGTTCAGAGTCGGCATTGCGCGTTCTGAACTCTGGATTCTGAGTTCTCGGCAAGCTTTCCTACCCAGACGCTGCCTCCACAGCGGCGACGGCTTCCAGCACTCTCTCGTGCAGCAGCCGATTCGTGGCCAGCACCCCTCGGTTTTGCTCGAGCCGACGTCCCTGTGAGAAATCGAGCTCTCGACCGTCGAGATCGGTGACCCGGCCCCCCGCCTCGGAGACGATTGCCACACCAGCGGCGTGATCCCAGATGTTGTCCCGATAGTCGGGCCGCGACCGGGGACGCAGGTATACCTCGGCCATACCCGCCGCCACCGCTGCGTACTTCGCCTGGCTGTCGATACGGACCCAACCCCCGCCAAGGACAGCGTTCTCGATCACGGCCTCGATCAGCGCCGGATCGCCGTGCGACGATTCCACGCTTCCCAGCACACGGGCTCGGCCCGGATCAAGGCTGGCACTGACCTGCACCGGCCGCCGCTCGCCGCCATCCAGGGCTTCCACGAAGGCTCCCTCCCCTCGAGCCGCCGAGAACAACAGCCCTCGCCGCCCTTCGGAATCGTCGAGATCCCAAGGCAGGTGGGGACAGGCAAGCACCCCGGCAACGACGTCGACGCCATGCAGCACGCCGATGGCGACGGCGAACTGGTCGCGGCGCAAGTAGCCCTTTGTGCCGTCGATGGGATCGACGGCCCACGTGTACGTTCCGTCGCCGCCGACGTGGTCGATCCAAGAGAGCACTTGTGCCAGGCCCACCTCCCGTCCCAGCGCCTCTCCCACCAGACGCACGAGCTTCTCGGTGCCGGCTCTGCCCGCCTCCCGCTCGAGATGGGCCGCCCCCTCCTCAGCGACGACGCCGTGCTCGGGGAACGCTCGGGCCACGGCCTCGAGGATCACCGCCTGCGATCCGTAGTCGGCGACCGTCACCGGCTCCCGGCCCAGCTTGGCCATGGCCTCCGGCGTCGACTCGGACTCGGCGAGCACGGCGAGACACAGCGTCGAGGCGGAACGCGCCGCGGCGCGGGCGACTTGGAGAATGGACTCGATGGAATCGACCATGGCCGTCCGGGATCGTAGTGCTGCGCCGGCTCGGCCCCGGCGCGTACCCTGAGCGCACCATGGCAACCATCTTCACCAAGATCATCAACGGCGAGATCCCCTCTCATGTGGTCTACGCGGACGAGAACACCTTTGCCTTCCTCGACATCAATCCGGCGAGGCCCGGCCACACTCTCGTCGTGCCCAGGTCCGAGGTCCCCTATCTGTTCGACATGGAGACCGGCAAATACGAAGCCTTGTGGCGGGCGGTTAGGCTCGTGGCTTCCGCCCTGAAGGGCGCCACCGGGTGTGAGCGGGTCGTCGTCGTCGTGTACGGCGCCGACGTGCCCCATGCGCATGTTCACCTGATCCCCCTCGAGGCCGGAGCCTCCATCCCATTCCCCGCGACGATGGCGGCCTCGCCCGAGGAGCTCGCCGCCACGGCCGAACGTGTCCGCGCCGCCTTCGAGAGCCACTGACATCAGCTGTCGCGCCCAAGTTCGTGAAAGATCGCACAAGCCACCGCGCGCCCAGGTCTCTCCATCCAGTAGATTCAGGTCCCAGCCGCGAAGACCGGAGGAAGGCACATGGCAGAGACGGAGAGCCCATTCCCGTCACCGGCACAGCCGGGCATCGAGAGCCTCGCCCAAGCGGTGATCCGGTCGAACCAGAACGAGTTCCTCAAAGCGGCGCGCGGGCAGCGCTTCGCCTTCACCACGATGAAATGGATGTTCATGGTCATGTTCGTCGTGGCGCTCGGCACCCTCGTCGCCGCAGTCCGCATCGCCACCGACGAGCCCGAAGCCGGCTACGACTGGGCGCACGCCGGCATCGTCGGAGCTCTCGCCCTGGCCTCGATAGTGCTGTTCGCGCTGCTGCTCTACATGCGGCCTCTGGCTGCACTGGAGCGCAACAGTGTGGTTCAGTCGTTCCTCACCGTCGTGGTGAACTCCTACTGGACGCGGCTCCTCTATGTGAAGGAGGCGGCAGACATCGATGAGCACCTCGAGGACGCCACCGCCTACACCGTCGATCATCTCAGCACGCTGCTCGATCGGCAGATGCTCGGAGCCAGCAAGTACATGGATCTCGTGCGCCGCGCTCAGGACGAGGCGGGCCAGGATCCCCACGCCTACTCTGCCCCGCTCTAGGTCGATGATCCGCGCCCTGTGCGCCCTCGGAACCCTGGCGCTGCTCGCCGCCTGCACTTCCGCACCCGGCCCGTCCACCACGACCGCCGCACCCACGACAACCAGTTCGACCAGCACGACGAGCACATCCACCACGACCACGTCGACCACTACGACGAGCACGACGACCACGACTACCGTCCCCCCCAACATCGAATCCCTCGCCCGCTCCGTGCTCATGGTCGGCTTGCCCGGCCCCACCCTGGATACAGCAACCGCGGCGCACCTGGCAGCCGGGGGGCGCGGGGTCATCTACTACGACCGCAACATCACCGGCGCCGACCAGCTGCGCTCACTCGGCGCAGAGATCTCCTGCGCCGCCGGAGATCCCGTGCTCATCGCCGTAGATCAAGAGCTCGGCGTCGCGGTCCGCCGCCTGGACGGCCTCGTCGGCCCGTTGCCCACCGCCGCCGAGGCCCAAGAGATGAGCGCCGACGATCTCGAGACGGCCGGCCGCGTTCTCGGGGAGGAGATGCTCGGGCTGGGCATCAACGTGAACCTGGCACCGGTGATAGACGTGGTACGAGGCTCAAACCCCGTGATGGCCGGCCGGCACCTCGGGGAGGACCCCGATCTGGTCGCCGTTCTCGGCGTGGCGTTCATGCGTGGACTCAACGCCACCGGCGTCGTTGCCGTCCCCAAACACTTCCCCGGGCATGGACTCTCCGCCACCGATCCCCACACCGGAGTCACCACCATCGACGCCAGCGTCGACGAACTCGAGAACGTCGACTGGGTGCCGTTTCATGCCGCCGTCGACGGTGGGGCCCTCATGATCATGGTGGGCCACCCCGTCTACACGGCCATAGACCCCGATCTCCCCGCCAGTATCTCCCCGGTCGTGTTGGGCATCTTGCGCACCGAATTCGGATTCGACGGAGTAGCCGTCACCGATGACTTGACCATGCAGGGGGTCGCCGCAGGACGCACTCCCGGGGAGCGCGCCGTGCTGGCTCTGATGGCCGGCGAGGATCTGTTGCTGGTAAAGACCGGCGCCTACACGCAAGAGATGATCGATGCAATCGTCGCCGCCGTGGACTCGGGAGAGCTTCCCCTGGAACGACTCCAGGAGGCTTCCGCCCGAGTGGCACTCCTAGCAGAGACGGCGGTCTCCATCGGGTGCCCCGCCTGATCCAAGCCGGTCGGGCAGCCCTCTTCTGGGAAAGAGCCGCGAACTAGGCTTCGAGAAGCCAAGGAGGGGACTGATGAGCGCACCCGGCTACCGGGTCCGCCCACTCGATCACACCCTGCGCTGGGTGGTCGTCGGCTGGCGATTGGCCTCGCTCGTCTGGATGTTGGCGCTGGTGGCGGCGACCCTCAGCACCGACACCGAAGCCAACAAAACGATCGTCGTCGGTGCCCTCGCCCTTGCCGTCGTCTGGACGTCGCTCACCCTCTACGGCACCTTCCGCCCCTGGCTGCGCACCTATCCATGGCTCGCCGCCGACGGCATCGTCGCCCTCGCCATCTCCGTCTCGCCGTTCATCGCCCATTCGCACGACCTGTTCTTCGGCGGCTATCCACTGTCCTGGGTGCTCATGGCAGCGTACATCGGCAATCTGTATCCATCCCTCGTTGCCGCGGTTCTGCTCGGAGCCGGCCAGGTGATAGGCGCTCTCGGCAGAGAGGGCTATACGGCCACCCGCTCCGTGGGCGACATAGCCGTCTTCCTGGCTGCAGCCCTCGCCTTCGGCTGGGGCATGAAAGGACTGCGCGACAATGACCGGCTCCGCGCCGATGCCCTGCGCGCCTTCGAGGAGGAGAGGGCCGCTCGTATACGGGCCCACGACAGGGCCGAGATCGCCGCCCACCTGCACGACTCGGTGCTACAGACACTGGCGTTGGTGCAGCAGAGCAGCGCGGATCAGCAGAGGGTGACTTCACTCGCCCGCAGCCAAGAACGAGAGCTGCGGGCTTGGATCGAAAAGATCTCCTCCCCGTTTGCAGACAGCTTCAGGGCGGCGCTACGCCGGGCCGGCGGAGAGGTGGAGGATCTCTTTCAGGTGAAGGTACAGGCGGTGACGGTCGGCGATTGTCAGATGACCGACCGGCTCGAGGCCCTGATCGAGGCCGCCCGCGAAGCCCTGGTCAACGCGGCCAAGTACGCCGGCGTCGACAGCATCTCGCTCTACTCTGAGGTGGCCGACGGCTCGGTCACCGTCACGGTGCGAGATCGGGGAGCCGGCTTCGATGTGGACTCGGTTGCGGAGGACTGCCGCGGCATGGCAGAGTCCATCGTGGGACGGATGCAGCGCCACGGAGGCAGCGCCAACATACGTTCGGCACCGGGCGAAGGCACCGAAGTGGAATTGAGGATCGGGGCTGATGATGGTGCAGCCTGAGCCGGGTCTGCGGGTGTTTGTCGTCGACGACCACGATATCTTCCGCGCCGGTGTGCGCGCCGCCATCGGCGAGCACGTCGAGGTCATAGGCGAGGCCGATGATGTCGACCCGGCCATCGAGCTGATCAGGGAGCGGGAGCCCGACGTCGTACTCCTCGATGTGCACCTTCCCGGAGGCGGCGGCCAGCGGGTGGTCGATCAGGTGAAACGCACCCACCCCGATGTCAAGTTCCTGGCTCTCTCCGTGTCCGGCGCTCCCGAAGACGTTATTGCCGTCATCAGAGCGGGGGCGTCGGGCTACCTCACCAAGACCACCAGCGCGGCCGAGGTGCTGGAGGCACTGAAGCTGGTCGCCGCCGGCCACGCCGTCTTTTCACCTCAGCTCGCCGGGTTTGTGCTCGAGGCCTTCCCCAGCGTCGATGTGGCCGACGTGGACCCCGACCTCGACCGCCTCACCGATCGCCAGCGCGAGGTGTTGCGCCACATCGCCAAGGGCTACACCTACAGGGAGATCGCCGAAGCGCTCTACGTGTCCCCGAAGACCATCGAGACCCACGTCTCGGACGTGCTGCGCAAACTCCAGCTCTCCAACCGGCACGAGCTGACCCGCTGGGCCGTCGATCGAGGCCTCGGGTAGACACGGCCCCTGATCGGCGCCGCCGCTATCGCCGTTGACTGCGGGACCGTTGAGCCGGCCGACTCCCTTTGCCGGCCCGGTCCACCGAGCCCCGACGATCCCGGTCGTCCGCCGCCGGCTGCGACGGCGCGGGATGCAGCCGTTCCCAAGCCTCGCCGGCGGGACCGGCCGTCAGCAGCATGAGCAGGGTGACAATGACGGCCGACCCGACGCACCAGGCGCATGTGGCGCCGATGACAAAGGGCTCGAGGTAGGTCAGGTACACGGAGAACAGGGTGCCGCCGACGGCACCGGCAAAGAGAGCCACTCGGGCCCAGTCCGCCGCCGACCTTCGACTCACCCTCGCGGTCAACCACGCCACCAGAGACGCTGCGTAGCCGGCGATCCCGATGATCCCGATCGGGATGACCCCAAACAGCTTGGCGTACTTGCTCTGCTGCACCGCGTTGCAGTTGCCCACCGGACCGCACACCGCCTCGACACCGCTCGATTCGATGTAGGCCAGGTAGATGGCGATGCCCAGACCGACGAGCGCCAGGATCGGCACCAGCACATCGAAACGCGTCCCGTCGCCACGTCTGCGGAACAAGATATCCACGGCAACGAGGCTGATCACCAAAAGAACGAGCACAACCAGGGCGATGCTGTTGGCCGGCTGATCGTCGCCAAAAAGCTCCCACATCGACTCGCCAGTCACGGGGATCGCGCCATCGTTGTTCGGCACCGTCGTAGTTGCTGTGCCATCGTCGCCTGCAGACACGCTGGCCAGGACGGAGTCGATTCCAGGAACGTCGGGCCACGGGATTCCGTTGCCGGCGAGCCCATCCGCAACGATGCCCGGGAAGTAGTCGGGGATGTCCCCGGAGCCCATGTACCACATGTCCTGCACGATGAGCAGCGGCACGTGGCCCAGCGCCTCGTCCGGCACACCGATCGCTCGGCTGGCATCTATGAAGAACTGGCCTCCTTCACTGGTCGAGGCGTCGACGAAGACCATCTCCAGGCTCCCGTTGGTCACCAGGTAGAAGGGGATCAACCCCTCGCTGTCGGCCTGACTGCCGACCACCACAGGATCGCCGCCGTTCTCGGGGAACACCTCGGGGAAGAGCACCTCGTAGATCACGTACTCGCAGTGGCCGCAGGTCGGCAGGAAGAAGAGAAGGGCGTGGACCTTCGTTTGCTCCTCCTCTTGCGCCAGGGCTACGGGCGCAAGGAGCCCGAAGACGACCAGCAGCAGCACAAAGACCGCGGCTCGCCGCAGTCTCCCGTCACGATCGTTCTTCAGAGGCATCATCACCCCGTCTCGAGCATGATCAGCGACAGGCTGGCACGGTTCTGGGACTACCGCAAGGAGCGGAGAGTCCAGAGTGCAGAGCGCAGAATGCAGATTGCAGAATCGGTAGTGCAGCTCCCTCGCCTTTGGACTCTGAGCCCTGAACTCTCTATTCCTTCGGCTCGATAGAACAGATATCCGGCAGCGTGCGATACCGCTCGGCATAGTCGAGTCCGTAGCCCACCACCCAGATATTGGGGATCTCGAAGCCGAGGTAGTCGAGTTTCACATCGACCTTGGAGCGCTCAGGCTTGTGCAGCAAGGTGCAAGCCTTCAACGAGGCCGGCCCCCGGGCCTCGAGCAGGCGAAGCAGGTAGGCCAGAGTCAGGCCGGTGTCCACAATGTCTTCGACCACCAGCACGTGCTTGTGCCCGATGTCGTGGCGGACGTCCATGAGCAGGCGCACCGCTCCGGGGTGATCGATGCTCTCGTCCTCACCGTAGGAGGACACGGCGATGAACTCGATGCGGTGGGGCGCGCTGAGACGGCGGGCCAGATCGGCCAGGAACACAAACGATCCTTTGAGCACACCGATCAGAACGAGCTCGTCGACACCCTCGTAGTCGGCGTCGATCTGGGCGGCGAGCTCTGCGACACGAGCAGCGATACGGTCGCTGGTGATTAGGGGTTGCGGCGTCTCGGACACGGAAGATCAGCGTAGCGCCCCGATGCCGCAGCTCTGCAACAACGTTTGACAGCAGCCGCCGCCCCTGTGAGAGTTCCCGTCCGCGGAGGCGATCATGGACAGACCACAACCAATGTTCCGCTGACTTCGGTCACCGGACCTTGACCCGGCGGGCATCCGGCCCGTCGGTGATGCGTCTGCTCAACTTCCCGGCCACGTTTCCCTACCTCACCGAGTAAACCCATGATCCCGGTACGCGCCTACTGGAGACTGCTCTCCCGATACCTGCGCCCTCTGCGGGCTCGGGTTGGGCTACTCGCCGTGCTTCTCTTCGCCGCCATCGGCTTCAAGGTGGCCAACCCGCAGGTCATTCGCCTCTTCATCGACGAGGCCACCGCCGGCTCCCGGACATCACGGCTGCTGGTGCTGGCCGGCGTGTTCGCCGCGCTTGCCCTGGCCCACCAGGTGCTCAGCGTCGTCGCCACCTACATCGCCGAGAATGTCGGATGGACCGTCACCAACGAGTTAAGGGCCGACCTCGTGGCGCACGTGCTCGACCTCGACATGTCGTTTCACAAATCGACAACGCCGGGTGAGCTCATCGAGCGCATCGACGGCGACGTGACGACACTGTCGAACTTCTTCTCCCGGTTCGTCATCCACGTGATCGGGAACACCGTTCTCATCGTCGGAATCCTCGCTCTGCTGTGGCGGGAGAACATGTGGGTGGGGATGGGGCTCACCGGCTTTGCCAGCCTCGCCCTCTTCGCCATGCTCCGCATGCAGGGAGTGGCCATGCCCTGGTGGAAAAGCTTGCGCGCCCGGCGCGCCGAGTTCTTCGGCTTCATCGGCGAGCAGCTGGCCGGCACCGAGGACATCCGCGCCAGCGGAGGAGTGCCCTTCATGATGCACCGCTTCTCGGCCGTGCTTCGATCCTGGCTGCCCGAGGCGGTCCGAGCCCGGTTCGGCTTCTCGGTGCTGTGGGGCACCGAGATCACCACCTACGTTTTCGGCATCGCCCTCGTGTTCTGGCTGGGGTCGATGCTCCTCGACGACGGCGCCATCACGATCGGATCGGCTTACCTGATCTTCCAATACACGGAGATGCTCAGGCAGCCGATCGAGCAGATCCGCCGCCAGATGGAAGATCTGCAGCGAGCCGGCGCCGGGATCTCGCGCGTCGAAGAGCTGCTCGACCGGTCCTCACACCTAGACACCTCCGGTGATGCCCGCCTTCCGGATGGAGCCCTCGCCGTTGCCCTCGACCACGTCGAGTTCGCCTATCACGACGAGGGCTCCGACGGCGACACAGTGCTCCACGACTTCGATCTGACCCTGGAGCCGGGCCGTGTGCTCGGTGTACTGGGACGCACCGGCAGCGGCAAGTCCACGCTGGCCCGCCTTCTCACTCGGCTCTACGACCCGGTCAAAGGCACGGTCCGGCTCGCCGGCAGGCCCGTTCCCTCCCTGGACATACACCAGCTCCGCTCCCGGGTGGCAATGGTCACTCAGGAGGTGCAGCTGTTCCGCGGCACCGTGCGTGACAACCTCACCTTTTTCGATGAGACGATCCACGACGACGCTCTGTGGCAAGTGCTGTTCGATCTCGGTCTCGGCGACTGGGCGGCCGGCCTCGACGACGGCCTCGGCACGATGCTCGAGGTAGGCTCGGCGGGGCTGTCCGCCGGCCAGGCGCAGCTGCTCGCATTCGCCCGGGTCTTCCTGCGCGACCCCGGCCTCGTCGTCCTCGACGAGGCCTCGTCCCGGCTCGACCCGGTGACGGAGCGGCTCATCGAACGAGCGGTGGATCGGCTGCTCCAAAACCGCACCGGGGTCGTCATCGCCCACCGCCTGGCCACGGTGCACCGGGCCGACGACATCGTCATCCTCGAGCAGGGCCGCGTCGTCGAGTTCGGTGAGCGGGCTGCTCTCGCCGTCGACGCCTCGTCGCGCTTCGGCCGGCTGCTGCAAACGGGTATGGAGGAGGTGCTGGCATGAGCAGGCCGACTATCCCGACAGGCCGTCTCTTGACGCGACTCATTCGCCGTCAGCCGTGGCGGTACCTGGCCAACGCCATCGGATGGGTCGTGATCTGGTGCCTGGCGTTCGTGCCGGCGCTCGCCGTACGCGCCTTCTTCGACGCGGTCTCTGGACAGGAACCCGCCGGGTTCTCCGTGGGCACGCTCGTCGTCATCGTGCTCGCATACGGCGCCGGCTACCTCGTGATCATGTGGCTGGCCATGTGGGTCGACATGCATTTCATGTTCCGCGTCGGCGCCCAACTGCGCCGGAACATGCTGGGAAGGATATTCGAGATGCCCGGCGCCCAGGCTCTCGATCAGTCACCCGGAGAAGCCATAAGCCGTTTCCGTGAAGACGTGGACGAGGTCGAGGAGACCGTCTCGTGGACCGTCGACGTCCTCGGCATCCTCCTCTTCTCGGGGATAGCTCTGGCACTGCTCATCTCCATCAACGCCCGGGTCACCCTGTTCGTGTTCGCCCCGATGGTTGTGGTCATTTGGCTGGCTGCACAGGCGAGGCGCCGCGTCCGCAGGTACCGGGAAGCGGCACGCGAAGCCACCGGCCGCATCACCGACGCTCTGGGCGAGACCTTCAGCTCGGTTCAGTCGATCAAGGTCTCCGGCGCCGAAAAGTCGATGGTGGAGCACTTTCGAGCCCTCAACGAAGCCCGGCGCACCGCGATGGTGCGCGACGCCGTGCTCACCGCCGTTTTGGAGTCGCTGTTCTGGAACACGGTGAACATCGGCACCGCCGTGATCCTTGTGGTAGCCGCCCAGGCCATGGCGGCAGGGACGTTCACCGTGGGCGATTTCGCCCTGTTCGTCTATCTCCTCGGATCCTTCAGTGAAGGCGTCTTTGTGCTCGGGCTATTCGTGGCCCGCTATCAGCAGGCGACGGTCTCGTT
>Ga0315554_1001659_pt1 | contig 13106 bp, 13 predicted proteins | sample SalMarSW160370MG_FD_202114 | JGI IMG/M metagenome (GOLD analysis project Ga0315554, IMG submission 202114) | Salt marsh sediment microbial communities from the Plum Island Ecosystem LTER, Massachusetts, United States - Salt Marsh Sediment SW1603-70 ... | reverse complement strand
CGCTCACAATCGGGTAGAACGTCCCATTTTAATTACCTGGGGCTGCGTTGAGGGTAATTAAGAAGGAGACCGATCTGCAATTCGATGAAGAACGGTCGCCTATGCGTGCGCGTATCTTGAAAGGCGGTTGATTCAGGTTGTCTTCGGCTTTCGACGATGACGGATAATCAGAAAAGCAGACACCAGGATCGCCACGACGAGCATCAAAGCCTGGTTGAAATTGATCCCTGCGATCTGAACGTAATCCAGACGCAGATATTCCAGCAGGAAACGTCCGATCGGGTAGGTGATCATGTACACCAGGAACAGATCCCCATTGATGAGATTTTTCCGATATCTGCGGAATAACCACAGCAGAAAAAACATATTCAGCAAGTTCCAGATCGACTCGTACAAGAAAAGGGGATGAAAACAACCAAACTCTCCATAACCCGGAAGACGGTGAGCCGGATCGATCTTGATGCACCACGGCACATCGGTCGGTTGTCCGTACAGTTCCTGATTGACGAAATTTCCCCAGCGGCCGATAGCCTGCGCCAGCGCGACGCCCGGTGCAGCCGCATCCAGCAGCATGGCAAAGGAAATTTTCCGTCTCCTGGCGAAAATGTAAATCCCTATTGCACCGCCGATGATCGCTCCCGGCATGCCCAGTCCGCCGTCCCACATCTTCAGAATCTGCAGCGGATTATGCAGGTAGTACTCGGTCGTGATTCCTGAGTATTTCGAGGGGGTCAGCACGTGATAGATTCTGGCACCGATGATGCCAAAGATGATGACCCAGAAAAAACCATCCCAGACCATTTCCGGATCCTTACCCATCCTGCGCAGCATGCGCTGTGCCAACCACGCCGCCATGACCGCGCCGAACATGATGATCATGCCGTAAAAACGGAAGTAGAGGATGCCGATGTGAATGCCTTGCGCGTCGATAGTGATCATAAGAACCTCGGATGTCGAATTGTCAATCTCGAGCTTGCTGTCGAACGTGATAGATCCGCTGTAGGGCCGTAAAGTTGGCGAAGACTGCGATCAGTGCGATACCGATCTCTGTAAAATTGAAAATCAAACTGGGAATCAAAATGGCAAATCGCTCGGCGCGTGTTAGAAGCCCGTATTTGGCCTTGAAACCGACGCCTTCCGCCCGAGCGCGGGTATAGGAAACGAGAACCGAACCCGCGGCCGCGGCATATACCACACTGGTCCAGAGCCAATCCCCGCGTTGGACATAATAGAGCATCAATCCACCGAAGATAAACAGCTCCGAATAGCGGTCGGTCACTGAGTCGAGGAAAGCCCCGAAAGGGGAGGGCTCGTCACGCAGACGCGCCAGTGCGCCGTCCAAGGCATCCAACGGGCCTACGAGTAAAATGATCAACCCACCGACCAACAATGCGCCCCGTGACAGAAAGAAAGCCGCAACGATGTTGCCCAGCAGGCCGGTCAATGTGAGCATGTTGGGAGTGATCCCAAGCCGGCCGATGAATCTGGCGGCCGGATCAACTGCGCCCTTGAAACGTACCCGCAGCACGTCAGTGAGCGTCGGCTTGTCTGCACGTACTGTGTCGTCGACCTGCATGTATTCTCCTTGGATCGTGCAATCCTAACGCCGCTTATCGGTCCAGTCAAGCATCGCCATCCCCGTCTTCGACATGGTCCATAAGCGGATCGTCGTCCAAGCCGATGAGCACCTCGCGCGTTCGACCTCCCGATTGTGGGCGTCCCACAACGCCCAGTTCCTCGAGTTCGTCCATCAATCTTGCCGCGCGGGGATAACCGATGCGCAGACCGCGCTGCAGCATGGAGGCGCTGGCTTCTCGCTTTTCCCTGACGAGCGCGATCGCCTGTTCGATGATTTCATCGCGCTCATCGACCATGGCGATGCGTGCGATCAAATCATCCCAGGGCGGCCTTTCGCTTCGATACCGTTCGCCGACCTCTTCGCGCCAATACTCCACCAGCCCCTCGATCTCGCGATCGCTGACGAAAACACCCTGCAGGCGCACCGGCGCCCCCGCTTCGGGCGACAGAAAGAGCATGTCTCCGCGACCCAGCAGCGTTTCCGCACCAGAGCCGTCCAGAATGACGCGTGAATCGACGCTGGAAGCCACTGCAAACGAAATGCGTGCCGGGAAATTGGCTTTGATCAGGCCGGTGAGGATGTCGGTACTCGGCCGCTGTGTCGCCAGCACAAGGTGGATACCGACCGCACGCGCCATTTGGGCCAGACGCACCAGGGTTTGTTCCGTTTGATCGGGAGCCATCATCATCACATCGGCGAGTTCATCGATCATCACCACGATGCGCGGCAAACGCTCCGCATTCCGCTTACGCCTGACTTTTCGATTGTAGGAATCGATGTCACGCGCCTTTGCCTCCTCCAGCAAGCGATAACGGCGATCCATCTCGATCATACACCAGCGCAGAACCCCGGTGATCCGTTCCAAATCGGTCTCCACCTTGCCGATCAGGTGCGGCAATCCGTTGAAGCGCAGCAGTTCGACCATTTTGGGATCGATCATCACAAAGCGCAGGTCTTCCGGTGAATTTTCGAACGCCAGGGTAGTCGTCAGGGCGGTGATGCAAACCGACTTGCCGGAACCCGTGGTACCTGCGATCAATAAGTGCGGCATCAAAGCCAGATCGCCGACGACCGCCTTCCCGGAAACGTTGCGGCCCAGGGCGATCGTCAGCGGAGATTTGGCGGATTGGAATTCGTCGGATTCGAGAATGCCGCGCAGGCGCACGACCGCCGGGCTGCGGTTTGGCACCTCGATCCCCACATAAGCCCGTCCCGGCACAGGCGCTTCGACCCGCAATGTGGGCGCCGAGAGCGCCAGGGCGAGGTCGCTGGACAGGGAAGAAATTTGCGACACTCTCACCTTGCTGCGCCGCACTTCCCCATCCGCAGCGACCGTCTCGACGTATCCGGGTTCTACGGCAAACTGGGTCACCGTAGGCCCGGATTTGAAATCCACCACCCGAACAGGAATGCCGAAATCCGCCAATGTCTTTTCGATCAGGCCTGCAGCGAGGTTGATTTCCTTTTCCGTGACGCTGACCGCTCGGCCTGCTTCCAGCATGGTCAACGGAGGCAAGCGCTCATCCCGCGGTGTGGGCTTCGACGGCCTGTCCTCCATCACTTGCTCGACCTTGAAATGTTTTCGGTATGCGCGCGGCAGTTGAGATATGGAGGGCTGTCTCGTTTGTGTTGGCTGCGAATGTGCGGTTCTCTCTTCTGAGACTCCCGCCTCCGGAAAAGCCGCCGCCGGCAAAGTCGTTCGTTCCGCCGCCTTCTGTACGCGCATGGCATAGCGTGCCAGCACGCCTCGCAGCGCATATACACCAGCGCCGACGATCAAAAGAAGCAGCGCTGCAATGCTGACGATCCCGCCTACGAGAGAATCCAGCAGCGTGGCTAGCCCCCATCCTACAATTCCCCCGGCGTGGCCGCTTTCAGCTCGAGGTAGATCCAGACCGTCGATGAAAGCAAAGAGCGCCAGCAAGCCGAATATCGCCAGTTCCAGGGCGATGATTTGCGACCATCTCACCTCAACGGGACGGCCTCTGCGTCGATTGAAGAGCAGCAGCGCCCCAAATATCATCACCAGCGGGAATAAGATTGCCCCAAGACCAAACCAGCGTTTTATGAACGAAGCCCAGGGATCGATCAACCCACCGTGGGTCCATCCGCTGATACCAAGGACGGTCAGCAAGGCCGCCGCAACCAGGACGATACCCCCGATATCGTCGGCGTAGCGCAAGGCACGTTCGAGAATCAGCCAGCCGATTCCCGCATCAGACGGGGCAGAATCGCTGCTCGAGTTGCGAAGCTCATCCTTCGAATCGCTAATGCGCATTCCCTTGTATCCACAAGAAAGGTAAATACGGGCGTGCAGGTGTCGCCCCGATATGATTCACCGGTCTCCCGCTAGAGGATCGAGGGATAATCCGCGGAGGAGTCTGAGTTTTCTTCGCCAGCATCATCAGCATCGTGTTGGGACACCTGCCGTAAGCTCAAACCCAAACGACGATCCTCTGCGTCGATGTGGATGATTCGAACCCGCACTTTCTCACCCTCGCGCACGACGTTGCGAGGATGCAGCAAGTTACCGTCTCCCAGTTCAGAGACGTGGATCAAACCTTCCAAACCCTCTTCGATGCCAACGAAAGCCCCGAATTTAACCACGTTGGTGACCGTCCCCTCGACGATTTCGCCTACATGATAACGACTATCGACGGCATGCCATGGGTCGGGAAGCAGGTCTTTCAAACTCAGCGCGACCCGGCTTTGATCCCGATCGACCGAGAGAACGTGAACTTGTAAAGTCTGACCGCAATCGACGACATCACATGGATGCCGCACCCGGCCCCATGATAATTCAGAAACATGGATCAGACCCTCGACGCCACCCAGGTCCACGAAGACCCCGAAGCGGGTGATATTCGTGACCTTCCCTTCCACGCATTCTCCCGGCTTAAGATTCGCGAGCAGTTCCATTCGTTTTCCGGGCCCGGCCAATGCGGCGCGTTCCGAAAACACGAGGCGTCCCCGCTCAGGTTCGATCTCGATCACCTTCAGCGTTAATTCACTGCCCACGATACTCTCGAGCAGTTCGCTGAAGTCGTCGTTATCGGTATCCTGTTGCACGTCGACGAGATGCGAGACCGGAATGAATCCACGCAGGCTTCGAGCTTCGACGAGCAATCCACCGCGATTGTAGCCGATGACGTTCAAATTGACGGTGTCGTCACGCTCGTAGAGATCTTTAGCCCAGATCCAATCCTGCGCGTCGCCTACGTTGTCTGTCCTATCGCACTTTGTCTGAAAGGACCGTTCTCGATTCGCCGATTGATAACGTCCTTCATCCTGCAATACTGCCGACCACCAAGATTCGTCCATTTGCGGCGGTCCCCCCAATTGTTTATCATTTAAACCCTCGTCCATCGCCTGTCCTCAATCGCTGCAATTTCTCACGCGGGTATCCCTACCGAATATTAAAAATAGGATACTCTATTCCATAAAAAGTGCAAAATGTCAGTCGTTCGAATCATCCACCTCCCCACCCAATTCCGAAGCGACCACGTCCCGCTCCATCTGTGTAATTCCGTGGGCCACTTCTTCGATGGCGATCCGTTGTTTACGATATAAATCCGCCTCCGACATTGCGAGGCGCATCGCGACGTCTCGCACCTTGCGTCCCTGGAGGAATTTCATCTCGAGAATATTGTATAGCATCCACTCGGCGGTAAAACGACGGTCGCCTTCCGGGCGAATCTGCTCGATGGCACGGCGCAGGATCGCCCGCAGGGCGTTGACCGGGTTATTGTCGTGATCCTCTACCTCTCGGCGTACGACGCGCAATCCCAGCAAAGGACTTCGGGTGAGCCGCGGCCCACCCCAATAATGCCCCAGCGCATCGCGTACGAGTTCGACCACGTCCTTGTCTGAAGGTAGATCTTCGATGGGTTCCGCCAGCGACTCCGCGCTTCCGTAGCTGGATTCCGCTCGCATGCGTTGAATTTCTTCCATCTCTGGAACCAGACGATCCACGACGCTGAATACTTCACGCTGCAGCAGACGGTCGGCCAGAGCCACCGCCGCTCGATCGACGAGCGCCTTGATACTGACCTCTTCATCATAGCTGAAATCCGGCTTCACGCTGCGCGCTTGAAATCCGACCAATCCGACCACGTCGTCGGAGCGCATGAGATGTATGGGTATCAACCAGTACACGTCCCACAGGAATACGGCACCCAGATGCTCGAAATGCTGCCGTTCGTTTTGCGTCATTAATAGGGGGGAAGGTTCGTCTGTGCCGCGAAAAGGATTCTCGGGTCCGACGGCAACTTCCAGCTCCAATCCTTCCGGTCCGACGACGGCAACGAACGCCGAACCCACTCCGAGCACGTCGCAGCCCGCGTTGAGTATCGATTCCAGGAATTGACGCAAGTCTCCGGTGGTCAGAAGATGGTCCTCGAGCAACTGCAAGCGTGTGACGTCGCCCCGGTCTCGTCCGTAAAAAAACCATCGCTCGATCTTCGGCCGCACGATCGTAATCACGTACTGCAGCAGGAGCAAGATTGCCACCATGGCGAACGGCACGGCACGGCTGTTCTCGTAGCCGATCAACACACCGATACGGTTGACGACGACCGTCACGGCCAACACCGTCGAAACGACAATCGGTCCGCGCAGCAACCACTGCGAAAGCCGACTCTTCACGACCCGATCCGGATAGCTCACACCGAAGTAGGACACGGAGTACGTAATCATCACTATTTGAATCGCAACCGCCATGTTGATCAAGGTGATCGCCACCCAGATGATCCAGGTATGTTCTGCGAACGCCGATTGGCTCACCATCATGAACGGAAAAGAACCCAGCAGCGGCCCCAGCGATCCGAACATCAGGTAGCGCATGCGCCTCCTGCTGGTTCGGGTCAGGCAGCGTTTGTACGATCTCCACAGATTGACGCCGGCGAAGCCGACGATGACGAGCAGGAACAGCGTAAAGACCGGAAACCAAGGGCCTGGAGTAAGGTAAACGATCGAATCCACTTGCCGGAGGCCTACGGCGATATCCTGCCGCCGACCCACACTGAGTAAAGCAAGGCTGCCAATCATGTAGGAGATCCAGATCACAAGCCGTCTGCGCCCACGGGAAGGACGCCCGGTTGCCGCGAGCAGCGCATCCGAAAGCTGGAGCAAAGTTGCGGGAATAAAAGCAATACCCACCCATTGGAAGCGAAGCCAAACCTGCATTTCGGCGTCGGAAGTCGCGGTGCTGGTCAGCACGTCACCGAAATACACGATGGTGACACACAGAAGCATCAACGCCAGCGATTGCGCCACGCGTTCCCGGATGTTGAACGTCAGCGTATACAGCAGTAATGAGAACGCAGTGATCGTATTTCCAGCATCAAGGATCTGATTCAGGGAGATCAAAATGGAGGTAATGGTTTCTAACATTGATGCCTTTTACACGCAAAGTAACATCGAGAAAAACAACGCGATATCTTGATCCGGATAATATTGATCGCTGTACCCGCTGAACACAAATCCCATTTTTTTCGCCAGGCAGATCGCTGGGTAGTTCTTACTTTGCATTTCCAGAAAAAGACGCAAAGCATCGCGTTGGCGGCACCACTCACGTGCAGCCAGTATCAGCCTCGAAGCTATGCCCTGGCGCCGGGACCGCAGGCTGACGACGAGGTCCGTAATCCAGTACATGTTTTCCGAGGGACCTTCCATGATCGCCAGATATCCCTGGAGAGACTCTTCATCTTCGGCCACAAGAATGACCGCCCGGCGTGTCCATTCGTCCGCCAATCGCGCAGCGTCACGCGGATAGCCGACCCGCATTGCACGGGGTAAGCGGACCTCACGAAAAGTAGCCCCCACCGCTGAAGGCTCTCGCTCGAAAGACATTTGCCACACGTGATCGGTACCGTAGCCGTGATCGAAAGCGATGAGCGTGGGGATGTCACTTGAAATAGCTTCTCGAATAGAAATCATGTTCATGACGAAATTGACCTGGACTCCTTGTGTAATTTCTGCATAAGAACGATCAACAATTCATCCCGATGAAAGTCTCATTTGTGAATCCCAGTTTTCCCGATTTGCTCATTCCGCAGGCAAGATCTGAATTTGAATCTCGCAAGGCAATGGCGCATTGCCCTCCGTGTCCAACACGACCAGACGGAAACCGTAAGTCCCCGGCTCAACGAGGCGCGTGTCCCAGGAACCCAATTGAAGATCTTCCTGCGGTGGGCTTGTGCCTTCTTCCTCTGAACCGCCGCAGGTCTCACAAACCGCTTGAGATCCGGCGGTTATGGTTACCCATTCGCCATCGAGACGACGATACTCCACCTTGTAGAACGCGAAATTGGGTATATTGGCAACGCCCAGGATGACAATCGTGCCGCTGACCGTTTCGCCGTTTTGTGGTTGAAGGATCGTAGCATTTTCATTCAAACACCCCGAACCGTCCGGCGCGGAAGGAATCGCCGCAGCACCATCGGACGGTTCTTCATCCACTTGTCCACCTGAGCCGACCGGCGTCGCAAGTAAAGAGACGGTCGGCAAGGATGTCGGCCGGAGCGCAATCGGGATGCTTGGGCTGGCAAAGTTGACGATCAAAAACGTGGCGGTCATTCCAGCGAAAACGAGCAGCAACATGGCGATCGATCTTCTCATGCGGCTCGAGCTGCGTTCCCGCTCCAACGCATAAAAAGCCCTACGCGAAGTTCGATAAGCAACAAATAAGAATCGCAGATAGACCGCACCGATGATCGCTAATGCCAGGTAGATCCACGTCTGTTGCTCTTCAAAGAAGAGCAGGAAATCTTCCATTTGCCTTCTACATTAAATTCTGCGCAGCACCCCGCAGATGAGCGTTTTCAGCCTGGGTGTAATGATCTTTCCAGCTTCAAGTACTTCTTCGTGCGTGGTCTCGGTTTCACCGTCCAAGTTTGCCTTGTTGCTGATCCCCGAGATGCCAAGAACTTGCATACCGCAATGCCGTGCGACCGTCACTTCGGGCGCCGTGGACATTCCGACAGCGTCGACACCGATGGTCCTCAGGAAACGCAGTTCCGCAGTCGTTTCGTAAGAAGGGCCGGATACGCAAACATAGACTCCCTTCCGTAAGGGAATATCCTCTTCGAGCGCCACTCCTTTCGCCAGCATCCCCAAAGCAGGATCGTATGCCTTCCCCATGTCAGGAAAACGAGGTCCGAACTCATCCAGATTTGGACCGCGCAGCGGGTTGTTGCCGGTCATTCCCAGGAGATTGATGTGATCGCTGATCAACATCAAGTCACCCGGTTCGAAATCCGGATTGACGGCCCCGGCCGCGTTGGTCACGATCAATATACGCACGCCCAGGCGATACATGACCCGGATGGGAAGGCCGATCTGCGAGATGGGATGACCCTCGTAGAAATGCGCCCTACCCTGCAGCACGAATACGGAACGATCTTCGAGGCGGCCTACGACGACCCGCCCCGCATGTCCGTGCACCGTGGATACGGGCCATCCGGGGATATCTCCCGTCGCAATCTTTTCATCCGCATCCACGGCGTCGGCGATCGCTCCCAGGCCCGAACCTAATATCATGCCGATCTCAAGCTGAACGGACGTTCTTGTCCGTAAGAACTCCACAGTTTTGTCGATATCTGCCGTCGTAATCAGATCCATGTATCCACTCCAGTGATTATTTGCGGTCTGAGCGTTTATGAAGCCACAATGTGTTCGGACTCGAAAGACGCAGCCACTCTTGAACTTCTCGTCGAGACCTGCCTTGCTCCAAAAGATGTCGTACGAGAGAGTGACGAATCGTTTGCGGTGAAACGTCGCTGCCCAATTCGGCTTCCTCAGCCCAGCGTTTGACGATCAGCCACAATCCCTGCCGGCTGAGTCGTTTGCCGCGCTGATTGACGAACAACGCATTGACTTCCGGCGTTCGCAACAAGTAAGGCCGGCCTTTCTCGATGTACGTTCTTAAGGGATGAAGTGCATCACGGATGGGAATCTTATGTGAATAGGTTTCATTCGCCCGAATGGCGCCGGTCTGCAAATCGATGTCGCTGGCGTTCAACGAGATCAGTTCGACCGCGCGTAAGCCGGTGGCATACAACAGAGACAAAGCCGCCGAGTCCCTCATCGCGCGCGGCGAGCCGACCTGCGAAGCGGTCCGGAGCAATTTTTCTACCTCCGTCGTCGTCAAGACCTTGGGGGGTTGCCGGCGATTCTGGGGCAAATCCAGCGAATTCAACATCGCCTGGGTGTCGTAGCCCTCACGGGAATGCATATAGTCCAGCAAGGTTCGTACGGCTGCAATCTTCCGGGCGACGGTGGAGGTCTTGTACCCCTGGCGGTTCAACCAGGAAACGTACTTGTCCAGATTCCACTCATCGATGCGATCGGGTCCAATCGGCTGCTCGGAAACGGCGGATAAAACCTGGACGAATTGGCGGATATCGGTTTCATACGCCAAGATCGTATTCCGCGCGCGTTCCTGGTCCATTTCAAGATACCGCAGGAATCGACTGATTACGTCATTCATCGCGTTTCCTTGATTAATCCCGCCGGGCGACCGTCATTATACCATTCACAGGTCAAATACTTACCATAAGTGTATATAGGGGATTCGAATGACGTCACATCGATTCCAGCGAGACCCGGAAGAGAAGGCCGTGCAGAAATTACAGCCGCTGATGCGGGCTGCTCCGATTTGGCCGCTCACACCCGATAAGGAGATGCGGAACATCATGAAGTGTCCATCGACCGGACGGATTCTGTCCGGTCGATGGTATGCTGATTCTGAAGGTATCTTCGTCGTGCAAATTAGATGCCGTAAGAGTAGGCCAATCCGACTGTACCCGGTCCCGCATGCGTTCCGATGACCGGAGTGACTTCCGAATAAACGGTCTCGATGGGATCGAGCTGTTTCGTCGCCGCCTCCATCAATGCGTGCGCATCCACCTCTGCATCGGCGTGAAGCGTGGACAGCCGTACGTCGGGCTTATCCTTGAGCCGCTCCACGATCACTTCCACGAGCCGGTTATGGGCTTTGGCCTTGGTGCGGATGCGCTCAACGGGTTCGACGCGGCCTTCCTGCAATTCCAACAGCGGCTTGAGATTCAGCGCCGTCCCCAGCAGCCGTGAAGCGCCGCCGATACGGCCGCCGCGGTGCAGGTATTCGAGTGTTTCGACGACGAAGAGCACACCCGACTGCTCTTTCGCTTTTTTCGCCGTAGTCACGGCTTCATCGAACGAACTGCCCGCTTCACGGGCGCGCGCGGCTGCCAGGACCTGGAAACCCAACGCCATGGCGACTCCCATGGAGTCCAATATTTCGATCTTCGCATCCGGGAAGAGACCTTTGGCTTGTTCGGCAGAGTTCAATGTTGCCGTCAACTTCGAGGAGCCCACGATGGTCAGAATTTCTTTGCCCTGGGAGACCAAGGGTTCGAAGATGGATTTGAACGAGGCGACCGTCGCTTGCGAGGTCGTGGGCATGACCGGATCGGTTCTCAGACGCGTATAAAATTCCGTCGGGGTAATGTCGACTCCATCGAGGAATTCTTCCTCACCCCAGATCAATACTTGCGGAACTACGATGATCTGATAACGATCGATGAGTTCCTGCGGTAAAGACGCAAGACTGTCGGTTACAATTGCATAATCACTCATGAGTCCTCCTCCGTGAAGATGATGTAAAAATGGATATGAAGATACCGGTTCTGGATAAAACCCCGCGCGCGCGGAGGTTACAAGACCTGCATCTACCATCATAATACACGAATTTTCCTACGAGACGACTTTGAAATTGAAGCCGCTGACAGCTTGTGCTATCCTTTACGCACGACTCGCCTTTACCCGGAGAATTCTCTTGCTACACGAATACGTCGGCAACCTGCACAATCACTCAATTTACTCGGATGGTCACGGCAGCCACGCTGAGATCGCCCGCGCAGCAATCCGGGCGGGCCTGGACTTCATCGTCGTAACCGACCACAATGTCTGGGTCGACGGTATGGACGGATACCGTTACCTGGGAAAGGAACGCGTACTGCTGTTGACGGGGGAGGAAATCCACGACCAGGTGCGTGACCCACAGAAAAACCACCTGCTCGTTTTCGAAGCCCATGAAGAACTGGCGCCGTTTGCCGCCGATCCGCAGGAACTGATCGACGAAGTCCGGCGAGCGGGCGGGCTTTGCTTCATCGCCCATCCCGTCGACCCGGAAGCGCCGTTGTTCGGTGAATCTGACTTATCCTGGGTGGATTGGGATGTGAGCGGATTTACGGGACTCGAGATTTGGAATTTCATGAGTGAATTCAAATCCCATCTCAGTTCGCTGCCCGTGGCTTTCCTGCTGGCTTACAGTCCAAAACGCAGCGGCCAGGGGCCGTTCCCCGAGGTGCTCGAGCGCTGGGATCGGCTGCTGGCGTCCGGAAAGCGCATCGTTGCCGTCGGAGGCGCAGACGCACACGCAACGCCCTACCGTAAAGGTCCTTTCAAGCGCATCGTCCTGCCGTACGAATTTCTCTACCGTGCGGTAAACACGCATGTCCTGACCCGGAACTCGCTCGTCGGAGATGCGAATCACGACAGACGCTTGTTGTTTCACAGCATATCCCGCGGCAGATGCTTCGTCGGCTTCGACCTGCCGGCAGCCACAAACGGCTTTCGCTTCAGCGCACAAGGAGCAGACGATCAAGTCATCATGGGCGATTCGATACCAGCGCGGAACGGTGTGACCCTGCAGATCAAATCGCCACGCCGCGCAGAGATTCGCCTCATTCACAATGGGGAACAACTGCGTAGATGGAAAAATCGAGACACGGCAATCTATACGGTACATGCACCGGGCGCGTACCGTGTGGAGGTGCATATCGATTTCGAAGCAAGACGCTGCGGTTGGATTTACAGCAATCCCATTTACGTGACGTAGATACATCCAGATGAGATCTTACAGCGTGATCCGGGAACGGTAGACACCGGATCGTTTAAATTCCCGCAATATTTCTGGTGACTCAATAAAACCTGGCGTTTATCGGTTTGAACGTGATCATGACATTCTACGATCGCAAAAGGAGCGTGCGCCATGAAAACCTACCGACGAGAACTTTGGTTCGAGGTACCGGGTAGACGGGCCTTCATCAACATCACTCCCCAGGTGAAAGACGCATTGATGGAAAGCGGCATCCAGGAAGGCCTGGTGCTCGTCAATGCCATGCACATCACGGCTTCCGTTTTCATCAACGACGACGAAAGGGGACTGCATCAAGATTACGAGGTTTGGCTGGAGTCGCTTGCGCCGCATGCACCGATCAGTCAATACCAGCATAACCGCACGGGGGAAGACAACGCCGACGCGCACATGAAGCGCCAAATCATGGGCAGAGAGGTCGTCGTGGCGATTACGGAAGGCAAATTGGACTTCGGCCCGTGGGAGCAAATCTTCTACGGAGAATTCGACGGCGGCAGGCGAAAAAGGGTGTTGATCAAGATCATCGGGGAGTGAGATGTGCTGGCGTCGCTTCCCGAGGATGATTTCCTGCCCATCCGGAGCCTTGTCGTACCTGAATATTTGCGA
>Ga0315554_1001658_pt1 | contig 13106 bp, 18 predicted proteins | sample SalMarSW160370MG_FD_202114 | JGI IMG/M metagenome (GOLD analysis project Ga0315554, IMG submission 202114) | Salt marsh sediment microbial communities from the Plum Island Ecosystem LTER, Massachusetts, United States - Salt Marsh Sediment SW1603-70 ... | reverse complement strand
CAGCCACAGATCCCCCTCGTAGAGGATGACGCGGTCCGCCACCAGGTCTAGCTTGGTCTTCACGGCATCCTTCAGCCGCTCCGGGCAGACGATCAACCCGAGGCTCCGGAGTCCGGCAAGACGCTGCTCGATCGTTGCCGGTTCGACGTCCGGACCGATCCGGACGGTTCCGGTGCAGAACAGCTTCGCACCGCTCAGCGAATCGAGCGTCGCGGCGTCCAGTTCGAGGTCTCCCTGGTGGAATCGATATCCGGACGGCACGACCGTCAGCTCCGACGTGCCTCCTCGCAACTTCGACCGGACGGCGTCGGCGTTCTCCTCGGCACAGAGGATGCTTCCCCGAACCTGCAGGTAGTCGACCTTCCGCTTCAGCGCCTCGGCCACGTTCTCGATCGCCCGGAGCGAACCGGTGACGACGAAGCCGGCCGGCTTATCGAACTCCGCGAGGAAGCCGGCGGTCAGCTCGAGCGATCCGCTGATGAGAACCGCGTCATCCGGATAGGTGATGAAGTGGCCCATCTGCTGCTTGATCTTCGGCTGAACGATGGGGGCCAGCGATTCGGGGCAGAAGACGTGTCCCATGACGGCCAATCCGGCGAGCCCCTTGAGGGATTCCTCCATGGAGCCGTCACCCGAGCCGGCCTCGACGAAGACGTGTCCCATGACGACGTGGAAGCCGGTGGTCCCTTCGTCTCGTGGTCGATCGGGGGCGAGCCGGAGGTGCCCCATGGTCGTCCGGAGTTCGGCATCCGCCGGGACCTCGATGGATACGTTGATGTTGCCCATGTTGATTCGATCGGCGAAGCGGGGCGTTTCGGGTGAGTAGAGCAGAACGTTCACGTTGCCGATCCTGCTGATCCCCGCGATCGCCTCCTCGGTCGCCTTGTGAAGGTCGAGGATGTTCACGTTCCCGATCGACTTGCCTTCGGTCATCTGTGTCTCCTTTCATCGGATGGACCTGGCCATCTGGCTTCGCAACCACCGAATCCCCTGATGGAGGTGCGATCGCACGGTGGCGGCGGGTATGCCGAGCTCTTTTCCGATCTCCGTGCTGCTCATCCCGAGGCGATAGCGTTTCTCGAGCACGTCGCGATACCGCTCGGGGACGCGATCGAGGATCTCGTCGAACCGGACGGGTCCTCCGATGTCCGACGGGCGCTTCGCGTGGCGGATCATTTCGACGACCGCTGCGTTCAACCGTTTCCTCGAACGCTCCTCGTCGAAGAAGCGATTGCGAAGGACCCGTTTCAGCCAGGCGTCGCGCTGGAACTCGTTCATCCGGCCGAGGGTCTGTGAGTGCCCGATCGCACGGAGAAACGTCTCCTGCACGAGGTCGTCGGCGCGGTCGAACGACTTGCACAGGCCGAGGGCGTACCGGAAGAGCCGATCCTTCGAATCCTCGAACCACTCGGCGATGTTCGATGACTGCAGCCCGTCGCCGTACAAGACGCGATCGACTCCTCGCGCGCCACCCCGCGCGGGGCCGGATGGCGTTGCAGATGCACACGTTCGTCAGTATGCCGCTTGCTCGGACCTTCGGCGCGTCGTTTGCAGCGTCTTCGACCGATTCGCCTTGCGCGCGGCCCGATGATCCACGGCAGAGCGGACGACGCGTGCCCGCTCCGCCCGCGCCAGATGCTCCTTCAGGAGCATCTGCGCCGCCTCGCTCAGGATCGCCTCGTTCACGTCCGTCCCTCCTTTCTCACTCATACGACGTCCGGGAGAGGCGAAGTGTTGAAGCGCGTGCCGAAACGGACCGGAGCGGCGGGAGCGGCTCAGCCCCGATCGGCCTTCCTTCTCGGGCGCTTGAGCGAGGGAGCGACCAGCTTGATCGGTAGACCGTCCGGGATCTCGTCCGGACAGCCGGGTGCGCAGGGGGGATCCTCGGATCGCTCCGTCGTGGAGGACCCTTCATCGGAACTCGGTCAGGGATCGCCCTTTTCGATCGTGCCGAAAACGTCCGCCTTTCTCCGGTGTGCTAGCCCCTTGCCAGGGCTTCGCGGATGCCGCGAGCGGCGTCCTGACTCACCCGATCGTCGGCCGCGACGAGCTCGATCCGATCGGGCGAGTCGACGCCGATCCCGAGCTCGGCCGCCCGCCGGATCTGATCGAGATCGAAGATCCGCCCTTCGGCGACCTCCGGGGTGGTCTCGTAGGTGCGAAGGATCGCCACGCCGACGGCGTCGATGGCGATCCGATCGGTCGAGGCGAGGATCAGGCCGGGATGCTCCAGGGCGCCCGTGGCCGGCCCGCCCCGGACGAACGCATCGATCGCGTCCATCACGATCAGGTCGGGGGTGTAGAGCTGGTTGATCTCGGCGATCATCTCCCGAATGTGCGGCGAGCCGTGCATTTCGCTCATGTACCCGTAGCCATCGAAGACGGAGTCCTTGGCGATGACGCCGACCGCGTTCTTCAGGCTCATCGTGAAGTGTCCGCCGAACCGGTGGGTCTTGAGACAACAGCTCTGGACGATCGCGTCCGCCTCCAGAAAGAGCTTCGGAACTTCCACGCCACGCTTCCAGTGGCCGTCCGGAACCTCGAGGCGCTCCCACGCTTCGGGCGGCTCCGCGTCGGTGGCAACCAGCTCTACGCCGAGCTTTTCGGCGAGCTGCGGGATCCCCTTCTCGGCGAGAACCTCCTCGGTCACCCAGCTTCCGCCGGATCGGTCGGCGATCGTGATGTGCGAGGAGCCGAGTTCGCGGAGGAGCCCGACGAGCGCCCGCAGCGTGTCGTTGTGCGTCGACCCGGGGAACGGGTCGTCGCTGTTGAAGTTCGGCTTGAGGACCACGTGCGCCCCGTCGAACGGCCAGTTCACGTCGCCGAGGAGCGCGACGGCCTTTCGGATCCCGCGTTCCCGGTCCTCGGTCTTGACCAGGCTCACCTTCGCTCGTCCGGGCATCGGTGCCCCCTTTCTTGTCAGCTGCCTCCGGATCCGAACGATCGCTTCCCCGTCACCGAGTCGATGTCGAGGCGCCAGACGCGCGTCGCTTCGACCGTCTTCGGGGCGAACGTCCAGTGCGCCTCCCGCCCGGATTGCTGGCGCATCGTGCAGCGGAGGGCCCGCTCCTTCTCCTCTACCGGGACCACTTCGACGATCGTCCCGTAGCCGATGACGCTCTCGTAGCGGAGCCCCCACGAGCAGGCGCGTTCGTCGCCGGGCTTCACCTCGACGGTCCCCTCGACCTCGAAGCAGACGCGGGGATTCGCCTCGATGCACTCGATCTTCCGTCCCTCCATCGCCGTGTGGAAGAAGAGCGCGTTCGCCTCGGGATCGTATCCGTGGGAGAGCGGGACGACGTACGGCTCGTCGGCGACCGCGAACGCGACGCGGCAGACCTTCGCCCGGCCGAGCAGCGCGTCGATCTCGCTCCGATCCGTGAACTCCAGGTCTTCTCTGCGCATGGTGCCATTGTACCGCTGGCGAGGTCGACGGCACGGGGGAACGGATCTCCCCAGCGGCCGTTCGGGGCGATCGAGCAGGCGAGAATCGTCCCCGCCCCTTTTTGGGGGCGTCGGCCGTTCACAGCTCGGCCGAAAGGAGCCCGTCCCGTGCAGGATCGGGAGGGCCGTTCGGCTTCGCGTAGCTGAGGATCCGGTCGTAGCAGACGCGCGCGCCGTCTCGATACCACGGTGCAAGCTGTCTGTGCAGCGCTCGGTGGAACGGCTGGGAAAGGTCGCCATCGAGGTCGCCGCGAAACCACCTTCCCATCTCGTGCATCTCGAGCTGCTCCGCGTTCCAGCGTTGTTCGTACTGGCCGGCGATCGGCCACACGACGATCTTCTTTCCGAGGTAGAACGCCTCGCAGATCGACTGGAAGCCAGCCGTTCCTACGTAGGCGTCGCACGTGGCCAGATCCTCGACGAAGCGCGCGGGATCGAGTTCGTAGCGGATGTTCTTCGGCCCCCCGTGATGGGACGGCGTGCGTCCGTAGACGACGATCGACCGGTCGGGGTGGCGGGTGGCGTACTCCAGGACGGGGGCGAGAGGCCCGCGGAAGGCGTTGTAGACGACCAGGTGTCCGCGGTTCTCGACGGTGGCGGACAGGACCTCCGGACGAAGGATCGGCGGCAGGCACGATCCGTCGAGCGGGTAGAAATGGCATCCGAGCAGAACGTCGACACCGCTGGTGAACAGCTTTCTCACCACGTTGACGTTGAACCGATCCAGCTTCGCCTTCGGCGGGCGGGTGGCGGCGACGTGGGAGAGGTTCGCCTCGTTCCCGATCCCGACCTTGAACGTCCCGGGGGCGACGAACGGTGAACCCGTGATCGGTTCGAAATCGCTTACGATCAGGTCGGGAGCGAATGCGGCGATCATTCCGTGCGCTCGATGGAAGCTCTCAAACAGGCTCGGAAGGTGTCGCGCGAACGCGGTCAGCGTCGCTCGCTTCGACACGCCGCCCGCGCCGTCTTCGACCGTCGACAGTCCCCGGAACCGCTCATAGCGAGTGCCTTCGAGCGCTTCGAAGAAATAGCCCGGCGGATCGTCGTATCCGCTGACGACGACGAAGAGCTCGTGCCCGTCCCGATCGAACAGCGGTTTCAACCCGAGGAGGCGCGACAGGTGCCCTCTGCCGGTGCTCTGCACGCCGTAGACGATCCGCACGATCCCCCTCCGATGAAGCAGTCTCCGCGCCACTGCGCGGAATTCGCAAGGCCGTCGATCTTCTCGGCGAAGTCGAGTCCGTTCTCACAGGACCCGGCCTCGGGATGGATTCTACCGCACCTCGAGTTCTTTCCCGATCGTGAACGCAGGACCGAGGGGCCGGCCGACGGCGAAGTACGCCGCCTCGCCGGGCGAGAAGACCGGCGGATTCACCTTCTCGATCGACGGGCGGTCCTTGTCGTTGAGGATCGACTCGTCGGCCACGACGTCGAGGATCTCTCCGACGAACAGGGTGTGGAGCCCGATCTTCAGCGTGCGAATCAGCGAGCACTCCAGGTTGAGCGGAAACTCGTCGACGAGCGGGGCATCGACGTGCTCCGCCTTCACGGCGGTCAGACCGGCGGCGGCGAACTTGTCGGCGTCGCGTCCGGACGCGATCCCGAGGTAGTCGACCGACCGGATCTGCTCGGCGGACGGCACGTTCACGGTGAACGCCCGTCGATCGACGACGGCCCGATACGTGTGGGTCGCCTCCCGGAGTGAGATGGCGACGGACGGAGGCTTCGAGCAGCAGATCCCGCCCCACGCCACCGTCATCGCGTTCGCCTTCCCGTTCGCATCGTACGTCCCCACGACCCAGACCGGCGCCGGCAGGGTCAACGTCTTCCGCCCGAGCGATCTCTTCATAAGCCCTCCTTGCGTCTTCCCGTCTTGTGCGGTCCGGCCTCCCGTTCGCTCTCGGATCCTCGCCCCTTGCTCTCCGTGAGAGCACGCAACTCGGGCCAGGCCCGCAGGAACGCCTCGTCCAGCGGGACGGGGCGCCCGGTTCCTTCGTCGATGAAGACGACGGTGAGCTCGGCCTCGACGCTGACCTCATCCGACGGAGCAAGGCGGGCTTCCTGCGCGAGGACGACCTTCCTGCGGCTGCCGCCGGATACTCGGGTAGTGATGTTCAGGGTGTCGCCGACGCTCGCGGGGCGGCGGTACGAGATCGCGAGGCGGACGACGACGGGGAAGACCCCGCGGTCTTCGAGGAAGGAGATATCGAGGCCGCGCTCCTCCAAGTGCGCCCACCGGGCTTCCTCCAGCAGCTCGAGGTAGCGGGCGTTGTTCACGTGCCCGAATCGATCCTCGTGATAGCCGCGGATCTTGATCTGCGTCGTCGTCATGCCGACCGCCTCCTTCGCGCGTCACCGGAACGATACGGACGGAGGGGGATTCGGTCCACACGGTGGGCGAAGGATCGGACGCCGGCGCCGCCGCGGACGCGCCGGCGCGCATGCGGTACTCTGTCCCGACATCGAACCGTGTGCTCGGGGCCCGCGACGCCGGAGCCCCGGAAGTGGAGGCCAATGTGTTTACCCTCATCGATCTGACGCAGACGCTCGACGCCGACAGCAGGAGCTATCCGGGGACCGTCCCTGCGTGGACGGCCGAGCGCGTCGACATCGGCAATTCGGCGGCGGTCCTGACGCGCTTCTCCGATTTCGATCCTCACGGCGGGACGCACGTGGACGCCCCGCGACACTTCGCCCCGGACGGCGTCGACGTCACCGGGCTGCCGCTCCGGCTGTACTCCGCGCTCATCGTCCCGGTCGACGACGTTCGGATCGGCGCGGCGTCGATTCCGGCGGACTGCGCGGGCCGCGCGGTGCTGTTCTCGACCGGCTGGGAAGATCGCGCCGGCTCGACCGCGTACTACGAGGGGTTCCCGTACCTCACTGCGGAGGCGGCGCAGCGTCTGGCCGACCGCGGTGCCGGCTTGGTCGGCCTCGATTCGCCGAGCGTGGACAGCGGGGCGGAGCATTCGGCGCATCCCGCGCACGAAATCCTCTGCGCCGCCGGCGTGCCGATCGTGGAGGGGCTCGTGAACCTTCGCGCCCTGCGGGCGATCGAGGGCGAGATCCTGTTCGTCGCGTTCCCGTTGAAGCTTCGGGGGATCGAGGGATCTCCGGTCCGCGCCGTGGCGCTGGTGCCTGGGGCCTAAGGATGTCACAGGAAGGGCCTTCGTCGCGTGGATTGACCCGCATCGGTCAAGGGCGCACGGCCGAGATCTTCGCCTGGGGAGAGGGCCGGGCGCTGCGGCTGTTCCGCGTCGGAGCGACGCGAGAGGACGCCCTGCGCGAGATGCGGATCTCGGACAGCGTCCATCGGGCGGGGATCCCGAGCCCGGCGATCCTCCCGGCCGACACGGAGGACGGATTGATCGAGATCGAAGGGCGGTTCGGTTTCGTGACGGATCGCATCGACGGTCCCTCGATGCTCCAATTGCTGGTCGCCAGACCGTGGCGGCTGGGGCGGTACGCGAGGCAGCTCGCGCGGCTGCAGTGCGCCATGCACGCCGCCCGCGCCCCCGAGCTTCCGTCCCAGCGGGAGCGGCTCCGTCGCATCGTGGATCGAATCGCGGAGGACATCGGTCCGGCGGTCGCGGATCGGGTTCGAGCCGCGATCGACGGGATGTGGGCTACCGATGACGTCTGCCACGGCGACCTCCATCTCGACAACGTCCTGATCGGCACGGAGGGGCCGGTCGTGATCGACTGGGGACGGGGACGTTCGGCTGCGCGGCGGCGGACGTCGCGAGAACGGTCTACTTGTGCCGCCACGGTGCCCCGATGGGCGCCGGTCCGCTCAAACGGTGGATCTCCGGGTTGTTCGGCAGGGCGTTCCTCCTCGCGTACCGCCCGGCGTACCTTCGGTGTTCGTCCGTGTCGTGGGACGAAGTCAAGCGGTGGGGACCGGTGGTCGCCGCGATCCGCCTCGGCGAGGGCATCCCGGAGGAATGGCGCCGGTTGCTGCGGATGGTCCGCCGGGGATTCGAGGGCCCGCGGAGCGGGAGGGCGCCGCGCTCGCGGGACGCCGGCGCAGGGATCCGGTGAGCGGCGTGCGCAAACAGTATCACTTCCGACGGTCCGGGCGTGGGCTACTGGCGTGGGACGTGGATCGGTTGATCGAGCTGTCGGCCGGTTTCACACCGATCGACGTGCCGCTGTCCGAGATCCGCGAGCTCGAAGAGACGTTCTGGTTCGGCGCCGAGCGACGAGCCGACCTGCCGCCGGGTCGCCCTGCACGCCAAGCTGATGAGTGAAGCGAACCTGAGCCATCCGATCGTCCTGTCACAGGACGGCCGGGTGATGGACGGGATGCACCGTGTCTGCCGGGCGCTGATCGAGGGAAGGAAGACGATTCGTGCCGTCCGGTTCGAAGTCGATCCCGAGCCCGACTACGTCGGCGTCGATCCCGACGAGCTTCCTTACTAGCCCTGTCCCGGCTCGCTCCCCGGCACCTCCCAGACGACGAGGTCCCTCGACCGTGCGACGCCGATCTTCCCGTGCCCGCGGCCTTCGAACGTCTCCCCATCGTCGGCCCCGGCGTAGAACAGGTAGACGTACCCATCCACGTCGCGGAGGTCGACGAGCGTGGCGGAGTTGGCGCGCATGATCCGATTCCACGCTTCGGTCGGGACGACGAGGTGCGTCTTCTCCGTCCACCGGGCCCAGTCGAGGAGCTCGCTCCCGTCGCCGTCGATCGTGTAGAGGAACGGCTCGTGCTGACCGACGTAGTCGTTGACGAAGCTCGGCTTCGGCCAGTCGGCCGGGGGACGGGCGGTGGCGACCATTCGCCAGTCGCCGTCGATCGATACGAACTGGTAGTTCTCGGCCCAGTCGAACTCGCCGCCGGGCCACGCGCGGACCGGCTCGCTCCACGGGCCGTCGAGACTGGGGCTCTCCGCGAAGTAGAAGACCTGCCACGCCTTGTACCCGAGGACGAAGCGCCCGTGGTCGAACGCGACGGTCGCGTCGATGCACCGGAGCGTCGGGTGCAGCTCGTGAGCGAGCGGCTTCGGCGCGCTCCAGACGACGAGATCGGCGGACGTCGAGTAGAACAACCGCCGGTATTCCGGATCGTCGCTTCCCGGGACGCTCTTCTGGAAAGCCATCACGTACCGGTCACCGTGGTGGAAGATGCTCGGTGACCCGACCCCGCCGGCCAGGTTCTCGTCGTGCAGTTCCTCGAACGTCACGAGATCCGGCGATCGGTAGAACGGAACCGGCCCCTCATGCGGCCCCGCGAACCGGGTCGAACAGAAGACGTAGAAGAATCCGCCGCGGTAGACCACGGCAGGGTCCTTCAGCATCCGATCGGGATAGGAGAGGATCGGGTTTCGGATGGCGTTCCAATCGAGGTCGGTCGCATCGGCGCGCGCGATCGTCGAGCCGGCAAGCGCAAGCCCGACGACGATCGCGACGCCGATCGGTCGTCGCGGGCGGTTCACGGCCCCTCCGCGGGAAGCTCCGTCGGTCGACAGAGGGCTTCCTTCGCGTTCGCGACGCGCGCGCACTTCGTGCAGACGTATCTCGGCGACCGGACCCAAGCGGCGATCTCCTCGATTCGCTCGTCGACCTTCTTCCTCATCTTGCACATCTTGTCCATCGGCGCCTCCGGTCTTCGTCCCATCGTGCTTCGCGAGGGGAGGCTATTCGTCGGGCCGCGCGTTGTCCAGCCGGATCTCGTACGGGCACGCGGCGTGGTCGACTGGACGTTCGAGGTTCCGATCCCCAGAATCGTGTCGGAGGACGCTGCTGTATGGACTACTCGCCGATCCTTGCGACCGTGACCGCTGCGTTCGAGATCGCCGCCGCGGGGTGGGTCCTCGCGACGCGGTTCAGGGCCCCGTCGCGCGGGATCATCGGCACGGCGGGCGCGATCCTTCTGCTGTTGGCGGGATATCAGCTCGCCGAGGTGGCGATCTGCGCAAACGTCACTGCGGACGGCTTCTTGCCGCGGTTGGCGTTCATCCTCGTCACCTGGCTTCCACCGCTCGGGCTGCTGCTGATCGCCCAGCTGCGCCGTCCGAGGTCGCCAGCGGTCGACCGATTGTCTTACGCGATGCTCGCCGCCGCCGCGGGGATCGTCGTGTGGATCGCGGTCGACCGGTCGTTCGCCTCCGCGTCCGTCTGCAACGCGGTGTACGCGCGGTACGCCCACGCGATGCCGCGCTTCCTCGTGTACGCGTCCTTCTACTGGTTAGGACTCGCCGGGATGGCCCTCTTCGCCGGCCAAGGCGCGATTACCTGCCGCGATCCGCGTCGCCGGCAGCAGCTATCGACCCTCCTCGCGGGGACGGTCGCGTTCGTGGTGCCGTCGGCTCCGCTATCGTGGTTCGTCCCCCCGGCGCGAGGGGCGCTCCCGTCGATCATGTGTCACTTCGCGCTCCTCCTCGCCGTCTGTCTGGTCCGCCTCGCCGCGCTCGAGCGAGGACGGCCCGAGGAGGCGGACGCATCGGCCGTCGTGCAGGAGGGCTAGGAGCGGCGCGATTCCGGCGTCGACCGTCGATCGAAGACGAGAGGGTCCTTCCCCGCCTTCCCCCGGATCCAGTCGATCGAGTCGATCACGCCCTGCCGAGTGACGACCCATCGCTGGAGGCGGAACTTGCCGGGGAAGTCCAGCAGGGCGGCGGCGATCAGCAGGGTCAGGAGACCCTGCCCGGGGAGGACGAGCATCAGGGCGCCCAGGACGAAGAACGCCCCGCCGAGTAGGTTCTTCGAGATCACGCAGATCCACCGCCACCACGGGCGCCCGCGAGGCCACTCGGCGCCGGTGCGCCGCGGGTGGTCGAAGTAGTCGGCGGGGATCCGAATGACGATCCACGGCACGACGATCAAGGCGGCCAACAGGGTCGCCGCCGATGCGATCGCGATCCACAAGGCGGCTTCGCTGCTCAATCCGATCCATTCCAGCATGCGCCCGATCCTTCCTCGCGGGGGCTCCGCCGAGCCGGTCGACGGCCCGGGAGGAATCCTCGGCGAAACGACCGGTGGGGTCCAGCAAAGGAACTGGAGACGAGGTCGGTCCGAGCGCCGGGACGCGATCGGTTTCCCGGTCCAGGTAGGGATCGGCCGACGAGCCGTTCTTCTCTATCGGCGTTTCAAGTACTTCACGACCGCGTCGACGAATGCAGCGGGGGTCTCCATGTGAATCGAGTGTGCGGCCCTCGGAATGAGCGAGAACTCCGCGTCGGGGAGCCGTTCGGCCAGGGCCTGTCCTTCCGCGGGAGGGAAGAGGAGGTCCTCCTCTCCGGTCATGACCAGCGTCTTCGCGCGAATCCGACGCGGCTCGACGCCGCGGAAACGTTCGACGGCCTCGACCTGCCTTCGAAACTGCTCGGCAGTCTGTGGATACGGGTATTCCACGGCCAGCCGAACCGACTCGGCGACCGCCGCCTCATCCTCCATGAACCGAGCCGTGAAGATCCAGCGAAACAGGTCACGGAACCATGCCCCGGGATCGGCGCCGGAGTCGAGGCTGTCCGCCATGTGGGACAGCAGAGCATCGTTGTGCTTCGTGTTCTTGAAGCTCGTTCCGACAAGGATCAGGCGGTCGACCCGGTCCGGATGCCGCGCGGCGACATCCTGGACGATGAACCCGCCCATCGAGTGGCCGAGTAGATGGACCTCCGGGTAGCCGAGGCGGTCGATCAGCGCGACGCAGTCGTCCGCGAGGACGGGGATCTCGATCTCCGCATCGCGCGGGGTCGTGCGGCCGACGCCGCGGTTGTCGTAGACGACGACGGTGAACCGCCGGGCGAGCTCGCCGAGCACGGGAAGCCAGCTCTGTGAGTCGGAGGCGAGCCCTGCGACGAGGACGAGCGTGGGCCCGCTGCCGTGGATCTCGTAGTAGATCTCGACGCCGTTCGTTTCGATCGTGCCCACGCCGAGCCTCCGTCCTCCGGCGGCGCCGCGAACGACAAGAGAGGCCCCCACGCAGGCCGGCCGCTCGCGCCTCCCGTCTACTCGGCCAGCGTCAGGCCGATGACCTGTCCGAGTCCGCTCAGGAGGGTCTCCGCGCCGCTCCCGTCCAGGTTCGCTCGTCGGATCCTGCCGTTCTCGCCCCAGTAGATCTTGCCTTCCTCGGGGTCGACGGCGATCCCCCGAGGCGAATCGACGTCGGAGATCAGGGTCTGCACCGAGCTCCCGTCCGTGTTGCAGCAGTGGATCGCCCCGCTCCCCGTCCAGTAGATCTTCCCGTTCACGACGTCCACGGCGATCCCGTAGGGGATGTAGTCGAGCCCTTGGATCAGTTGCGTGTCGGCGCCTGTCGTGAGACTGCGGGAACGGATCCCGTAGGATCCTCCGACGACCCGCGGCAGGATGGAGAAATGCTGCGTCCAGTAGAGGGTGTTGTGGGCCGCATCGCAGGCGATGTCGAACACCTGTCCGATCGTCTGCCGGACGCTCGAAACCCCGGTGCCGTCGGTGAACGCCTGCATGACCATCCCGTCGAGTCCCAGGCCGATGTCGTACCGCTCGGTCCAGTAGACCCGATCGATCTGCTCGTTCACGGCGATCCCGTAGGGCCTGTCGCGGTCGTCCACGAGGACGGTGTTCAGGGAGGTCGTGAGGTCGTGTTTCGCGACCTGGCCTCGAACGGTGTCGGTCCAGTACACGACGCCTCCGCTCACGACGACGTCGGCCGGCCCGTCGATCGACATGTCGAGCCCCTCCACGTACGTCCCGGTGCGCAGGCAGCGCTGGACGTACGTCTTCCCGCTCTCCGTCCAGTAGATCGGGGTGAGGCGTCCGGCGCCGAAGCCGCTGCTGGTGACGTGGATGTAGTCGGTCTTGGTGACGGCCGTCGGCTCGCCGGACCGCGGGACGACGAGGAGCATCACGGTGTAGCTCCCGCTCTTCGAGTACGTGTGCTCCGGGCTCCGCTCCGTCGAGGTCGTCCCGTCCCCGAAGGTCCAGACGAAACGCTCGACTCCGCCGCATAGCGTGGGAGTGAATCGCACGGTGAGCGGCGCCGATCCCGTCGTCGGGTCCGCCGTGAAGTTCACTTCACCGGAGAACCGGGCGCACCCGGTCGCGAGCGCTAGCCCGCCTGCAAGCAGCATCACGTAGATGCACCATCGCCTTCGACGCGTCATGTTGACCTCCTTGAACCGAGTGCATTGCACTGCGCGCACGGGCGATTGTCAAGGTGCAGGACGTGGACCGGATCGATTCGGCCTCCGTCCGGAGACGGCACGGAAGCTGTCCGAGGGTCAGGGTGCGCACGGTCCGGACTACGCGGCCATCCGCTGGGGGAGTCCGTCGGGCAGGTGAACGAGAAGGCCAAGCGCGGGTGCATCGATCGGGTGCGACGCGAGATCGCCGACGTCCGGGTTGTCGAGCTGGCCGACGCGAGCCACGACTGCCTCCTCGATCGCGACGTGGTCGAGACGATGCGCGCTTTCCTCGGTTGATGGCGCGGATCGGGCGGCCTCGTGGGTTTGTGAGGTCGGCCCCCGTTCGGTACTGTCATCGCGGAATGCGTCCATCGAATCTCATCCGCCGCGCGGGGGTCCTCGCCGTCACCGTCGCGGTTGCGCTCTTCGAGACCGTCTCCGTGCACGCGTTCTCCGCGGACGCTGTGGGGACCGGGACGCTCGCCGCGTGGCTGTCCGGTCTGGAATTCCACGCGACGATCGCAGGAGAGATCCAGTTGACGGGGGAGA
>Ga0315554_1001656_pt1 | contig 13113 bp, 11 predicted proteins | sample SalMarSW160370MG_FD_202114 | JGI IMG/M metagenome (GOLD analysis project Ga0315554, IMG submission 202114) | Salt marsh sediment microbial communities from the Plum Island Ecosystem LTER, Massachusetts, United States - Salt Marsh Sediment SW1603-70 ... | reverse complement strand
TATATTAGGTAATAATATCGCTTTAGTTGTAATGGCTATACTCAACTCATTACTAGCTTTAGGAGGTTATCTTTACATTCTAAAGATAATGTTGTTTGATGTGCCTGAACCAACTGAAGAGAAGGTAAAAATTCCAATATTCGAAGCTATAACCCTATCTATTATAGCAGTTATTATAATAGTGCTAGGATTCTGGCCAGACCTTATCTTAAATGCTATATCAACGATTGTAAGTTAACTTACAATCTTTTCTTTTCTTTTTCTTTTTCTTGTTAATTTTCAGATATAGTAAATGTGAATATAGATTCAAGTAAATATCTAAACCATTAGTGATTATTATTAAATCAATGGATAAAAATGAAAAAAGAAATCAAAAGAGATTAGATTTCTGAACTTATCTCTCCTTTGTTAATATTTTGAAGTCCAGTATATATAGCGCTAACTATTAGCACAGCACCAATTAAGAAACCTGCCCAATACCAAGCTCCCATTGCAAAAGCAATACCAGACAACCCACAAAGAAGATAATGTTGTCCTGCTTTCTTATCTTGCTTAGAATATCTAATTATCCCGAGAATAATACCTACTATTGGTATTATAATAGAAACAACCATCAACAGTATGAGCTTATTTTTCTCCTCTTGAGATGGGGGAGTTGCTACTGCTACAGGTGCAGGAGATTCTGTTACTACAGAAGCTTGTACTTCTGGTTCCTTAGTAACATTAGTTTTCATTTCTGTTTCTTTTTTAATGCTTGTACCACAATTTTGGCAAAACAGATCAGTAGGATTCAATTTTGCACCACAGTTTGAACAAAAATTAGTTTCAGACATAAAATACAGTTTTTTGTTATGGTTATTTTTATCTAACGGTTTGACAATTTTGAATGTACAATAAAAGAAATCAAAAGGCATTTATGCAAAACAAATCTATTACTGAGAAAGGAATAAAATTATGTTTTGGTTCATTTTTGGAATAACTGCTCTTGTTTTGACAATAGCTTTAGCTTTATTTTTAGTTCTTGAGACAAAAAGATTGCAGAAATCATATTTTTTAACTGCTTGTGTTGTAATTCTTTTTTTTATCTCAAGATTAATAATAATAATTAGTGATCCAACAAACTGGACTTTACCTTTTGACCTAAATTTGATAATTGGAATTCCCATTCTTGCTTTTAGTATTCTATTAGGTTTTTTTGCTGAGATTACAATAAAATTCCATAGTTTTTCAAGAACTGTTGAAGGAAAACCTCTTTTTACTTCCGGAATTTATGGGATAATAAGACACCCTATCTATTTGTGTGAAATATTATGGCCTTTCGGTTTGATATTTACAATGAGGAAGTATTATAGCATTTTTGTTGCAATAGCATGTGCAGTCTTCTTTTTAATTTATACTCTCTTAGAGGAACGAAATTTAAACCAAATTTATAAGGAAGAGTATGAGGAATATAAGAAAAGAGTTTCAATGATTTTTCCTTGGAAATCAATAAATTTTATACTAAAAAAATCATATAAAAGAATAATAAATGAAAAACAACGCTTTTTGTGCAAATTTCTAAAAGGAGAAAAAAAGCCTTTCAAAACAGCTGTTTCATTATTCTTCCAAGAAGGATGCTTTTCCAAGAAGATAACCTTGCTGCAAAGACATCAAATTCTCTTAATTAATACAAAACAATGATAAAAATAGATAAAAAGAGTTCTAATAAGCTCTTCTGAATTTTGTGTATGCATAAGTAATAAGAATAAGAGAACTAAGAATAATAAATGAATTTGCCCAATTTACTTCAGTACCATTGATTCTGTATTCAGGATTTAGTGAAAATGTAAATTTATAATCGTCTAGAGGTTGCTGTAAATATTCACTATACATAAAAACAGTTTCTTTGTAGTAATATAACTCACCTATTGAAGAATACATCACTTCGATACTGTAATCAATTCGAATTTCTGAAGTATTTGATGAGTAATAGGAGTATTCTAGATATAAATAATACCCATTATATCTCATCTTATCCATTGTGAATGTGTCTTTTTGTTGAAAGTCTACATTTTGTAGTGGATAATCACCAGTAAAAGTCGTTGTGTAAACTGTTTTGAAATTGAAAGATGTATGATTAACAGGTAGAAACAAACCATACGCATAAGCACTAATTAATCTAATATCAAAATCAGATATAGTTTGATTATAACTTAAAGTATAATCCAACATGTCTACAAAGTAGAAATTTGTTCCTACCACTGAATATGCTAAAGACATACTATCAGTATCATTATCGTACCAATAATGTTCAGCTAGGTATGTATCATACTCCTCTTGAGTGTCAAAATGCATCAATCCCATAAAACGGGAAGTGAAATTAGTTCTGAAAAATACTTTATCACCAACTGTAGTTACATTCCACACTTTCAATGAATCCTCTAGTTCCACATTTTGAGGTTCTCCACCTGGATAAAGGATTCCTGTTGTCAATGCAGTATATTCATATGTTGAAGCAAAATTATTCCAAGTAACACCTTGAACTTGAAAAGTACTAGAACAAAATAAAAAGACAACTAATGCCATTCCTAAATAAAGAGATTTTATACCTCCTCTCATGTTTAATCAAAGAATAGGATACTAAAAGCATTATTTAAAGATAATTGAATCATTTTCATTATCCGTATAAGTAATATCAATAATAATTAAAATCAATGAAGGAACATATTGATACTGAAACAATAAGACTTCTTTTACTTCAAAATTTTTTATTATGAGGTAAATACTTAAAGTAACTACTAATTTTGTATAGTCATGGATATCTATGTAGTAGATATTGAAACTACGGGACTTGATGGCACACCTAAAGACCATGTAATAGAAATCGCTGTGATGCGAGTCAATCTTTTAAACCAGATAATTACTCAAGTATATCATACATTAATCCATTATGATACAAAGAAGTGGGATGAAGAGACTAAAAATGCATGGATCTTCAAACAAGGTTTTCTTTCAATTAATGATATCCAAAATGCTGAGAAAGATTTAACTACAGTTGTAAAAGAAGTGCAGAAGTTATTGGCTGGCAAATATGTTACAGCTTTCAATAATGCTTTTGATCTGGAGAGATTTTTGTATAAAGAGCCATGGGATATCACTGAAGTAACTAACAAAACAAAAACAGCGCCTTGTTTAATGTTATCTGCATCCAATTATCTAAGACCCATAGGAAGAAAATACAAAAATAAAATCTACAGTTTAGACCATACAATAAATGAACTTATTAACAAAGATACTGAGAGTATTAGAATCAATAAAGGTCTTGAGGAAAGAATAATTGGATTTAAAGCACATAGAGCCAACTACGATGCTTTTTATGCAGCTTGTATACTCTTAGAATTATATAGGCGGAAACATTATAGAATCACCCCACAGGTATATTATGCTCATTCAATGAAAATATACGGTAAAAAGCAGGAAAAGAGAGAAATAAAAAGAATCAAGCAGGTTTATCCCAAAGCCGAGATTATCAATCCCGCTAAATTTGAGAGAAAATGGAAAGAACTACCAGCAAAAGAGATTATGAAAAGATGCCTCGATATCCTTAGCAAGAGTGATATACTGATTTTCTCAGCTCTTGAAGAAAATGAAGAATATTATATTGGTAGAGGAGTATATTTAGAAGTTAATTTTGCGCTTGAATTAAAGATGAAAGTATTCTTCCTAAAAAATCGTCTGGAGAATAATTTCACAATAGAGATTTTTAACGATACAGATTGGGAATTTGAATTTGCAAAAATCAGGATTAGAAAGTAAATATATATATATACGAAATTGGATAATCTTTTTCAATTAAAATTATATTACCTCAAATATGTTCGAATGGATCAACTTTACTCTTCTGATTTCATCCCTCGTGTTATTTTCTTTATTATATATAATAAGTCTCAGACCAGCAAAAATGAGTGAAAAAATGGGAGATAAAGCGTGGAAATTCTGTAGAAATCTAAGAGTATTGGCTTCTATTTTTGAAACAGTATCCACTTTTGCAATCATTCTTTGGATATGGTTCCCAATTCCTGTAGTAAACTGGAAGATATTCAATCAATGGTGGATAGGATTAGTAATTAGCTTGGTGATTTTTATACCAGGAGGGATACTCATGTATATCGGAGTAAAGGATGCAGGAAAGGAGACTCTGACTCCATCAGAAAAAACAGAAATGTATGGTGGAATTTACAAACATATTAGACATCCTCAAACAACTGGTGAAATGCCAATGTTTCCTGCTATTGGATTAGCAATCAACTCATGGTTTATCTTTATTCTACTATTAGTGTTCATTAGTATATATGTACCAATTACGATGGTTTTTGAAGAAAGGGATTTAGTAAGAAGGTTCGGTGATTCATACAGAAATTATCAAAAATCAACAGGTGCCTTATTACCAAAAATTAACATAAAAAGGGAAAGAAAGAATATATAATTTATTTTTTCTTCAGATATTCTCCTAGTTTCTCTAAGTGTATCTGAGCGGTTATGCTTTCTTTATGAGGTTTAAATCCAAGACGGTCATTTATAGAAATCATTGGAGCATTGGTAGTAGCATTACCAGTTGTTACTGTCCTTACTTTGGGGAACATCTCCTTTGTTTTTAGTAACATCTCAGCTTTCAACCATTTCCCCAAACCTCTCCCTCGATATGTTTTTTGAACACCAGTAAGTAATTGCTGAATGAAAGTTTCTCTAGAAGGATTGTATAACATTTCAGTTAATCCAGAAATATCTCCATTTTCTTCTTGAGTATACATTGTTAAATGAGTATAACCTAAAGACAACCAACGTTTAGCTCTATCTACAAATATTTCTGGTGAATAAATTATGGCACCAATTTCTAAATCGCCAAATGGTTGTTGGTTTAAAGTTTCAGTATAAACCTCACAGTATTTTTCAATTATATCCTCAGGAATAGAATCAACAAAATGAAGAACTGATTCGGGAGAACGTTTAGGTCCTTCCTTAATCCAAGTTTTAACCATGTTCCAGTCAACTTGTTCAAGATTCAAACGATTTTCCATACCAGATAGAGCAATTTGGGCACCCATTGCTTGTAAAAACGCTTTGCCATCTTCTTCTGAAGAATCTGCCATAATCAAAGACTTATTGTTTTCTTCAGCAAATTCATAGAGTTTCTTCATTACTTCAGTTCCAATACCTTTTCTACGATATTCAGATAATAGAGCTACATCAAGTTGAAGTAGATTCTTGTTGTTTTTATAGGATGGGTTCGTTTCTCGAATAGTAATGAATGCGAAACGACCTACCATTTTTCCATTTAATTTCTCAAAAATAAAGAAGAAGTTCACTAAAAACTCTGGACTAGTAGCTTGTACTCTCAAACTTTTTTCATATGCTTCGTTAGTTACATAAGGATCTTCTGGTGCGAATTCTTGATGACGTTTCCTTCTAAATTCATGATATAAATTCCAGTCTTCTCTTGATAGAGTTAAAATATCAACTTTCCTAAATTCAAATTCTTCCATATTAGAATCGTCTATCATTTTGATTACCTATTCTTTGATTATTTTACAAACATCTATATAGTTATGCACTATGCTTCTATTCTAAGAATAACAATTCAGTAAGGAGAAAGAAGCAATTACACAACAAGTAATTACTTGCACTTTATTAGGTTGACATTTTCGAATGTGAGTAAGATATTTAATTAGGTTTTTTTTCCTATAGTTGAGATGTTGGTTAATGCGAGTGAAACAAATGTTTTAATTTCTGAACTTGTTGGAAAACTTCGAGATAAGAAAACAGAACCAGCAGAATTCAGGACTAATCTTAAACGTTTAGGAAATTTTTTAGCTTATGAAGCAGGAAGTTATTTTAATAAAATTGCTGTTAGTGTAGAAACACCTTTGGGAACTGCCACATATGATACCATTAGTGATGAGATAGTAATCATCACTATCCTCAGAGCAGCTTTACCGATGTCAGAAGGAGTATTGGAGATTATTCCTACTGCAAAAGTAGGAGTTATTTCAGCATCAAGAGGTAAAAAAATACAAGAAGACGGAACCGATTTTAGGATTGATTGTACCTATTCTAATATTCCCTATCTTGAAAACAAAATAGCTATAATTATCGACCCTATGTTAGCTAGTGGTTCTACACTATTATTTACAATGAACCAATTATTAAATCAAAAACCATCCAAATTAATAATTCTCTGTGCTATTGCTTCAGATTATGGTATCAAAAGAATCTTAGACAATTACCCTAAAACCATCATTATAACAGGGGATATTGATAAAGAACTAAATGAAAAAGGATACATTGTACCAGGTTTAGGAGATGCTGGAGATAGAGCATTCAACACATAACAAAGGAAGTGAAACTTGATGTCTAATGAAAATGATGAAAAAAACCGAGGTAAATTTCTTACATCTATTAAGGAATTTTCAATACCTTGGAAAGAATTTTTGAGTCCGAATTTACTTTTCCTCATAGTCTGGATATCTTTCTTACTTTACTCTTTCATTTGGGCTCCCAAAGACCAACTTGGTTATGGATTTGGGAATTATGCTTTGAAAGATGTAGGACCTGTTGCTTGGACTCTTTTTAATCTAGTAGGAGCAATGGCGCTCTTATATGCAGCAATAATTTTCATCGAAAGTAGAGAGAGATTTATCCCAGGTTGGATATTCGTTTTAGCTGCCATGGGATTTGGGATGTTCGTTTTGATGCCTTATTTTGCTTTAAGAGGCGTCTGGAAGAAGAATCCTAAAACAAAGAAGACATGGTTTATACGGATAATAGACTCCCGTACATTAGGGATTGTTTTACATGAATTGGTTTTTGGATTGCTTTTATTTGGTATAATAGCTGGGACCATTCAAGGGGATTGGGCTCATTTTGCTACCTTGTTTACGGAGAACAGCTTTACACATATAATGACAATCGATTTTAGTTTACTATGTCTATTTTATCCTGTAGTCATTTGGGATGATATGAAAAGAAGGGATTGGAAAAACTGTGGAATTTTTGTAATATTTTGTATTCCTTTAATTGGTGGGATACTATATCTTATAGCTAGACCAAGGCTACCAGAAGGAAAAATTTTCACTTCTTGATTTTTAATTTACAGATAAAATCGCTTAAACTTAAATTTATAAAGGTATTACATCTCAAGTTAGCGTAATGAAGGTTCCACTCCAGAAGTACTGGGATGTACAAAAGAAATACCTAGCACCTTTCAAATTTAGGGTATTGTTGTTAGGACTACTATTGGGTAGTGGAACTGTTTTACTTATTGTCTCTCCTTTAGTTGTTGAAAGATTTATTTTTCTAGCAACAAATGGTAATCCTTTACAAGATCCGAGTATTTACTGGCAATCTCAACAGTTCAGTTTTGTGAACATCGGTAATATCTTTAGAGCACTTCTGATTCTTGCAGTTGTCTACATAATATTGATGGTTATTCAACAAGTAATAACCTTAATTTCAGTTTATCTGAGTCAGAATCTCTCCTGGTCTTCTACAAACATGTTAAGATTCGACTTGACACAACATTGTGTCGATCTTGATATGACTTTTCATAATGAACACAAACCTGGAGAAATGATTGAAAGAATAGATGGTGATGTAAATACTTTAGCCACATTCCTATCAGATTTTTCAGTTCAGCTAGTTACTTCATTACTTGTAATTATTGGTTCTTTGGTTCTTTTATTCACAAAACATTGGATAATAGGATTATCATTTACAGTTTTTACTGCGTTAGCGATAATATTAATGTATATTCTCAGGAATTTCTCAGTCAAAGCATGGGAAGAACAGAGACAAACTAGTGCAGATATGTATGGAGTAATAGAAGAAAGTCTAAGCGCCATAGAAGACATTAGAGCTAATGGAGGAGTTAGAAATACAATGCGCAAATTCTATGAAACCTCCAGAAGAGATTTCAAGGCTTTCAAAAAAGCTTTAGTAAGAGGACAAGTTTTCGTAATGGCTATTTGGAGTGTAATAGCAATTATTAATACATTGATTTTCGCACCAAGTATTCCTTTAGTCCAGAGAGGGATCATAGACTTACCAACTGTTTTTCTAATTCAGATGTTTGCAGGTATTCTTCTAAGACCGATATTTGTTATTACAAGACAAATGCATGAATTCCAGAGAGCTGGAGCTTCAATCGATAGAATTAACAAATTATTTGCTACAAAAACAAAAATACTTGATAGTGGTAAGGAAAAATTGTCTTCAGGTCCTCTAGCTATAGAATTTGATAAACTAAGCTTTGCTTACAATGAGAATAATTATGTACTCAAAGATATTTCATTCAAAGTCGAAGCAGGTCAAACTTTAGGTATTGTAGGACACACAGGAAGTGGGAAGACAACAATATCAAGATTGATTTTTAGGTTATATGATTCTAAACTTGAAGATGGAATAATTAATCTTAATGACACTAATATAACAAATCTATCACTTCAAGATTTAAGGGACAAAATTTCATATGTAACTCAGAATGTTGAATTGTTTCAAGCTTCAGTCAGAGATAATATTACTCTTTTTGATAAAAGAATACCAGACATTAGAATAGAATCAATACTTTTGGACATAGGATTAGGAGAGTGGTTAGAGAAACTCCCAGAAGGATTAGATACTATTATTTCCTCTAGTGAACATGGGATTTCAGCAGGGGAAGCTCAATTGTTGGCACTAGCTCGAGTGTTTATAAAAAGCCCAAATCTTGTTGTTCTAGACGAAGCTTCTTCAAGACTAGATCCAGCTACCGAAAACCTGCTTGACCTTGCAATAGAAAAGCTACTAATAAACAGAACAGGGATAATAATAGCACATCGACTAGCTACATTAGAAAAAGTAAATTCTATTCTGATAATTGATAAGGGTAAAATGATAGAATATGGTAAAAGAGAGGATTTAGCGAAAAATTCTCGATCAAAATACTATCAGCTTCTGCAAACCGGAGAAATTGAGGAGTTTTTGAAATGAAAGTATTAAGATTGTCTTGGGAAATGCTCAAATTCAAACCAGGCTTGGTTTTAGGTGGATTTTTATCAGACATATTGTTTTTTCTTCAACCATTAGCTGCAAGTGTAGTTGTAATGGAAATTTTCAACAAACTACAACAATTTCCTGGATGGCAATTAAATGTAAATATCTGGATTTTAGTTCTCCTAGTGCTTCCACTTACCCTTAGTATGAGACTCATAGGGGACTTTGTTTTTGTTCTTACTATGTGGGTTTTCGTTTTAATGAGTCGAATATTGTTAAGAAAAAACATGCTCTCAGGTATTTTTAGAAAACCTGGTGCAGTTGCTTTACCTGATTCCGCGGGAGAAGCTGTCTCTAGATTTAGAGGTGATACTGAAGAAGTCATGTGGTTTACTTATCATCTAACATCTTTCTTTAGTCTTGGAATCTTTACTGGTCTCTCTTTTTACCTCATGAGTAATATCAATTGGAAGATTACAGTTTTTGTTAGTGTACCTTTTTTGGTAATGATGATAATGGTTTTTTTCACCAGACCCATTTTTACAAGATTAAGAAAAGCACGTAGGCATGCAGCTGGTGCAGTAACAAGAACAATAGGAGAGATTTTCAGATCTGTCCAAGCAATAAAAGTAGCAGTAGCTGAGAAAAATGTCTTAACATATTTTGGAGATATTAATGATAAAAGAAGGATAGCAGAAGTAAAAGATGAACTCTTTCATCAGCTACTTCACTCAATATATCGAGTTACTATATATTTAGGAATCGGAACAATTCTCTTACTTGTTGGAAACAATATGCAAGGTAACCTTTTCTCGATAGGAGAACTTGCTTTTTTCATCAGCCTGTTAGGAGAATTAGGAGAGTTTGTCTGGGATATGGGTGATTTAGTCCCAAGATATATTCGTACTAAAGTCTCACTTGAAAGAATGTTTAGGCTTATCAAAGGAGAAACAGTAGAGGTTACAGAATTTGAATTAGTTAGACACGGACCCATCTACATTAAGGAAACATATCCATCCATTCCTACTTTAACTATAGAAAAATCTAAAAAACTTGTTAATTTCAGTATCAATAATTTATCGTACACTTATCCCGGTTCTGATAAAGGAATCAAAAACATAAGTTTTGCAGTAGCCAAAGGATCATTTACAGTAATAACAGGCAGGATTGGATCAGGAAAAACAACATTATTACGAGCATTATTAGGATTATTACCTAAAGATGAAGGGCAACTAGTCTGGAACGGAGAGATTGTTGAAGAACCTGCAGATTTTTTTGTACCACCAATCACCTCCTATACTTCTCAAGTACCAAGGTTATTTAGTGAAACTGTTAAAGAAAATATTTTGATGGGATTACCAGAAGAAGCAGTTGATATTGATGGAGTACTTAAACTGGCTGTTATAGAAAAGGAAGTGCAGAATTTCGAAGATGGATTGAATACAATTGTCGGTCCTAAAGGAGTTAAGTTATCTGGTGGTCAAAGACAAAGATTAGCAGCTGCTCGAATGTTTGCTCATGAATCAGAAATTTTTATTTTTGATGATCTTTCTAGCGCCTTAGATGTTGAAACTGAACAGAAACTTTGGAAAAGAGTGTTTGCCCGAAGTGGAGCATCTACTTGTCTTGCTGTTTCGCACCGTCCAATTGCACTTCGTAGAGCTGATAACATTATCGTTCTTAAGGATGGTAGAATAGAAGCACAAGGTAAACTAGATGATCTACTTGAAACAAGTTCCGAAATGAGAAGACTTTGGGAAGAGAAAATAATAAAATCCAAACCAGATAAAGTTACAGCTCAAACAGATTAAGAATAAAAAAGAGTATAATCCCTTACAATCTTCTCTTAAAGAAATCTAAAATAGTTTTAAAGGATCTGATTCTAAATGTTTGATCCGTATAACCTCCATGACCAATATCTGTAAACTCTCTATATTCAAAGGTTTTCTCTCCTTCAGTTCCTTCTTTCCAACCTAATTCTAAGAGTTTATCACGATACACGCGTGCCTGAGTAATTGGACATCGTGGATCATGAGTGCCGTGAATTATTAGTAAAGGTGCTTCAAGATTTTCTACGAAGTTTATCGGAGAACGTTCTATGTATAAACTCTCGTTTTTATCAAGTTCTCCAAAAAGCATGTGTAAATAGTGCTTGAAATGTGGCATGCTCTCATCATATAATAATTTCCAATCTGTTATTCCTACACTTGCCGCACCTGCTTTCCATATCTCTGGTTTTTTAACAGTAGCCCAAAAAGTCATGTAACCGCCATAAGAAGTACCAAAAATGCCTATTCTATTTTTATCAACAAAATTAAGTGTCTTTAGATAATCAACGCCCGATATTATATCTTCTAAATCTCCACCTCCAATATCCTCAATATTCATATCTTGGAATTTTCTTCCATACCCTGTAGACCCTCTAAAATTCGGTTTGAATATAATAAATCCGTTGTTTACTAATATCTGGTCAAACATACTGAAATTTCTATAATATTGTCCTGTAGGACCTCCATGGATTTCTACAAGTACAGGTAATTTTTCTCCTAGTTTTATTTTTTTAGGTTTGTATAAAATTGCACCTATAGTCAGACCATCTGTTGAAGGGTACTCTACATACTCATCAGTGACAAAGAAATCAGGATCTAGATTTCCAAGTTCAATAGGTATAAGTTCATCTATATTATGTGAATTCAGATCATATTTTATCAATCTACTCGGGTTAATGGAGGAATTCAAAGTTAATACCAGAAATTCATCATTTTTTGTTACTGCTGTCCCAGCAACAATGCCTGGAGGAAATTCTAATGACTTTTCTTTACCGGACTCTATATTGTATATTACAGGTGAAACGGTGGCTTTGGAGTTTCTTGCACAAACAAGAAAACTACCATCGTCAGAAATCTTTCCTGAATACTCTTCTGATGAAGAATCTCCAAACCATTTTATTTCCTTAGTCTCTAAATTATAAATGCCAGCTTTTGAATTACCTTCAAAATCAGATGTTATTGCCAATTTCTTACCATCTTTAGAGATATCTGTAACACCGTCTCTTGAACCATCCTTAAGACTCAACAATTTCCTCTGATTTGAACCATCTACGTCCATAATCCAAATATCGCCATTATGGAGGTTTTGAGAATCATTATAACCAAAAACGATATAATCGTTAGTAGGGCTCCAAAAAGCGCCAAATATTGGTCTAGGATAATTGGTTAATTCTTGAATTTCTTGATTCTCAAAATCGTAACTAAATAAATTTCGTTGACCGTTTCGTGTTGATAGAAAGAGAAGTTTCTTACCATCAGGACTTGTGTGGGCAACTTGTTCTTGAAATGTTGGTGTTTCTGTCAGTTGTTTTGTTTCTTTTGTTTCTAGATTTATCATGTATAAATCATGCTTTTCATTACCGTCCTTATCTTTTGCAAATATAATGTTCTTATTATCTCTAGTCCAGACAAAACCCGCTCGTAGTGCTCTAGGTACTTCCCCATTACTAATTTGCTTATATTCCTTAGTTTGTAAATCCATAACATAAAGTTCAACTCTTCCTGTAATATCCCAGAAGAAAGCGACTTTATCTTTAGAGTGATTTAAATTGGGCATAAAGAATTGTGGAATTCTTGCAATCTTTTCAATTAGCTCAGCTGACATAAGTTATTAATTGCGCTTAATTTGAAAAGATTTACTGTCCAATTTATGCCAGAGGTACACATTTTGGTCACAAATTGTGTTTCTTCTTTTTATATATAGTAGAGAAGGATAATATAGAACAATTAAATTGGTGATATAAATGGGCGAAACATTCGTAAAAGAAGACGAAACTGTTGAACTAACTAAGGTTGATGGAGATTTGAAAGTAGAAGATGGAGCAACAATTAACGTTCCTTCTGGCTCTTTAATAATTTCTGGAGATCTTATTAGTAAAGGAGATATCATGATAAATGGCTCAGTCAAAGTAAATGATATTAAACATGACTGGGGATATCTTGAGATACAAGGAGACGTAGAGGCAGCACATGTCAGAGTCTCTAGTAGAAGATCAAGTAATGGATCTAAGTTAATAGTAGCCGGTTCATTGAATTGTGAGGACATAGATATTGATGG
>Ga0315554_1001654_pt1 | contig 13121 bp, 8 predicted proteins | sample SalMarSW160370MG_FD_202114 | JGI IMG/M metagenome (GOLD analysis project Ga0315554, IMG submission 202114) | Salt marsh sediment microbial communities from the Plum Island Ecosystem LTER, Massachusetts, United States - Salt Marsh Sediment SW1603-70 ... | reverse complement strand
TACTCGTCGTTCTGGCCGAAGAAGCCCACCTTCACGCCGGCGAAATTCTCCGAGATGTACTTGCCGATGATCGTCCCCTCGACGTAGTAGTCCGGCAGGATGGCAACCGACCAGGGGTGCGCCTCAGGATCAGCAGCCCACATGTGAGCTCCGGACATGATCCATAGGTCCGGAATCCCCCTCTCGTTCAGGTCCTCCCAGACGGCAGCATGGGCGGCTGTCCCCAGACCGGCGACCATGGCGAAGATGTGGTCCCGCTCCAGCAGCTTGGCGACCGCTTCCACCGCCCCCGACGGCAGGTACTGATCGTCCTCCACCTTGTAGACGATCTCGCGGCCGCAGACGCCCCCTTCCTCGGCATTGATGTACTTGAAGTAGGACCTTACGCCGTCGATGACGGGAGCGTAGGCCGCCCCCATGGTGCCACTCAGGGCGAAGTGGGCACCGAGGATTATCTCAGTGTCGGTGATGCCTTCGTCAGGCCCCGCCACGACGGGGGTCTTGTCACCAGTGGGGGTCTCCGCACCTGTGGGGGTCTCGGCAGCAGCGGGTGTGCTGGTGGGGGTTCCCTCCTCCTCTCCCCCCCCGCAGGCCACCGCCACCACTAGGAGCAAAGCCGCTATGCCGATCAAGCTGAGCCAGATTCTACCTAGCTTCCACATAGCCGCACCAACATCCTTTCTCGGCTACTCTGCGCCTGCCCGTTCCGCTCATGCGCTGAGCGTGTGAAATCGATGTCTTGACCGGAGACGGATGCCTCAATACGCCTGAAGGATTCTGCCGCATCCATCACCCCTTCCCGTGTAGAGTCATCACCACCTCTGGCGAAAGATCCCTCCTAGACGCTGTCGCCGCCCTTCTACCTCTCGGCGTCTGAACGGTCATCGGAGGGCCCATCCTCCGGGGTGGCGAACCCTGGCGGTCCCCTTGACCCCCTGAGAGCCGCCACCCAGCGACTATAGCCACGTGCCCCGCCTCGCACAAGTGCCGGGAGCCACAAGCTATAGGTAATCGCCAGGGCCACGGCCAAGCCGACGATAATGCCCAGCGATCCGCCGGCCAGTTCGCTCACCGCAATGGCAGCGACAATACCCAGCGCTGGCCCACCCAGGGCGATTCTACGCTCGCTGGGCTTCCTGAAAGCCAACCACATCTGAAAGCGACGAATGGCTCCCGCCATACCGTAGGGCATGAGGATCACCACGACGATGAGCAAACCGCCGTACAGGGCCCAGGGGACCTGCTCAGCCATGGGTCCCTCGCCTAGCGGCAAGAAGTCCGAGATGTCGTCCACCATCTTGAAGCTGATGGCCCCCAAAATGGAACCCGTAATGGAAGCCAAGCCGCCCACAACAATCGTAGTAAGGAAGTTTATCGACCGCAGGACGTTGAAGCTCTCCGGAGCGATATAGCCCACAACCTGAGTGTAGGCGGCCCCAGCGATGCCGGCGAAGATGGCACTGATGGCGAAGGCTATGGTCTTGTAGCGAGGCACGTTGATGCCCATCGCCGCCGCCGCCACCTCGCTGTCGCGGATGGCCACGAAGGCTCTGCCCACTCGGCCACGGACAATGTTCCAGGCAATCAAGGTCATGACCACCGCGACGAATAAGGCCACGAAGTAGGACCACTGGTCCTGAGTCACCGTGTCTCCGATGAAGCCGGGCGCGGTTGACCAGCCCCCCCTCACGCTGATCCCTTGCGTGCCGTGTGTCAGGCCATCGTACTTCTTCAGAACCTGAGGAGCCGCCAGGGCCAGGGCCATTGTAGCCATGGCCAGATAGGGGCCACTCAGCCGGAGGGCTGGAATGCCGATGGCCAACCCCAGGGCACCGGAGACGACGCCAGCCGGGATCAGGACCGCCCAGAAAGGCCAGCCCTGGTCGGCCATTAGAATAGCCGCTGTATAGCCCCCGGTGGCCACGAAGGCGGTGTGGCCCAAGGAGATCTGACCGTTGTAGCCGGTGAGGATGTTAAGGCCCAGGGCCACCATCACCCAGACGCAGGCGATGCTGGCTTGAATGGTGCGATAAGTGCCGAACCGCATGGGCAGACCATCCGGCAAGGCGTGGCTGAAGGGCAGCCAGTAGATCAAGAAGAAAGCAAGAAGGGCGAATCCCATGAGCCTCAGGGCGAAGGGCGAGCTTAGTCGCATCACACTCGCCTCATGACGCGCTTACCGAAAATACCGGTCGGTCTGATCACCAGCACCAGGATGATGATGCAAACGGTCACTGTCAGGGCCATCTCAGGCCCCAGCCATTCCTTGGGAGTATAGGTTCCCACCAGGCTCTCGGTTACGCCGATAATGAGGCCTCCCACGACCGCCCCAAAGGGGCTGTCCAAGCCTCCCAAGACGGCGGCGGCGAAGGCGTAGAGGATAACGGCCAACATCATGGGGGGCTGGAGCAGAACAATGGGGGCAACGAACATCCCCGCCACTGCCCCCACAGACGCCGCGAGAGCCCAGCCCAGAGTTAGCATGCGGCCAACGCGGATGCCCATCAGTCGACTGGCCGTCGAGTTCTGAGCGGTGGCTCGCATCGCCAGGCCGAGAGGGGTGTACTGGAAGAAAGCATACAAGCTGATCATGATCAGCGCTGCGAAAAGCATGATCGCCAGGTCATGGACGCTGAGAACAACGGCCCCGAGCTTAACCGTCTCATCATTAATGGGATAGTGGCTAAAAGCCTGGGGCTGGCCACCCCAGACTATGGTTGCCACGTTGCTGAAGATGGCGAATAGTCCGAGGGTGACGATGATGACGTTCAGGGTGGGCGCTCCCTCCACCGGCCGTATGACCACCCGCTCGATCAAGGCGCCGAGGGCACCGGCCATGAGCAGGATCAAAATGAAGACGAGCCAGTAAGGCCCCCAGTGAAGCATCGTCCAGGCCACGAAGGTAGTGAACATGGCCATCTCACCCTGAGCGAAGTTGATGACGGTGGTGGAACGATAAATAAGGACAAGGGCCAGGGCCAGCAGTCCGTAGATGCTGCCGGTAGCTAAGCCAGCCGCCACCTGCTGCAAAAGTTCGCCCACTTCGCCTCTCCCTAGTCCCTAGTAGCCCAGATAGGAGCGCCGCACCGCCTCGTCCTTCTGCAAGTTCTCGCTGGTGTCCGCCAAGACGATTCGGCCCGTCTCCAGAACGTAGCCCCGCTGGGCGATGTCCAGGGCGAGGCTAGCATTCTGTTCCACTAGGAGAATGGTCATTCCTTCAGTTCGGTTGATGGTCTCAATGATGCGGAAGATCTCCCGGGTTACCATGGGAGCAAGGCCCATGGACGGCTCATCGAGCAGGAGAAGGCGCGGGTTAGCCATCAGTCCGCGGCCGATGGCCAGCATCTGCTGCTCGCCTCCGCTCAGCGTACCTGACACCTGCTTCCTTCGCTCGGCCAGGATGGGGAAGTACTCGAATACCTGGTTGAGAGCCGCTTCAAAGTCTCGCCTTCGCCGCCGATACTGCCTGATCTCGCGCGCCACCTCTCGAACAGCGCCGGTAGCGGCATGGAACAGGTCGTGCTGAAGTCGGCGAAGTGGAGGCAGCTCCTCACGGTGAACCCGCTGTCCGTCGCCGCGAGTTCTGGTGAACCTGGAGTAGGCCCCCAGCCTTAGATTCTCCAGCACGGTGAGTTCGCTGAAAAGCTGCCGCCCCTCGGGCACGTGAGAGATGCCAAGGGCGACGATCTCCTCCGCCGACATGCGGTCGATCCGCCGCCCCTCGAACTCGATGGCGCCTGCCTTGGGTCGAAGCAGGCCCGATACGGCCCGCAGGGTGGAGCTCTTGCCAGCGCCGTTGGCCCCGAGCACCGTTACGATGCTTCCTTCCGACACCTCCAGGGAGATGCCGTGGAGGGCAACGATGGGCCCGTAGGCCGCGACGACATCGCGAAGCAATAACATGTTCTCTACTCGCCCAGGTAAGCCTCAATGACGGCGGGGTTGCTTTGCACCTCCGCCGGCGTCCCCTCGGCGATCTTTCGGCCGAAGTTGAGGACGCAAATGCGATCGGAAATGGGCATGACAAGCTCCATATGATGCTCAACCACCAGGATGGTCACCCGAAACTCGTCTCGCACGCCCTTAATAACTTCACCTAGTTGCCCCAGCTCTTCATGGCTGAGACCGCTTGCTGGCTCATCGAGAAGGATCATCCGTGGCCTGGCGACCAGCGCCCGTGCCAACTCCACATTCTTTTGTATGCCGAAGGAAAGGGCGCCAGCCGGTATGTTCTTTACCTGTTCCAGGCCAAGAAATTTAACCACTTCCTCCGCCGTATCCCGCGCCAACTGCTCCTCCCTCCATGCCGTCGGCAGACGGGCGGCGTAGGTAACCACCTCCCGAAATGTGTGGACGGCGGCGTTGGCGTGTCGCCAGAGCATGCCCTTTCGGAGGGGCGGGGAGAAGCGGCTGTGCTGGCCCACCAGCAGGTTCTGTAGAACGGTCATGGTCTTGAACAGCTCTACGTTCTGGAAGGTGCGAGCGATGCCCGCGTTCACAACGTCGTCCGGGCCCATCTTCACCAGATCATAGTCATTGAAGCAAATACTTCCCCGGTCGGGGTCGTAGATGCGGCTTATGCAGTTGAAGAGGGTGGTCTTGCCGGCGCCATTGGGCCCGATAAGACTTACGATTTCGCCCGGATGAACATCAAGCGATACGTCGTCCAGGGCAATGATCCCACCGAAGGACCTAGTGAGCTCGCGTATCTCTAATCCAGTCACAACCCTAGAGAAAAACTGCCGTTGGCATGTCTTGTAAGGCGTCTAGCTTCGGCACCGAATATATAATGGTTTTCTCTTTAGGCGCAAGTGCTGTCGGCGATAACTTATGCAAATTCGTTCGAGAAGTGCCCTTCCAAGTGGGCGAGCACCCGAACTGGTTTGACGCAGACATGCACGAATATTACAATGCTACCACCTAGGGCGGCAAGCCTATCCCCACTGTCCGGGGCAAGTTGCCGCCCTGTGTCGTGCTTGACTGACGGTAGGCGGGGAGCTGCTGACGATGACCAACCAGGCCAAGAAAGGCGGCCACAGCTCTCATCCCGAGATGGCCAAGGCCTACGACCCCAGCCAGGTGGAAGAAAGCCACTATCGCCTCTGGCTGGACGGAGGCTACTTCGCCGCGAGCATCGACCCCGCGAAGCAGCCCTTCACCATCATCATGCCGCCTCCCAACGTTACGGGCGAGCTGCACCTGGGCCACGCCCTCACTGCCACCCTCGAGGACCTCCTTATCCGCTGGCATCGCATGAAGGGCGAGCCGACCCTCTGGCTGCCGGGGGTCGATCATGCCGGCATCGCTACCCAAAACGTGGTGGAGAAGGAGCTCCTCAAGGAGGGCCTCAGCCGCCACGACCTGGGGCGCGATGGCTTCCTGAAGCGCGTGTGGGAGTGGGTGGGCAAGTATCGCCACATCATCAGCCAGCAGCATCAGCGGCTGGGCGCCTCCTGCGACTGGGCTCGCGAGTGCTTCACCATGGACGAGGGGCCCCAGAAGGCGGTGCGCGCCACCTTCGCTAGTCTCTATCGCGACGGCCTCATCTACCGGGGCGAGCGGATCATCAACTGGTGCCCTCGCTGCCAGACCGCCATTTCCGACCTGGAGGTGGAGCACAAGGAGCACGCCGATCACCTCTGGTACGTTCGCTACCCTCTTCTGGACGAGGGAGGAGAGCCCAGCGGCGAGCACATTACGATCGCCACCACCCGCCCGGAGACCATCGTCGCCGACGTGGCGGTGGCGGTGAACCCCGATGACCCTCGCTACAAGGATACTGTCGGCCGCACGGCACTTCTGCCCATCATGGATCGTCGCATCCCCGTGGTTGGCGACGCGGCGGTCGATCCCGCCTTCGGCACCGGCGCCCTAAAGATAACGCCCGGCCATGACCAGGTGGACTTCGAGGTAGGCGAGCGCCACGGCCTTTCCACCATTGTGTCGGTGGCCCCCGACGGCAGGATGAACGAGGAGGCCGGCCCCTACGCCGGCCAGGACCGCTTCGTCTGCCGCGAGGCGATCGTGGCCGACCTGGAGGCCATGGGCCTGATAGAGAAGATCGAGCCCTACGGCCACTCCATCGGCCACTGCCAGCGCTGCGACACGATCATCGAGCCCATCGTCAGCCAGCAGTGGTTCGTGAGCATGAAGCCCCTGGCGGAGCCGGCCATGGCGGCGGTGAAGGACGGCCGGATCAAGATCGTCCCCCGGCGGTTCACCCGGGTCTACCTCCACTGGATGGAAAACATCCGCGACTGGTGCATCTCGCGCCAGCTCTGGTGGGGGCACCGCATCCCCGTCTGGTACTGCGACGACTGCAACCAGATCACGGTGGCCCTGGAGGACCCCAGCCAGTGCGAGCACTGTGGATCATCCAACATCCGCCAGGACCCGGACGTCCTGGACACCTGGTTCTCCTCCGCCCTCTGGCCTCACTCCACTCTGGGCTGGCCGGACAACACGGAGGACCTGCGCTATTTCTACCCCACGAGCGTAATGGAGACGGGCTACGACATCCTCTTCTTCTGGGTGGCCCGCATGATCATGACAGGCCTGTATAACGTGGGCGAGGTGCCCTTCCGAACCGTCTACCTGCACGGGCTTCTGCGCGATCGCTACGGGCGCAAGATGACCAAGAGCCTGGGCAACGTGGTCGACCCGGTGGAGGCGGCCACCAAGTACGGCACGGATGCCCTGCGCTTCGCGTTGGCCACCGGCGGCGCCCCCGGCAACGACATGCGCATCTCCGACGAGCGGCTGGAGGGCGGTCGCAACTTCGCCAACAAGGTCTGGAACGCCGCTCGCTTCGTGATCACCAGCCTGGCAGACGAGCCAGCGGAACCGCCGAAGCCAGGCCAACGGGATGACATGCCCCTGGAAGACCGCTGGATCATGTCCCGGCTGCAGAGGGTAATCGCCGATGTCGAGAAGCTGCTCTCCGCCTTTCAGGTGGGCGAGGCCGGTCGCCAGATCCATGAATTCTTCTGGAGCGAGTTCTGCGATTGGTACATCGAGATGGCCAAGGTGCGCCTGAAAGCCGGCGATCCCTCGCCGCTGCCGCTCCTGGCCCACGTGCTGGACACCAGCCTTCGCCTGCTCCATCCCTTCATGCCCTTCCTGACGGAGGCCATCTGGCAGAACCTGCGGCCGCATATACGCCAGGCGGAGGCCGAGGCCCTGATCGTGGCTCCCTGGCCGCGGGCGAACAAGCCCTGGCGGGATGACGAGGCGGAGGCCGAGGCGGAGGCTGTGATGGATGTGGTGCGCGCCATTCGCAACATCCGCGCCGAGCGAGGGGTGGAGCCAGTCCGGTACGTAGAAGCCTACCTGGTGGCTGACGGTATGCGCCAGGCAGCCGAGGCCAGTCGCGCCATCATTGAGACGCTGGCGCGGGTGCGGCCCCTGCACATCGTCGACGGGGGCGGAGCGGCCCCGCGAGAGCAGGTGATCACCGCCGTTCTCAGGGATGTGCAAGTAGTAGTCCCCCTGGCTGGCCTGTTCGACCTGGAGGCCGAGCGCGCCCGCCTTCGCCGCCAGGCGGAGGATGCGGAGGCCGATGTCCGGCGGCTGGAGGCCAAGCTGGCCAACGAGCAGTTCCGCACGCGCGCTCCGGCGGCAGTGGTGGGCAGGGAGGAGGAGAAGCTGGCCGCCGCTCGCGCCCGCCTGGAGAGTCTCCGCGCGCGGCTGGGGGAGCTGGCGTAGACCTTAGAGTATGACAATGACGAAGGGCCTGAGCACATCCGCTCAGGCCCTTCTTGGTCGACGGGCTCAGCCTCTACAGGACGGGCAGGTAGCGCTTGATCTCGTAGTCGGTGACGTGGCGGCGGTAGTCGCTCCACTCGATGAGCTTGTTCTTGATAAGGATCTCGTAGAGGTGGTCGCCCAGGCAGCGCCGCATTAGCTCGCTCTGCTCGGCCAGCTCGATGGCCTCGAACAGGCTGCCCGGCAGGTGTTCGATGCCCCGTCGCTCCCGCTCCTCCACTGTCATTTGGAAGACGTTCTCCTCCACCGGCTCGGGGCAGGGGTACTCCTTCTCGATCCCCTCCAGGCCGGCCGCCAGCATCACGGCGAAGGCCAGGTAGGGGTTGCAGGCTGGATCGGGCGCGCGGTACTCGATGCGTACATCCTTCTCCTTGCCCGGCTTGTATTCGGGCACGCGGATGAGGTCGGACCGATTGCGGCGGGCCCAGGAGAGATAGACCGGCGCCTCATATCCCGGCACCAGTCGCTTGTAGGAGTTCACCCACTGGTTGGTGACGACGGTCATCTCGCGGGCGTGGCGCAGCAGCCCGGCGATGTAGCTCTTGGCGAGGGCCGATAGTTGATACTTATCTTTAGCATCGAAGAAGGCATTGCGCTCGCCCCGGAACAGGGACTGGTGGACGTGCATGCCGCTGCCGTTCTGGTCGGCCAGTGGCTTGGGCATGAAGGTAGCGTGGACTCCATGCCTGATGGCCACCTCCTTGACTATCAGGCGATAGGTCATGGTGCTATCGGCCATAGTGAGCGCGTCTGTGTAGCGCAGGTCGATCTCATGCTGGCTAGGAGCCACCTCATGGTGGCTGGCCTCCACACCGATGCCTACCTCCTCCAGCGCCAGCACCGTCTCTCGTCGCAGGTCGGTGGCGGCGTCCAGGGGGGTGAGGTCGAAGTAGCCGCCCTTGTCCAGGACGATGGTATCTTCGGGGCTGGCGAAGTAGAAGTACTCCAGCTCGGGGGCCACGTAGAAGGTGTAGCCCAGGTCGGCGGCCCGCTTGAGATTGCGCTTGAGGATGTAGCGGGGGTCACCCTCGAAGGGCTGGCCGCCGGGATGGAGAATGTCGCAGAACACGCGGGCCACCCGGTTCTCAGCGGGACGCCAGGGGAGAATGACGAACGTATTGGGATCGGGCATGGCCACCATGTCGCTCTCGTCGATGCGGGCAAAGCCCTCGATGGAGGAGCCGTCAAAGCCGATACCCTCCTCCAGGGCCCCCTCCAGCTCCTCCACAGTGATGGCCACGCTCTTCAGATTGCCCAGGATGTCAGTGAACCAGAGACGGATAAACTTGACATCCTGGTCTTTGGCCATCTGGAGGACATATTCCTTGTCTTCGCTGGTGCTCATGGCGTCAACCTCCCCCTTTGGTGGCACCATCTTAGCGCAAGAGGGCCTTGGGAGGCTAGGCCCCAGGCCGCTACCTGGGGACGGTGAAGCCTAGCCGATGGTCAGGACGCAGTCGCGGCTGGCGAGGACCCAGTAGCCCTCGCCCGGGCCCATCTCCTTCAGCGTGCTGTAGGCCAGGCCCGGAGCGTAGAACAGCCATGAGCTGCTCGAGGGGTTCCAGGCGTAGACGATATCGTAGTCGCCGTCGATGGAGGCCAGAGCCTCCTGCGGCGGCAGCGAGTTGGGTCGCGGGTAGCCGATGAGGTTCCATCCTTTAACCAGCGGGATCTGGACCGGGCCGGGCGTCTCCCCCACCACCGATAGGGTGCCCTCATCCTTCATGCGGATGAACAGGCCCATCGTCTCGTCCAGGCGGCGGAGGTTGCCGTCGCCTCCGAATGCGGACAGGTAGCCACCGGAGCCGGCGTCCCAGGCGTAGACGGCATCGTAGCTGCCCTCCACGCTCGATAGCACGGAGGAGATGGCCGCAGGCTGCGGCCGCAGGGGCAGCGAGATGAGGTTCCAGCCGGAGGTGAGGTGGATGATCTCCACACTCAGGCTGAAGATCGGGTTGCGGCGCAGGGCTTCCGTCTCCGGGTGCTCCGGCACGTCCAGGAGCCCGACATCGGGGTACTTGGGATAGGCCCACATCACTGTCTGCTCACAATACTCATCGCAGGGGTCGGCGCCGCCGGAGTACACGTCCTCATGGGGATGGGGGAGGTTGAAGGCGTGGCCCAGCTCGTGAGCGAAGATGCCCAGAGCCCTGTTCCTGGTATAGCAATCGTCCTGGCAGCCGGCGGCTATGTCCTGCAGCTCCCGATGGCCGATGGTGGCCACGCCCCCGCCGTCGCTGGAGAACCAGGCTCCGCCGGGGTCGCCCAGGCTGGAGCTGATCTCGTAGGTCTGCACGCCGACAAGGTAGACCGCGCGGGGGTCGTCTCGGTTCACGTAGCCCCGCTCCTCCAGCTCGCCCACCACTGCCTGAAAGGCGTCGAACCAGTCGGCGGCCGGCTGGCAAGTCAGCTCGCTACAGTACTCGGCGATGGTCTTCTGGCCGACAACTTCGACGACGGTCTCGCGACGGAAGGTCTTGCCCACCTGCTGCCCATACCAGCGACGAACATCTTCGAGACCCTGCTCGAATGCCGTCAGCAGGCTCTGGTCGAGGGGGTCGTCCTTGGCTCTGAAGTAGAGGACGTGGACTGTGGGACTGGTAACATCTGTGGCGCTTGCCGGGGAAGCTGGGGATGCAACAAAAGCGAGGGTCGAAACCACCACCGCCGCCAGCGCCGCGCATCGAATGCCCATCCTGCCCTCCAAGGGAGGACCCGCGCGGTTGGGTGGCGGATGCCGTTTCAGATGAGCTGAAGGAGCCGACCGACCAACGGCCTTCTTCCACCCACTTCGCGCGGGTTCCCCCGCTTAGGGTTACTTGTTGAGCGCTCGTTGCGGTTGGACGGTAGGATCGCTTCAGGCGGGTCGCTACAAACCGCCGAGCAGCGCCGTTAGTCCATCCACTTCGCGACGGCTCATTCCTAGCATGACATGGGTGAGTGAATATAGCAGTTAATGGCGAGGGGCAAGCGGTGAACCGAGGGTGTATAAATGGTTAAGCTCTGATCTGGGCCATCGCTTGTTGTTAACAGACCGGCGGGGTTGTGCGTCCTGCCGGGGCCATCCCTTCCTGCGCGCTGAAAGGCAAATCCGGAATGCTGTTGACCTTGTTTACAGGCAGCCCCTGGGATAGACTGTGAAAGGATTCACTTTAGCTGGGGATCTGTTGATATGCCCCGCAGAACAAAGGCGAAAAAGGCAAGAGCACCTCGCGCCCAAACCAGGAAAAGCCAGAGCGAGCGCGAGGATACGGCGAAGCGCGCCGATCGCCAAGATGAGCGGGGTTTTCTTTTTGAGGACCCCTTCTGGGACGACGCCTTCTGCTCCTACTACGACCCTACCCTGGGTACCTGTTGCCGCAGATAGCTAAAAGCCGATTTCACCATATCGGTTGTGAGATTAGGAGGACCGAATGGTAGCAATATCATCCTACGGAGCCTATATACCCATATATCGCTTGTCACGCCAGGAGATGGCCCAGGCTTGGGGCATCCCCGGCGTACCTGGAGAGCGCTCGGTGGCCAACGCCGACGAGGACAGCATCACCATGGCCATCGCCGCCGGCTTCGAGTGCCTAGCAGGCATCGACCCGGCCGGCATCGACGCTGTCTACTTCGCCAGCACGACTCCGCCCTATACTGAGAAGCAGTGCGCCCCCGTGGTCGCCAGTGCCCTGGACCTGCGCCAGGACATCTTCACGGCCGATTTCACCGACTCCATCCGCTCGGCCACCATGGCCATGAGAGCGGCCTACGACGCCATCGAGAGCGGCTCGGCCACGAGCGTGCTGGTGGTGACGGCGGACAATCGGCCGGCCGAACCGGAGACGATGTGGGAGCAACTCCTGGGCGACGGTGCTGCTGCCTTCCTTCTATCCAAGAAGGGCCCGGCGGCTATCCGCAGCTTCCACTCCGTCACCAGCGACGTCATCGGGCCCTGGCGGCGCTCCGAAGACCGCTACGTTCGTGCCTTTGAGCCTAAGCTGGAAACCCAGTACGGCTACATGGCCAGCATGGTAGCCGCGGCGAAGGCAGTGGCGGAGAAGGAGGGCCTTGGCCCTAAGGACATAACCAAGGGGGTCTTCCCCGCCAGCGACCCTCGCGCCCACTCCGTCCTCGGCCGCCAGCTGGGCCTGGAGATGCCCCAACTCCAGGACACAGGGTTCCTCTTCCTGGGCAACACGGGCACGCCCCAGGTCTTGATGATACTGGCCGCGGCCCTGGACACGTCTAAGGCCGGCGACAAGCTCCTGGTGGCCAACTACGGTGACGGCGCCGATGCCTTTCTGGTGGAGGTCAGCGACGCCTTCCCTGCCGTTTCCGGCAAGAGATCGTTTCAGACCTACCTCATGAGCAAGCGGATGCTTCCCAACTACGGCGCCTACGCGTCCTTCCGCAAGCTCATGGAGAGAGCCAGGTATGTTCCCCCCTCGTCGCCTGTTATCTACTGGCGGGACATCAAGATGGAGATGGCACTCTACGGCTCCCGCTGCCGCAAGTGCGGCACGGTGCAGTACCCACCGCCGCGGGTTTGTGTGGAGTGCGGTACAAAGGACGAATTGGACGAGGTCAAGCTGGCCCGCAAGGGGACGGTGTTCACCTTCACCCTCGACCATCTGGTGGGCGGCGAGTACCTGAACACGCCCGTCCCCAGGGTTGTGCTCGAAATGGAAGGGGGAGGCCGCACTTTCCTACAGATGACCGACTGCGACCCCAAGGAGGTTAGCATCGGCATGCCGGTGGAGCTGACCCTGCGCCGCCTCCACGAGGGAGCGGGATTCCACAACTACTACTGGAAGTGCCAACCAGTGAGAGGAAGCTGAGCCCTCTCGCTGGCTCTGCGATGAAAAGGAGGAAACATGCCAGGGATTAAGGACCGAGCAGCTATCGTCGGCGTTGGTTGCACCAAATTCGGTGAGCTCTGGGAGAAGGACCAGGAAGACCTGCTGGTAGAAGCGGTCTACGAGGCCCTGGATGACGCCGGCATCACCCCCCAGGACATCGAGGCAGCCTGGGTGGGGGTGCTGTACCACTTCACCGGCATATCGGGTGGCACATTCGTCGAGCCCATGAAGCTCTTCGGCAAGCCTGTTACGCGGGTGGAGAACTTCTGCGCCTCCGGCATGGACGCCTTTCGCAATGCCTGCTTCGCCGTGGCCGCCGGCGTCTACGACATCGTGGTCGCCTGCGGAGTGGAGAAGCTTCTGGACCAGGGCTCCAGCGGCCTGCCCATGGAGGGGGGCCACCCGGTGATGAGCGGAACTAGCGCACCGGGCATGTTCGCCCTGGCTGCCACCCGCGCCTTCCACGAGTGGGGCTGGACCAAGGAGGACCTGGCGCGCGTGGCCGTCAAGAAC